>JAABUX010006010.1_pt1 | contig 14684 bp, 13 predicted proteins | sample 5561851 | NCBI WGS metagenome assembly JAABUX01 (sample SAMN10711883, study PRJNA513361) | rock metagenome | isolation source: Antarctica rocks | place: Antarctica: Victoria Land, Richard Nunatak red sandstone | collected 2016-01-03 | reverse complement strand
GCGCTGAAGGCGGCGATCCAGCGCAAGTTCCGGCGCGACGCCGGGCTGGAGTACGCAGCCGACGAGATCATGGTCGGCAACGGCGGCAAGCAGGTGATCTTCGACGCGCTGATGGCGACGGTGGACGCGGGCGACGAGGTGGTGATCCCGGCGCCGTACTGGGGGGCGTACCCGCTGCTGGCGCAGTTGGTGGGCGGCGTGCCGGTGCATGTGCGCTGCCCGCAGAACAACGGGTTCAAGCTGCGGCCGGAGGATTTGGACGCGGCGATCACGCCGCGGACGAAGTGGGTGGTGCTGAACTTCCCCAACAACCCGACGGGGGCGGCGTGCTCGGCGGCCGAGATGGCGGCGCTGGGCGAGGTGCTGCTGCGCCATTCGCAGGTGTGGGTGATGTGCGACGACATGTATGAGCACCTGATCTACGACGGGTTTAGGCACGCGACGATGGCGGCGGTGGAGCCTCGGCTGCGCGACCGGGTGCTGACGGTGAGCGGGGTGTCGAAGACGTACGCGATGACGGGGTGGCGGATCGGCTTCGGCGCCGGGCCGCGGGAGCTGATCCGGGCGATGGTGAACATGCAGGGCCAGGCGACGGCGGGGGTGAGCACGGTCGGGCAGGCGGCGGCTGCGGCGGCGCTGGACGGGCCGCAGGAGACCGTGGCGGCGCAGGCGGCGGCGTATCGGCGGCGGCGGGATTTGGTGGTGGACGCGTTGGCCGCGATGCCGGGGGTGTCGTGCCATCGTCCGGAGGGGGCGTTCTACGTGTATCCGGATATCGCGGGGTGTTTGGGCAAGGTGAGCGCGGGCGGAAGGCGGATCGAGACGGACGAGGATTTCGCGCTGGCGCTGCTGGAGGAACGGCATGTAGCGGTGGTGCAGGGGGCAGCGTTTGGGATGAGCCCGTTTGTGCGGATTAGCTATGCGACGGGGGAGGCGGTGTTGGGGGAGGCGATGCGGCGGATGAGGGGGTTTTGCGAGGGGTTGGGGTGAGGCACTTTGGAGTCGCCGGGTAAGAGGTCACGAAGTCATTACTAGTTTTTTCAAGTTAAGGTTAGACATCCTATGACATTTCTCGACACGTTGGGCACCGAGGCTAAAATACGTACGGTCCTTACTGAGGAAGGTTTGATAAGAGCAGCCGTCGCGTACTGGGGGCAAGGTGCGGTAGAGAAGCTTGGAATTGAGAAACATCATGATCTGACGGTTGTCTGTGATCTACGCAGCGGTGGATGTAATCCGAACGAGATTGCTAAGCTGCAGAAAATTATTGGTAAAGACAATGTGCTTACCAACGATCGCCTGCATGCGAAAGTGTGGATAGGTAAGAACACAGCGATCCTGGGCTCGTCCAATGCTTCTACTAATGGACTATGTTTCGAAGGCGATGAGGCTGCTTCGCTAATTGAGGCAAATGCTATTGTGCAAGATCCCACAGTGGTTACCAGCCTCGATACTTGGTGGACGGAAAAGGTGCTTCCAGGTGCCCGTGCTATAACGCCGGATGATTACACGATTGCTAAACGCCGGCATAAACAAAATCGCCTCAAAAGGCCTGTGCCTGCACAAACTGACTTGATTAAAGCGCTCTTAACTACCCCCGCTGTGTTTGAGGACCGGAACTTCTTCGTGTGGGTTTATGAAAGCGAGGAAGCTTCCAAAAAGGCATATGCTGCACACACCAAGGCTAAGAAAGAGTTGGGTGATGATAAAATCAGCTTTTGGGTAGATGCCGTTAAGCCACCTGGATCATATATACTTTCTTTCGAAATAAACGAAAAGTTTTCCAGTGGGCTTTGGCAGATTTTGGGAGAACGGCATATTTACAAGTACGACGATGGTAAGCACCACTTACTACTCTGCAGAAATATAAATACCTTTGATGGGCTAAAGCTAGGGAGCAAACAAATGTGGCGCAAAGCGGCTGCCCAAGCTGCCAACTTTGCTTCACAGGCTGATAAGAAGAAACCCGAAAGTGGTCAGGACGAATGGGACGTGGTGGATTTTGCCAAAAATTTCCTAAAGTAATGAACAGAAGTGTCTGAAATTTCTCCCCCAACGTGCCCTGCCTGAAGTGCGAGCGGAACCCACCCGTCACCACGCGGAAGACCAGTGCCGGCTTGAGCGCCCGCTCGCTAGCGTCGTTTTTGGAGGGCACGTCCCGGCGAGTGACGAAGCGGAACAGAGCGTCGCCATTGCGGCCCCCGGCGCGAAACCAGCGACGCGCCGCTGCGGGTTTCGGCTCGGGCCCTGACAGCAGCCGATCCAATCGTTTGTCCAGATGGGCGCAACATTGCGCCAGGCTGCTGTTCGTCAGCCGATCGCGTCACTGACCGATCGCCACCGCCTGCAACAGCAGCATGTTGAAGCCCGGCGCGAATACCGCGTAGCCCTCCTGATGGCAAAGTCCGCATCGCGCAACAGACGCATCACTCAGATTTGCCGGACCGTGCCGTGAACGGTTTGGCTGCGGTAGCTGTCAGCAATCCAATCGTCAGGCCGCCCCAGAGACTTTGCTCAGACGCTCGCCTTCGCACCGGCCTGCGTGAGTTCCATGAAGCGCTGCGTGGTCGGTACGATCTGGCTGCCGATCCAGTCCGCCATCGCCTGCTCCTCATTCAACGACTGGCGCAGCGGAGCAACCGAGGCAGTGTCGCCGACCTTCTCCGCCATCGTGATCAGGCTGGTGTAGGCCGCGATCTCCTGATGCTCGAAGGCGAAGTTGGCAAAGGTGTTCTTCAGCACCTCGTCGGATGGCGGAACATGCAACGCTGCGGCAACGTTGCCCATGACGGAGGTGACCGCATTCTTGACGGCCGACGAACTCGTGCCATGGCGTTCCAGGATGGCCTCGATCCGTTTGGCCTGCTCTTCCGACTCACCATGGTGCTGATGCAGACGGGCGGCCATCTCGGGGTAGTTCTTAAGCCGCTCGACTTGCCGCTCGGTCAGCTCCATCGCCATCATTTCCAGCGCGTGCTGGTTGCGCAGGCCAGTGTGATAGATTTCGTGCAGCTTGTCGCCCTTGGCGTCGTCCATGGTTCCACCTGTATGTTTCGCTTCAACCCCATTTACGCGAGCAAGGTGCCGGAGTTTGATCCCGTGTAAAACAACCGCCTTTATTCAGCGCGGCCTGACGACATCTCCATAGGGAGGGTCACACAGGTCATCTTGTCGTTCGTTCATCATCAATCAGGCTTTCACCGACCGACGCTCCCTCGACTGCTCGCCCTCTCCAAGCAAGGCCAGCCCGCAACCGAGCCCAAATGCCACGCCAATTCCCACGATCGGCCGCTGCCGCACCTGGACGGCAACCCGCTCGGCCACCGCCTCCACGGCTCCGGCGGCGTCGATCAGCACTGGAAGCACGGTGAGATCGAGATACTGCTTCAGCGGCCCCGGCCCTGGCGCCTTCTCGATCAGGTAATCTCTGTCAACCATGCCGCCGTTCTCCGCTGCAGCCCGAACCAGGCTTGCTAACGCGAATTTAAGCCGGTGGTTTTCAGCGCCGAGGCAACTATGACCGGCTGTGATCCTTGAGGAACCGACCAGGCTATCCTGACCGGAGCAATCGCATGAACCGTCGCCCGACCTTCAAGGACTACAAAGCACCCGCGGGTGGCTGGGGGTCGGCCAGATCGCTTGGCAACATCATGCAGCGCGAAGGCGTCGTGGCCAGCGGACCGTTGACCTTGTTGCGCCATAACAAAGTGGACGGCTACCAGTGCACCAGCTGCGCCTGGATCAAGCCGGCCAAGCCACTCCCGTTCGAGTATTGCGAGAATGGGGCCAAGGCGGTGGCCTGGGACATCACCAGCCACCGCTGCACCCCCGAGTTCTTTGCCAAGCACACCGTCACTGAGTTGCTGGACTGGGACGATTACGCGCTGGAACAGACTGGGCGCCTGACCCAACCGATGCGCTACGACGCCGCCAGCGACAAGTATGTGCCGGTTTCCTGGGACGCCGCGTTCGCCGAGATTGGGCGTGAGCTGCGCGCGATCGACGATCCGAAGCAGACCGTATTCTACAGTTCCGGCCGTATGTCGAACGAGACCAGCTATCTCTACGCCCTGTTCGCCCGGCTTTACGGCAACAACAACCTGCCCGACAGCTCCAATATGTGCCACGAGACAACCTCCGTGGCCCTGCCCGAAAGCATCGGCGTCCCGGTCGGGACGGTCACCCTCGATGATTTCGCCGACACCGAGTGCATCCTGTTCTTTGGCCAGAACCCGGGCAGCAACAGCCCGCGCATGCTGCATCCCCTGCAGATGGCGAGCGAGCGCGGCGTTCCAATCGTCACGTTCAATCCGCTCCGGGAGCGCGGGTTGGAGCGCTTCACCAACCCTCAATCGCCCACCGAGATGCTGACCAACAGCTCGACGCGCATCAGCTCCAGCTATCACCAGGTCAAGACGGGCGGTGATCTCGCGGCCCTCGCAGGCATCTGCAAGGCGGTTGTGGAGATGGATGCCGCGGCGCGGGCCGCGGGCGAGGAGCCGGTGATCGATCACGCCTTCGTCGCCGAGCACACGAGCGGCTTCGGAAACTTCGTCAAGTGGGTGCGCAAGCAGGATTGGGACGAGTTGGAACGCGGGTCCGGCCTACGCCGGGCTGCCCTGGAAGCGACGGCCGCGATCTACTGCACGGCCAAGTCTACGATCGCGGTCTATGGCATGGGCCTGACGCAGCACCAGGCGGGCGTTGAAACCATCCGCCTGCTGGTGAACCTGCTTTTGCTGCGCGGGAACATCGGCAAGGCCGGCGCTGGGGTTTGCCCGGTGCGCGGACATTCCAACGTGCAGGGCCAGCGCACGGTCGGCATCACCGAAAAGCCTGAGCTCGTGCCCATGGACCGGCTCGCGGCGCAGTACGAGTTCGAGCCGCCTCGCGAGAAGGGCATGGAGACGGTCGAATCGTGTCAGGCGATCCTGGCCGGCAAGGTCCGCGCCTTCATCATGTTCGGCGGCAACTTCGTCCGTGCCGTGCCAGACCGCAGCCTCATGGAGCCGGCATGGCGCAAGCTCCGGCTGACGGTGAACGTGCAGACCAAGCTCAACCGCAGTCACCTCGTGCACGGCGAAATCAGTTATATCCTGCCAGTCAAAAGCCGGATCGAGGTCGACGAACAGGGCGGCAACCCACAGGCGCTGTCGATGGAGGACACGTCGGCGTGCATCCATGGGTCGCGTGGAGTTCGTGCCCCGGCATCGAAGCATCTGCTCAGCGAGGTCGAGGTCTTGATCCGCATGGCGAAGGCGACGCTGAGCCCGAATCCCAAGGTCACGTGGGACGCCTGGCTTGCCGATTACAGTCGGATCCGCCTGTCGATCGCGGAGACTTACCCGGACATCTTCCAAGACTACGAGCGTCGCATGTGGGAGCCCGGCGGTTTTCACCGTCATTTGCCAGCTCGCGAGCGCGTCTGGCACACCAAGACGGGCAAAGCCGATTTCGTCGTGCCTACGGCGCTGGAAGAAGACTTGGACATGCCGGAGGTGGGTCATGATGTCCTGCGCATGATGACGCTGCGGAGCAACGACCAGTTCAACACGACCGTTTATGGCTATAACGATCGTTTCCGTGGCGTGGACGGCACGCGCATGATCGTGTTCATGAACCGCGACGACATCGACCGGCTGGGCCTGCGCGAAGGGGAGAACGTCACGCTCGCCACCTCGGCCACCGATGGAGTCACCCGTGAGTTGCCCGGGCTGCGCGTGACGCCCTACGACATCCCGGTTGGCTGCATTGGCACCTACTATCCCGAGGCGAACGTCCTGCTGCCTCTCTGGCACCATGCGAAAGGCAGCAAGACGCCGGCCGCGAAGGCCATTCCTGTGACCGTGCATCGCGAATCGGCCTGAACCGAAAGCAGGCCTATGCAACTTTGTCGCTCCGGCTCAAGCCATTTGGCTGAGCCGGACGTCCGAGGCATTCACCTCGGTTGAACGATGTGGCGTCATCTTCCATCCTAGGCCGCCGATATCATGTCGTGGCATGTGGTATGCAGGCGCGTTCGCAGGATGCGAGAAGTCCGTCATGACCCGACTCACGTTGCGCATCGACTTCGACGACAATCGCGCGCTCGGCCCGGGCAAGGTGCGCTTGCTGGAACTGGTCCGCGAGACCGGCTCCATCTCGGCCGCTGGCCGGGCGATGGACATGAGCTACCGCCGGGCCTGGCTGCTGGTGGATGCCTTGAACCAAACCTTTCACATGCCGGTAGTCACGGCGAGGGGCGGCGGCGCTGGCGGCGGCGGCGCGACTCTCACGCCGTTCGGCGCCGATGTGGTCGCTTCTTACCGTGCGATGGAGCGGGACGCGCGCGGCGTGTTGGCAAGCCATCTTTCCAATCTAGAGAACGCGCTCGCAACCATCCCGGCTTGCCCTTCCTAAGGAGCAAGCCAGTCTTTGCGAAAGGTCATGACGCTCACACCACTGGGCTGGAGATGATCTGCGAATATGGCTCGGTGTCGCGGAACGAGGGTCGGGCCATGAGCCGATCCATGTATCGAGCGAGATTGGGGTGGGTGCTGCGCCAGCCGAGTTCGGGGAAGCGCACGTCGAGGTAGCCCAGCAGGCTCCCGGCGGAGATGTCTGCGATGCCGAACGCGTTCCGCACCGCGTAGTCCTGGTCGCCTACGACACGGGCAATCTCGGCCAAGCCACCGTGCACCTTGCGCAACTGACGGTCCGTCCAGGGCTGGCTACGATGGGCCTCGGGCCGCATGCGCTCGAAAAACACGAGCAGGAACGCGTCGCATACGCCGGTCGCGAGCGCGTCCATCCGCTTGTGCGCGAGAATGCCGTCATCGTCGGGCGGCAGCAGCGGCGGGTGAGGGTGCTTCCGCTCGATCCATTCCAGGATGTAGCTGCTTTCCCAGATCGTGGCCCCGTCGTCCAAGATTAAGACGGGCAGCTTCTCGAGCGGGTTATGCTGGGGCAGGCTGGTCTCCTCGTTCCAGGGAACCTCGGTTTGCAGCTCGAACGGCACGGATTTCTCCGCAAGTGCGATGCGCACCTTTCGCGCATAAGGGCTCGGCGTGGCGCTGATCAATTTCATCCTGGCCTCCTTACGTTTGCCAACTGGCAGGCATCAAACCCAATCATCCAAGCCCGGTGTTCAGGCAAGGGCGAGAACGGGTCGCCATGAGCGGGTTCACGCGCCGGCCACATCGGCCAGAAAGCCATATGCAATGGCTTTGCCTGCAGACCGTGTTCCAACTATGTTTCGACGGCAGGGTTGTTACTACCTGGCTATTGCGATTGGCTCTTCGGCCGTCGATGCGGTTGACCCGATTGGCAAGCCGTGGAATTCAAGGCTGTGTAAAGCTTCCTCAAGTAATGAGGGGCGACCGATCGGTGGAAGGCCAAGGCGAGGGTGTAGTGTCAAAGATTCAGGTTCTCGCAATCATGCTGCACCCGCTCACCCAATCAAAGGCATGGGCGCTCGCCTGCCACGCGTCTCGGATTAAGGTCATGAGGCGTTCTTTGCCGCTCCTTCTCACCTTGTGCGCGCTGCTCGTGTCCTGTGCCCAACATCCCCCGCCACAACCTCCGGTCACAGCCCAAACGCCTGCACGAGCCGCGCCGCCGCACCGTGCCCGGCATCTTGCGAGCGCTGCAAATTCCAAGCGGACGACGCTCATCACCAAAGCGGCGCCGGCTGCGCCGCGTGCGCTCTCGTGCCTTGAATCTCGGTCAGGGAGGATCTCGGAAGCGCGCACAGGAGAGCTTTTTGCGGAGTTCGACAATCGGGAGCAAAGCGGGCCTGCAGCATCCGGCGAGGTTCTTCCAGTGTCCCGAGCTTGCCCATGAGCGGAACGCCCATCGCGATCTTCGATCCACCGACACCGGCCAATGCGGTCGAGAGAACATACGAGGAGATTGTGAACGCCCTGCTGGCTGGCCAACGCGGAATCGGCGTCCTAGCAGCCGAGCCGAGCGTCGCGGCGATCCTGCTCCGCACCATCCCTATCTCCCAGCGACTTGCGAAGTTCCGGTTTTTACGTTTCACGCCTGCCTCTCCCCTTAAGCTTACGCTTGAGAACGTGGCGTTCCAGGCTGGACTGGATTTGCCGCACGGCGAGGTCGACGCAGCGGCGATATTTGCAACACTGAAAGCGCATCAGCCAGCGTCAGGCTGCACGGCCTTGATCGTCGAGGCTGCCGAAACCCTGAGCGCCGAAGCGCTTACATTTTTTGAACAGGTTGCGACTCCATCCCTATCGGCCCAGCCCATGCAGCTGGTGCTGATCGGACGCGGTAGCTTTGGCGAGTTGTTGCAGGCGGAGCAGTTCCCGCAGCTATGGTCGATCACCGAGCGCGCGCTCTCGGTCGCTGGCGCCGTTCCGGACGAAGCACGCCCGCCGGCCGCCGAGGAGGCGCATCATGTCGACACCGCTTCCTTCTCAACGTACGCAATAGCGCCGTCCTACCCGCGAGTTTGGCCCAAGGTCGCTTTAGGCCTGGTGGTCCTGGTCGCAGGCGCGGCACTGTATGCAATGCCACGGTTCAATCCCGTGGCGCCCCCAGACCGCAAACCTGTCGTCCCCGCCGTCGTTGCTCCCGCCATCGTCGCTCCTGTCGCGCCGCCGGTCGCCGCCGCTCCCCCGCTGCCCGCCAAACAGCTAGAGATCGCTCCGGTCGTCACCACGCCGCCTGTCGAGGTTCAAGCCAAGCCCGCCCTACCTCCGGAGCCGTCCGCACCGTTGGCGGCCCCATCGCCGCCGAATCCGGCAGACGGAACGCGACAGCAGCTTCGGCAGCGCTTCGACGCATTCCTCGACAAGGCTGGCCGTGACACAGCCTCGTTGACGCACGACCAGAGAGACGCCCTGTTTGAAAAGTACCTGGCGTCCCATCCGGCAGCGAGCACTTCCCCTTAGGGCGGTCGTAGGCAACGGCCGCGATCCAGGCGCATCACAGCCCCCGGTTGGACTAGGTTCCACTGGATGCCAGTTTCCGCACCTCGTCCCGCCAGTTGTGCTGTTCCTTGAAGCCGAGGACCGCCCGCGCTTTTTGGTTGGAAAGCGGCGCCTCACGATCGGCTAGCTTGCGCGTGAGCGGGACTCCGGGGCACCACTGGGCCAGGAACGCGGCCGTGGGCTGGTCGGCGGTGATGGTGTCGTTGATGGCATTGAACACCTGGAAGCCAAGCCCGTCGGTTTGCAGGCACAGATGGACGATCTGGCCGAGGTCGCGCGCGTCGATGTAGCTCCAGGCATTGCGTTTGCGGGACGCCGGGTCGGCGATGAAGCCAGGGAAGCGGTCGTATTCGTGCGGCTCGATCACGTTGCCGATGCGCAAAGCGTAGATGTCGGCCTTGAAGCGGGCGGCGAAGGCCCGCGCCGTCTGCTCGTTCACCACTTTGGATAGGCCATAGCTGTCCATCGGATCGACGTCGTACTCCTCGTCGAGGGGAAGCCGCTTGAAGTCCTTGTCGCCCTCCGCGAAGCAGACGCCGTAGGTTGTCTCGCTCGACGCAATCACGACCTTTCGGACCCCGAGCTTCATCGCGGCCTCGATCACGTTGTAGGTGCCCATCACGTTCACCCGGAACGTCTCGTTGTCCGGGTTGATGAGAATGCGCGGGACCGCGGCGAAATGCACCACCATGTCGACCGGACCCGGCGCCTTGCCTGCCTCAAGGCCGCCACGGTCGAAATGCGACGTCATCGCATTGAACACCTGGCCGCTGTCCGTGACATCGCCTACGAGGGTGGCGATGGTCGGATGTTCGAACGGCTGTCGATCGAAGTTCAGGATCTCGTAGCCCTGGCCGAGCAGCCAGGGCAGTGCATGACGGCCTGCCTTTCCCGTCCCTCCGGTAAACAGCACCCGCTTGCGCATCGTTGATGACCTTACAGTTGTAACGGGAAGCAGCCGGTTGACCTCGCCCGTCACCAGGGTAGAGCCGGTGTGGTATCTTTCATGACGAACGCCGTCTTGCTTTGGCGACCTCGGGGACGGCCGGCGGTGCAAGCAGGCCATCCACTCCGGCGGAGCGTACGACCGTGCCGCGCACATACGCCTCGTGGTTGGCCTCGATCTGCTCGGGATCGTAGAGGTAGTTGACCATGATGCCGTAGGATTCCTTGATCCCGCGCGGCGCCACGTTGCCTAGCCAGTCCACCCGTTCCAGCCGGGCGCCGTTGCCGAGGTGGAAGCGCGCCACCGGGTCGGCCGGGCCTTTTCCCTCGGCCGAACTCGTCAGATAGCTGGCGCACAGGCGGCTGACCGGTTGGCAGAGACGGTCCGAAACAGCAGCGTCCTCCCACCAGCGCTCGGTGGCGAGGAGGGCGATAGCGTCGAGGTCCTCGGTGGCTTGTCCCGCCGCGCTCCGTTTTTCCAGCCAGCGGCGAAATCCCGGCACTGGCGAGAGCGTCGAGAAGCAGGTGAGGCGGGGCAGCTCGGCTTTCAGCTCCTCCACCACCTGCTTGATGAGGAAGTTGCCGAACGAGACGCCGCGCAGCCCGTCCTGGCAGTTGGAGATCGAGTAGAAGATCGCCGTGTCGGCGGTTCGCTCCCGCTCCCGCTGGGCCGGTTCGTCGCCATCGCGCGTGAGCAGCGGCTGGACCGAGCAGGCCAGCCCCGTGGTCAGCGCCACCTCGACGAAGATCAGCGGCTCGCCGGGGAGCGCCGGGTGGAAGAAGGCGAAGCATCGGCGGTCGGGCGCCAGGCGGCGGCGCAAATCCTCCCAGCCCTGAATCTGGTGGACCGCCTCATAGGTGATCAGTTTTTCCAGCACCGCAGCCGGCGTCTGCCAGTCGATCCGGCGAAGGTCGAGGAAGCCGCGGTTGAACCACGACGCGAACAGATGCCGCAGGTCGGAGTCGAGCGGTTGCAGGCTCGGGGTGGCGCGCAGATGGGTCAGCAGATCCTTGCGCATGGCCACCAGCCCCGCCGTGCCGCCCGGCGCCATGTTCATCCGGCGCAGCAGCTCCTGCCGGGCCGGCTCGGCCGCTTCCGCCAGGCGTGCGGCCCGGTCGGGGATCGGCTCGGCGAGATAGGCCTCGGCCGCCGCCCGGAGCACCTGCTCGCTCGGCAGGAAATTCTCGGCGAGGAAGGCATAGAACGCGACCTGGTCCTGGGGCGCCAGATCGCGCACGGCGTTCTGCAGCTCCCGCGCGACGGCGGCGCCCGACGCCTCGCCACGTTCGGACAGCAGGGCGGTCGCGAGATCCTGGGCACGGTCGAGCGGCAGCTTGGAAGCCTCGGGCTGGAGCACGTTGGCGTAGGAATGGCCGCGATCGGCGACCGACGACCAAAGCCGTTCCACCCAGGAGCGCGGCTCGCTGGTGATGGCGCGGACGGCGTGCGAAAGGGGGAGCGAAGCCATGCGGAGTCTCCGTGGCGGCGGGCTCCCCTTTTATCCGGCGGCTTGCTTGAACCACAAGCTCCCGCCGCCGGCCGACGCCTTGCCGTTCACGAAACGCTCCAGGTGGTCCCGGTTATGGGTCGCGTGCCAATGGCTGCCATACACGACCTGGGTCCGCGTGTTGCCGAGCAGGTAGGCATAAAGCAAGTACTGCTCGGACCAGTGGAGCTGCCGGTCGCGCATGTCCTCGTGGGTCAGGGTGTCCGGCAGGGAGATGCCGCGCACCTGGATGAACACCGACCGGCGCAGTTGCGGCAGCAGCCGAAGGTAGAGATGCACGCAATCCGAGCCGTGCTTCACCGAATGGCTAGACTCGATGCACAGGAAATCGCCGTCCGAAAGCGTATCGTTGAGGAATTCCAGCGGCATCTGCCCGGCGTGGCCCTCGATCAGCTCGACCTGACCGGCCACGGCGCGGAGCGCGGCATTTGGGAATGGCTCGACGCAGACGATCCGCCCGAGGCCACTGCGGCCGACCGCCTCCAAGGCCACAAGGGTTGCGCCGCCGCCGCCGATCTCGACGATCGTGTTGGGTTGGTGACGCCGGACGAACGCGTAGTACGCCAGCGCGTCGGCGCCGCCGAGCGGGCTGTCGGCCCAGGCGAACCGCGCGGGATCGTTGCTGGCCTGAGGCGGGTCAAACTCGTCGGCGAACCCGGTCAGCCATTCCAGCGTGTCGCGCAACACCGCATCGTCGAACACCGCGTCAAGCGGAAGGGAAACGCCGGTGAAGCTTTCCGCAAGTTCGTCGACGGTGGGCACGGGGGAGGACGGGTCGGCAGGGATGACGGTGACGCCCAGTCGCTGCAGCGCCTGGCGGATTTGCGATGGTCCGTAGGTCAGGCGATTGAGCGCATGAGCCAGTGCGTCGATCTCGGCCGGGTCATAGCAGGGTTGGTCGTCGGACACGAAAGTGCCCGGCGGAATGGCGTCGATCATCGCGAGCGTGTTGTCGATCATGGTGGTTCTCCTGGCGTCACCGTAGGCCATAGGCCGCCGCGCGTATCATTTAGCACAACCCTTTCAGCAGACTCGCTAAAACCAGCGTCGGTGGTACGCTCGGAGCCTCGCCACGACGGAGGCCTGCATGGGACCGCACATCAGCCGCACCGACTTCGACGCCTCCGTCAGGGTAGCGCGCTTGACCCTGTCGGAGGCGCAAACGGCCGAGCTGCACCAAGCCTACCGCTACGTGGAAACCATGGCCGAGACCGTCCGCATCCCGCGTGACCGCGAGGCCGAGCCCGCGCACGTGTTCAACCCGATCGTTCGCGCGTGATCCCCACGATCGCCGAGGCGGCGATCCAATTCGCCGCCGGCACGCTCTCGCCCGTCGAGCTGACCCGGCAGTGCCTGGCCCGGGTTGCCCAGCATGGCGCCCTGCACGCGTTCATCCGGCTGACGGAGGACACCGCGCTGCAAGCCGCACGCGAGTCGGAGGCGCGGTGGCGGACCGGCACGCCGCGTGGTCCGCTCGACGGCATCCCGATCGGGCACAAGGACATCTACAACACGGCGGGGATCGCCACGACCGCACATTCCCGCTTGCTGGAGCACAACGTCCCGGACACCGACGCGGTGGTGGTCAGCAAGCTGGCGGAGGCCGGCACCGTCATGCTGGGCAAGTTGGCCACGCACGAATTCGCGTTCGGCGGCCCCTCGTTCGACTTGCCCTGGCCGCCCGCGCGCAACCCATGGGACATCAGCCGCTTCACCGGGGGGAGCAGCAGCGGCACCGGGGCGGCAGTGGCAGCCGGGCTGGTCCTGGGCGGCACCGGGTCGGACACCGGCGGCTCGATCCGCTCACCGGCGGGTTTCTGCGGCGTCGCGGGGATCAAGCCGACCTACGGCCTGGTCAGCCGGCGCGGCATCCTGCCCTTGTCGTTCTCGTTGGACCATGCCGGGCCGCTCGCCTGGACGGTGCGGGATTGCGCGTTGCTGCTGGCGGCCATGGCGGGCCACGACCCGTCCGACCCCGCCAGCGCGGCGGCGCGGATCCCGGACTACCAGGCGACGATAGACGACGGCGTTCGTGGCCTGCGCATCGGCGTGGTGCGGCATTGGCACGAGCGTGACGTGACGGTCAGCGACGCCACGGCCCGCGGCATCGATTTCGCCCTTAAGGTATTCCGCAACGCCGGGGCCGAAATAGGCGACGTGACCCTGGCGCCATTGGCCGACTACCAAGCCGCCGGCTACCTCATCCTGCTCAGCGAGGCCTACGCGGTGCACGAGGAGTGGATGCGGACGGAGTTCAACCGTTACGGCGAGAAACTGCGGCACCGCATGGCGCTTGGCGCCTTCGTCACCGGCGCCGACTACGTGCAGGCGACCCGGCGGCGACGCGAGCTCTGCCTGCAGATGACCGCCGCGATGGGCGACATCGACATCTTGCTGACCGCGACCCAGCCGGCCGAGGCGCCGCCGATCGACGCGGTCACCACCTGGGCCAACCATGAGCGCCCGCCGCTTACCATGCCGGGCAACGTGACGGGCCAGCCCGCCATGTCGATCTGCAGTGGCTTCGGCGAGGGTGGCTTGCCGGTCAGCATCCAGCTGATGGGCCGGCCGTTCGAGGAGGCGACGGTGTTCCGCGCCGCCCAGGCGTTCGAGGCGGCGACGCCGTGGCGGGAGAAACGCCCACGCTAATGGATTGCCTCTGACGTTTGGTCCTCGCCGGCTAATAGCCATCTGCGACCCGTTGCGGACCCGTCTGGTTGGGTGCCCAATTGCAATCAAGACCTGCATCGAAACGCAGGGCTGCTCAGGCCGTTTCTTTGACTCCGGAGGCCTTTTTATGAATGTTGATGGCTTTGCCAAGCTGCTTGAAGCGATTGGAAAACTATTCGGCGCAGTTATCTGGCCTGCAGCGATTGTATACGTCCTCGTTCGATTTCGCTCCGATATTAGCGACTTCATCTCCGCTTTAGGCGAGATCACTATAAAAGGTGGCGGTTTTGAGGCGTCGGCAAAGAAGAAGCAGGACAAAGCTGAAGCTGCGCTTGTCGCAGCGGCAGTATCTCGGACTGAAGCTGGTGCGGTTCCAATAAATGTTGCATCTGCCGCCAGGGAGGCAATGCAAGTAGTTGAGGGCGTAAATTCGCGAACCATACGGTAGATCGAGAACTCTATTATTCTCTGGGTGGATGATAATCCGTATCCATCCGGCGAGTGGCGCCTGGCATATCTGACCAGGCCTGGTGATCTTAGGGGTGCTCGTACGAGTGCTGTTAAGATCGGAGGCGGTTGGGGATGGAGATCATCACCGGGGTTGAGCGGCGTCGTCGCTGGCGGTGTGAGG
>JAABUX010006007.1_pt1 | contig 14686 bp, 16 predicted proteins | sample 5561851 | NCBI WGS metagenome assembly JAABUX01 (sample SAMN10711883, study PRJNA513361) | rock metagenome | isolation source: Antarctica rocks | place: Antarctica: Victoria Land, Richard Nunatak red sandstone | collected 2016-01-03 | reverse complement strand
CTACCGACATGTCCTCGCCCTCCGTTCCACCAGAGGATCGCGATCACGGGCCGTCGAGCCGACTCAAATCACAACCGAGTCAACGGTCCAGGCGGTTGGTATTACCTGGCAGGGAGCCACCGCGATCGGCTGGATCGACCCCTTCACCGTGCCCCCACCGAGCGAAATCCTGGCCAGCCTGCCGCAATTGGTCACGGATGAGGGCCTCGGCAGCCGGTTCATCGCAACCTTCCTCGAAGCCTTCGCCGCCGCCGCGCTGGCGATCGGGGTGGGCCTGCCGCTCGGCCTGCTCCTGCACCGGAGCCGCGTCGGAGGCCGGGCGTTCGAGCCCTGGGTGGCTGGCTTGGCGGCAGCGCCGCTCGTGCTGCTCTATCCTTTGTTCCTCGTGCTGGTGGGCCGAAACCTTCTCACGGTCGTGCTGATGGGGGCGATCGCCGGGCTGCCCGCGATGACCCTCAAAACGATGGAGGGCTTCGGCGCGACTCGGCCGGTGCTGCTGCACGTAGCCCGCAGCTTCGGCCTTTCGCGGGCGGCGGTGTTCCGTAAAGTACTCGTGCCCGCCGCGGTCCCGACCCTCGCCAACGGCGTCCGCCTCGCCTTGGTCTTCGCTCTGATCAACATCGTGGGCGTCGAGTTCCTGGTCAATTTAGGCGGCCTCGGCCAGTTGATTGCGGACCTCTCAGACCGGTACGAGTTGCCTGCCATGTACGGCGCCGTGCTGTTCGTCATCCTAGTCAGCATCTGCTTCTTCGTGCTCACCGAGCGGCTCGAGCGTTGGTTGCGCCCGGCATGAGGAACGTTCCTGCGCTCCGGCTCGCTGCGGCGCTGATCCTGCTCGTGCTGTGGGAAGGCGCGAGCCGGTCCGGCTTGTTCTATCGCGGCGTGCTGCCCTCGGTGCTGACGATCGGCGCCGCCCTCGCCCGCCTGGCGGCCACCCCGGCGTTCTGGGGCAACGCCGGCGTTACTGCATTCGAGGTAGCGTTGGCGCTGCTGATCGGCGGCGCGCTGGGTGTCGCCTGCGGAATAGCGGTGGGGGGTGGACGGCTGCTGCGCCGCGCGTACGAGCCGGCGCTGCACTATTTGGCCCCCACGCCCAAGATCGTCTTGCTGCCGATCCTGATCGTGCTTTGCGGCGTGGGCCCGGCCTCGAAAATCGCCCTCGGGGCGCTGTCCTGCTTCTTCCCCGTGGCCCTCAGCCTGGCGTCCGGCATGGAACAGATCGACCCGGTGCACCTGCGCGTCGCCCGCAGTTTCGGCCTTTCTCGCGCACGAACGCTGCAAAGCGTCGTTATGCCGTCCCTGGTGCGCCCCTTGGCGACAGGGCTACGGCTCGGGCTCGGGGTGGCCGTGGTCGGGTGCCTGCTGGGGGAGATCAAGCTCTCCAATCGCGGCCTCGGCTTCCTCGCCATCCAGTATTACGGTCAGTTCCGCATCCCGGAAATGTACGCCGTCCTGATCGTCGTGTTCGCCCTCGCCGCGCTCGGCAACACCGCACTCGGCCACATCCGGCCACGCGGCGCGGGCCTTTGATCGCTCGCCTGTTGCCTATCGGGAATCGATTTTCCATAGGGAGCGCCTATGAGTGAACGCCAGTCATGGCCGCCCGAGGTGTTCGACCGGCTCTACGCCCGCGACCTCGATCCGTGGAAATTCGACAGCCCCTACGAGCAGCAGAAATACGCCGCCACGCTAGCAGCGTTACCCGCCTCGCGCTTTGCCAGCGCTTTCGAGATTGGCTGCTCCGTTGGCGTTCTCACCCGCCAGCTCGCGCTACGCTGCGACGCACTACTTGCGGTAGACGTGGCAGACGCGGCGCTCGACGTGGCGAGGCGTGCTTGTGCGGGCTTGCCCCAGGTGCGGTTCCGGCGGATGCAAATTCCTGGCGATTGGCCCGAAGGGGAGTTCGACCTCATCCTGTTATCCGAGGTGCTTTATTTTCTAGCGCCCGGCGATCTCGCCCGGGCGGCGTCGATGACGGCAGCCAGTCTGCGACCGGGAGGGGCGGCTTTGCTCGTGAACTGGACGGGGCCGACCAACTCGCCTTGCACCGGAGACGAAGCGGCGACGCTGTTTATCGCCGCGGCGCCGCAGCTCGCGCTGACCCGGCAGCACCGTGAACCGCAATACCGGCTCGACCTGCTCTGCCGTCCCTAGGGAGCGAGGCTGGACTGGATGGCGGCGAGCACCTCGGTGGGGCGGTACGGCTTCAGCACGTACCGGTCACGGAGACCGGATAGTCCGGAGGCGTGCAGCGCGTCCGGACGCCCCGTGACGAAGACAACCGGCATGCCGGGCCATCGGGATCTCGCATGGCGTGCAACGTCGATACCGCTGAGGCGTCCCGGCACATGAACGTCGGCTAGGAGCAGGTCGAAGCCGGGTTGCTCGTCCAGCAACGCGACGGCGGCCTCGCCGCTCGCCGCTTCGGTGACCGCGAGCCCGGCTTCGGCCAAGGCTTCGGCCACGATCAGTCGAATAAACTCTTCATCTTCCAGAAATAGGATACGCGCGTCTGCCATTTTCCTCCTGCAACCTTCGAGTGACCAATTCTGAGCGCTGGCGCGAGCTTTGCGTTGCAGGTGGCACACAAGCAGTGTACCAAGCTGGAGTCACTAAACAGTGAGGCGTCGGCCCTAATGGGGTTGCCCCGGACAGGAATGGGCGAGCGCGAGCAATCACAACCGTCCCGGTCCGAAGCGGATTTTTCGGCCTCGGGCTTGGTCGAACAGCACGTCTTCCAGGCGGCCGTGCAACGGACTCGAATGTCCATGTCGCTTGCCAATCCTAATTTGCCGGACTGCCCGCTCGTTTACGTCAATACTGCTTTTACCGATCTGACCGGGTATGAGTCGGAAGCAGTGATTGGGCGCAACTGCCGTTTCCTGCAGGGGCCGGATACCGACGCCGAGGTCGTCCAGCGAATTCGGCAGGCCATGCAGAAGCAGCAGCCGATTGAAGAGGAGATTTATAATTACCGCCGGGACGGCTCAGGGTTTTGGAACGCGCTCTACATCAGCCCGATGTTCGACGATAGCGGGAAGCTCATCTACTATTTCGCAAGCCAGATCGATATCAGCACCCGCAAGGAGGTATTGCGCCGGCAGAAGCAGCGCATGGAGAGCGCCGGTGCGCTCGCGGCGGGGGTAGCCCACGAATTCAACAATCTCATGACCGTGGTGCTCGGCAGCGTGGAGCGGGCGGCGCTGGGTGCGACGGATGCAGGGCAGCGCCGGCAGCTCGAACGGGCCGATTGGGGGGCGAAGCGCGCCGGCCAGCTGGCGGGCGAGTTGCTGGCGCTGACCCGGCGCACGGTGCACGAGGATCGGACGGTGGACTTGAACGGGACCGTTCGGGAGTTCGAGGGCACGCTTGCTCAGATCCTGCCGAGCGGGGTGGATTTGCGGCTCGACCTGGCGATCACGCCGGTCACGGTCCGGCTCGACCCTGGGCAGCTTGAGCTCGTGCTGATCAACCTGGTGCGCAATGCCGCAGACGCGATGCCTTCAGGGGGCGAGGTGAGCGTGGCCACGCGATTGCTGCCGGCCACGGACGCGGCTGCGACCCTGCACCGTCGCGAGGCGGTCGAATTAATGGTGGCCGACACGGGCGAGGGCATGCCGCCCGAGGTGGTGGAGCGTGCGACGGAGCTATTCTACACGACGAAAGCAGCGGGGAAGGGCACCGGGCTTGGGCTATTCCTGGCTCTGGAGTTCCTGGACCAATCGGGCGGCCGAATGATGATCGAAAGCGAGGTCGGCCGCGGCACGCGGGTGCGGATGGTGTTTCCACGGTCCAGAGAGGGTTTGGCGTAGCCCGGATGCCGGGGCGACCGGTGAGCCGGTTCGGCAGATGAGCCCTACGCTTCGGCTAGGCTTTTCGCCAGCGCCGCCAAGTCTCCCTCCAGCAACTCGTCCAAGACAAAGGGACATGCGTCCGGCAGCGGAACAGGGTCGCCGGCGGCGTCCGTTGTGGAGCGGGCCCGGCGCAGGGCTTTGGCGTAAAGGCGCTCGAGGCCGATCCGTTGGCGCATGGAGGGTGTGAAGCGTTGCTCGGCGTCATCCAGGAAGACACCGGTCTCGTCGCGCCGGTGGGACGCGGCTTGGCTGCCCGGCCAGGCGCGCTGCTTGAGCAGGTGCGTCATCGCCTGCAGGAGCAGGCTCTGGCAGGTCCGCAGCTCCGAGAGGCCCAAATCCTGCACCTCCTCGATCACGTGCGGCCAGTCCACCGCCGCGTTCACGCCCTCGCCGGCGGCGAGCCGGCGCAGCAGCGCGGCTTGCTGCTCGGCCCAGGCCAAGACGTCGCGATCGTAGAGCCCGTCCGGCATCGCCTTAGAACGCTCCTTCCTCGAAGGCCATCATGGCCCCCTTCCCCGCCTTGATGCTCGCATACAGCCCGAAGGCTTGGGGCAGAACGCGCTCCATGTAGAACTGGGCGGTGTGCAGCTTGGCCTGGTAGAAACGGGCGTCGCCATCGGCTGCGGGCAGCTTCTCGGCGGCGACTTCCGCCATGCGTGCCCACATGTAGCCGAGGGCGACCAAGCCAAAGAGGCGCAGGTATTCGGTCGCGGCAGCGCCCGCCTCCTCGGGGTCGGCAAGGCCCTTTTGCGCGATATGCGCGGTCGCGCCCTGCAGCGCCTGGAAGGCCTTGGCCAGCGGCTTGACCAGGGGTGCGAGATGCGGATGCCCCTCTCGCTCGGCAAGGAACTCGCTCAACGGCTGGAAGAAGCGGCGCAGCAGGCGCCCGGCGTGCTGCGGCATCTTGCGCCCGACCAGGTCGAGCGCCTGGATGCCGTTGGTGCCCTCGTAGATCATGCTGATGCGGGCGTCGCGGACGTATTGCTCCATGCCGTGGTCGCGGATGTAGCCGTGGCCGCCATAGACCTGCATGGCGATGCTGGTCGCCTCGAAGCCGAGATCGGTGAAGAGCGCCTTGACGATCGGGGTCATCAGCGCGGTGAAGTCCTCGGCCCGGGCGCGCTCCTCGGGGTCGGCGATGCGGGCGACGAGATCGAGCTCGCGGGCAACCCAGGCGCCGAGGGCGCGGCAGCCTTCGGTGTAGCTCCGGATGGTGAGCAGCATGCGTCGCACGTCCGGGTGGACGATGATCGGGTCGGCGGCGCGGTCCTGGTGCTTGCTGCCGGCGAGGGCCCGGCCCTGCAAGCGGTCGCGGGCGTAGGCGACGGCGCCCTGGTAGGAGGCTTCGGCAGCGCCGAGGCCTTGGACGCCGACGGAGAGGCGCTCGGAGTTCATCATCGTGAACATCGCGCGCATGCCCTTGTTGGCGCTGCCGACGAGCCAGCCCTGGGCGTCATCGAAGCTGATCTGGCAGGTGGCCGACGCCTTGATGCCCATCTTGTGCTCGATGGCGGTGCAGGTGACGCCGTTGCGGGGGCCGGGGCGCCCGTCATCGGCGGGTAGGAACTTGGGGACGAGGAAGAGCGAGACGCCTTTGATGCCGGGTGGGCTGCCCGGGATTTTGGCGAGAACGAGGTGAATGATGTTCTCAGTCAGGTCGTGCTCGCCGGCGCTGATGAAGATCTTGTTGCCGGTGAGGCGGTAGCTGCCGTCGTCCTGGGGGACCGCCTTGGTGCGCATGAGGCCGAGATCGGTGCCGCAATGCGGCTCGGTGAGGCACATCGTGCCGGCCCAGGTGCCGTCGACGAGTTTGGGGAGGTAGGCAGCCTTCAGCGCGTCCGTGGCGTGGTCCATGATCGCCTGGTAGGCGCCGTGGGTGAGGCCGGGATAGAGGCTGAAGGAGAGGTTGGCCGAGCAGATCATCTCTTCGACGAGCTTGTTCAGGCTTTCGGGGAGGCCCTGGCCGCCGAAAGCCGGGTCGCAGGCCATGGCCGTCCAGCCGCCGTCGCGGAAGGCGGCGTAGGCCTTGCGGAAGCCGTGGGGGGTGCGGACGACGCCGTTCTCGTAATGGCAGCCCTCCTCGTCGCCGCTGGCGTTGATGGGGGCAAGCACGCCTTCGGCCAGCTTGCCCGCTTCCTCCAGGACGCTGTCCATCAGCTCGGGGGTGAGTTCTTCGAGGCCGGGAAGCGCGCTGAGGCTCGTGCTGTCGTGCAACTCGTGCAGGACGAAGCGCATGTCGCGGAGCGGCGCTTTGTAGGTTTGCATGATGATCCCCTAATTGCGGAGCGGGCGGCCGGTCTCGAGCGTGTGCTCAATGCGGGCGAGGGTGGGGGCGGTGTGGAGCAGCGCCATGAAGGCCTGGCGCTCAAGTTCGAGGATGCGGGTCTCGGGCACGGTATCGACCGGATCGGCGTCGCCGCCGGAGAGCACGTAGGCGAGATGGGTGGCGACCGTCACGTCATGGGCGGTGGCGAGGCCGCGGCGCTGGAAGGCTTCGGCGGCGAGGCGCATGCCGAGGGCCCCGGAGGCGCCGGGCAGGAGCTTGAACTCGTGCGGGGCGGGGGGCCGGTAGCCGTCCGCGAGGGCGAGCGCCCGGGCCTTGGCGTCGGCGAGCAGCCGGTCGCGGTTCATGGTGATGCCGTCCGCCTCGCGCAGGATGCCGTTCTCGCGGGCTTCGGCGGCCGACTTGCTGACGATGGCGGTGCTGACCAGCTCGAACACTTTGGCGGGCGCCGGCATTGGGCCGCGCGGTAGCTTGGCGGCCTGCCAGCGGGCGAGCATCTCCTTGCAACCACCCCAGCCCGGGATCAGCCCGACCCCCGTCTCGACCAGCCCGGCGTACAGCTCGGCGTGGGCCTGGATGGCGTCCGAGTGCAGCATGACCTCGCAGCCGCCGCCAAGCGCCATGCCGGACGGGGCGGCGACGACCGGGAAGGGCGCGTATTTCAACGCCTGGTAGGCCTGCTGGCCAGCCGCAACGAGCTTGTCGATTTCGCCCCAGGCGGCGATGTTGGCGGCGAAGAGGGCCTGGCCGAGATTGGCTCCGACCGAAAAATTGCTGCCCTCATTGTAGATCACGAGCGCCCGGAAGCGCTCGCCGACCAGCTCGATCGTGCGGCCGAGCAGCGCCATGATTGGCTCGTCGAGAGCGTTCGCCTTGCTCGTGAACTCGAAGCAGGCGACGCCGTCGCCCACGTCCCACAGGGCGGCCGAGGCGTTCTTGAGCAGCGGCTTGCTTGCCTGCTTTATGTCGGCGAGCAGCAGCACGCCGTCCGGCCGGGGCACTGGGTGGTAGGCGCCGTCTAGCCCGAGGCAGGCGAGGCGGCCGGCCTCGATGCGGTAGAAAGGCCGGTCGCCGGCGAGGGTGAGGAAGGCCGGGACCGTCATGGCGTCGGCGCGGAGCCGCTCGGCGAGCCAGGCGGGGCCGAGCTTGTCGGCGAGCTCGAACGGGCCTTGCTGCCAGTTATAGCCAAGGCGCATCGCGGCATCGATATCGGCCGGGCTTGCTGCGGCTTCGGGGACGAGGCCGATCGCGTAGGCGATGGTTTGGCCCAGGACGCGCCAGGCGTAGCGGCCGGCGGGGGTGGGCGCGGTCAGGAGCGCCTTAAGGTCGCGACCTAGCTCCGGCAGGTCGGGCTTCTGCTCGGGGCGGTATTCGCCGGTGGCGAGGTCGACCGCCTCCTTGGCGCGGCTGCCGGCGGCGCGGTTCAGGCGGTAGAAGCCCCCCTTGCCTTTCCGGCCGGTGTAGCCCTGCGCGATCAGGCGCCCGAGCAGCGGGAGGTCGCGATTGGCGGCGTGGAAGGCGTCGGTCGTGGGCAGGGCGCTGGTCATGCTGGCGTTGACGGCGGGGATGAGGTCGAGGCCGACGAGGTCGAGCAGGCCGAACACGCCGGTTTTGGGGATGCCCATGGGGCGCCCTACCACGGCATCCGCCTCCTCGACCGTAAGCCCGGCATCGATAGCTTCGGCGATGCCGAGCTGGAGCCAGTAGGTGCCGAGGCGGTTGGCAATAAAGCCCGGCGTATCGTTGCACTGCACGACGGTCTTGCCGAGGTGGCGGTCGGCGAAGTCGAGAATGGGGGCGATGCGCGCCGGGTCGGCGGAGCCGGTGACGATTTCGAGGAGGCGCATGTAGCGGGGGGGGTTGAAGAAGTGGGTGATGAGGAAGTGGTGGGAGAAGTCTTCGGGCATGCCGGCGGTGAGGGTGGAGAGGGGGATGGTGCTGGTGTTGCTGCTGATGATGGCGCCGGGTGCGGCGTCAAGGAGGCGGCGGTAGAGGGCTTGCTTGGCGTCCGGGCGCTCGACGATGGCCTCGATGATCCAGTCGCATTCGGCGAGGCGGGGCAGGTCCGTCTCGGTGCCGCCGGTCTCGATCAGGCGGGCGGCGGCTTTGGACATGAGCGGCGCCGGTTCCTGCTTGGCCATGGCGGCCACGGCCTTGGCGGCGGCGTCGGGCACGAGGTCGAGCAGCAGGACGGGCGTGCCGGCGTTGGCGATCTGGGCGGCAATGCCGGCGCCCATGACGCCGGCGCCGATCACGCCGACGCGGCGCATCAGACCGCCTCCAGGATGGTCGCGATCCCCTGGCCGCCGCCGATGCACTGGGTGGCGAGCGCATAGCGGCCACCGTCGCGCTTCAAGACGCTCGCGGCCTTGCCGACGATGCGGGCGCCGGTGGCGCCGAGTGGATGGCCGATGGCCAGCGCGCCGCCGTCGCGGTTGAGGTTGGCGTCGTCGATGCCGAGCTCGCGGGCGCAGGCGATGGCTTGGCTCGCGAAGGCCTCGTTCAGCTCGACATTGGCGATCTGGCCGATTTCGAGCCCGGCGCGGGCGAGCGCCTTGCGGGTCGCCTGGATGGGGCCGATGCCCATGATGCTCGGTTCGCAGCCGGAGACGGCGACGCTCTTCAGGCGGGCCAGCGGGGTGAGGCCGCGGCGCTCGGCGTAGGCCTCGGTGCAGACGAGCACGGCGGCGGCGCCGTCGGTGAGGGGTGAGCTGGTGCCGGCGGTGACGGTGCCCTCCTTGTCGAAGGCGGGCTTGAGGCCGGCCAGCACCTCGGCGCTGGTCTCGGGCCGGATGCAGCCATCTTCGCCGACCATGCCGGATTTGGTCTTGATCGGGACTAGCTCGTCGCGGAAGCGGCCTGCCGCCTGGGCGGCGGCGGCCTTGCGGTGGCTCTGTACGGCGAAGGCTTCCTGCTCGGCGCGGGGGACTTGCCATTGCCGGGCGACGTTCTCGGCGGTCTGGCCCATGCTCATGTAGGCGCCGGGGTGGGATTGGTGGAGCACGGGGTTGAGCATCGGGTTGAAGCCCTCGATCGGCACCCGGCTCATGCTCTCGATGCCGGCGCAGATGAAGGCCTCGCCGGCGCCGAGCTGAATCTGGCCGGCGGCGATGTGCACGCTTTGCATCGAGCTGCCACAGAAGCGGTTCACGGTCATGCCGCCGACCTTGAGGGGCAGGTCGGATAGCAGCGCGATCAGGCGGCCGACGTTCAGGCCCTGCTCGCCTTCGGGGAAGGCACAGCCGACGATTACGTCCTCGATATCCTCGGGCGGGACGCCGGTGCGCTCGAGCAGGCCGCGCACGACCTGGGCGGCGAGATCGTCGGGGCGAACGCGGACGAGGGCGCCTTTGCGGGCGAGGGTAAAGGGCGATCGGGCGTAGCCGGCGATGATGACGGGCTGCATGGGAGGCTCCTCGGTGCTAGGCGGCGTTGCTGACGGTGGCGGCGAGCGCGCAGTCGGCGGCGTGTTCAATCTGTTTCAGCTCGCCTAGCGTTTCGGCGAGGGCGGCGGCCTGTTGCTCGAGCAGGGCCATACGCGATTGCACGCCGCGGAGCAGGAGGCGAAGCTGCTCGGCGCCGGTGCGGTCTTGGTCGTAGAGCTCGAGATAGTCCTTGATCTCCCGGAGCGAGAAGCCGAGCCGCTTGCCGCGGAGGATCAGGATCATGCGGGCACGGTCGTGCGGCGTGTAGACGCGGGTAGTGCCGGCGCGGCGGGGCAGGATCAGGCCGCGATCCTCGTAGAAGCGGATCGTGCGCGCGGTGATGCCGAGTTCGCGGGCGAGTTCGCCGACCGTCCAGAAGCGCTCGCTGGAGGGGGAATCTACAGAGTGCATAGGGCTTACGTATACGTTAACGATTGACCGTCAAGGGCGCTCGCGGTCGGCCCGGTGGATTGGGGCGGGATAGGTGGCGACGATAGGGTCGGCGGTGACGAGGGTGATGCCTTCGACGATGGACTGGGCGAGCAGGATGCGGTCGAACGGGTCCTTGTGGATCGGCGGAAGGATGCCGGTTGCGACGGCGTGGGCGCTGGCGATGGCGAGCTCGGTGTAGCCATTGTCGAGCAGGCCGCGGCGCAGCAGGCGGGGGTCGGCCTGGAAGTCGTCGCGGCCTAGGCCGCGTTTGATGGCGACCTCCCAAAGGCTGGCGGCGCTGAACAGGAGCTGGTTTTCGGGACTATTCAGAAGGTCGCGCAACGATGGGCGCAGGCGCTCGGGCTGGCCGGCCGCCCAGAGTAGGATGTGCGTGTCGAGCAACAGCTTCAAACGCCGAACAGCGCCTCGATCTCGGCGGCGGCCATGGTGTCGAAATCGTCCGGGACGCTGATCTGCCCGGCTAGGAAGCCTAGCCGCCGCGGGGCGGCGACCGTGGCGTCGTAGGCCGTGAGCTTGGCGATGGGCTTGCCGGCCTTGGCGATCACGACGGGCTCGCCCGATACAGCTTGCTCGATGAGCCGGGAGAGGTGGGTCTTGGCCTCGTGGACGTTGGTGGTGAGCATAATGTGGCTCCGGATGACTTAGTTTGATTAGTTTAGTCTGATGGAGGTGTCAAGCGCCGAGTAGGCCGCGGGCGAAGTCTTCGGCGGCGAAGGGGCGGAGATCGCCTGCTTGTTCGCCGACGCCGACGGCGATGACGGGCAGTGCGAAGGCTTGGGCGAGGGCGACGACGACGCCGCCCCGGGCGCTGCCGTCGAGCTTGGTGACGACGAGGCCGGTCACGTCGACCATCTCCTTGAACACGCGGACCTGCTCGAGCGCGTTCTGGCCGGTGGTGGCGTCGAGGACGAGCAGGACGCTGTGGGGGGAGGCCGGGTCCTGCTTCTTGAGGACGCGGATGACTTTGCGCAGCTCCTCCATGAGGGCGCCTTTGTTGTGCAGGCGGCCGGCGGTGTCGATAAGGAGCACGTCGGCGCCGTCCCGCCGGGCGCGGAGGACGGCGTCGAAGGCGAGGCCGGCGGGGTCGGCGCCGGGGGGGCCGTGGATGACGGGCGTGCCGACGCGCTCGCCCCAGACTTGCAGCTGCTCAACTGCGGCGGCGCGGAAGGTGTCGCCGGCGACGAGCATGGGGCGGAGGCCTTGTTCGCGGTAGGCGAGCGCCAGCTTGCCGATGGTGGTGGTCTTGCCGGTGCCGTTCACGCCGACGACGAGGATGATGTGAGGGTGGAGGGTGCGGTCGATGACGAGAGGCTGGGCGACCGGGGCGAGGATGGCAGCGATCTCGCCGGCGAGTGACTCGCGGACCTCCTGGTCGCTGATTTCGCGGCCGAAGCGCGTGCTGCGGAAGGTGGCGATGCATTGCTCGGCGACGGCGGGGCCGAGATCGGCGCCAATCAGCAGGTCTTCGAGCTCGGCTAAGGCCGCATCGTCAAGGCGGCGCTTGATGACGAGCGCGGTGATGCCGGTGGTGAGTTTCTGGGTGCTGCGGGAGAGGCCTTCGCGGAGCCTGGACAGGAAGCCGAGGGCCATCAGGCGGCGTCCAGGAGGAGGCCCGCGGCGTCGGCGCCGGTGACGCGGGCGCGGAGGAGGGTGCCGGGGGTGGACGACCCGGGCCATGACGGGGGTGGGGGGTCGAGGCGGGCTGGGGCGAAGTGTTCGGTGCGGCCGCGCTGGCCGGTCTCGACCAGGAGCTCGACGGCTGTGCCGACCTGGCCTGCATGGAAGCGGCCGGCCTCGCGCGACCCGGCGGCGCGCAACTGGGCGGCGCGCTCGCGGCGGAGCGGGACGGGCACGGCGGGCATGCGGGCAGCGGGGGTGCCGGGGCGTTCGCTGTAGGGAAAGACGTGGAGGTACGGGATGGCGGCGTCTTCGACGAAGGCAAGGGTTTCGGCGAAGAGGGCGTCCGTCTCGGTGGGGAAGCCGGCGATGAGGTCGGCGCCGATGGCGATGCCGGGTCGGAGGGCGCGGGCGCGGGCGATGGCGGCGAGGGCCTGGGCGCGAGAGTGGCGGCGGCGCATGCGTTTCAGGATGAGGTCGCTGCCGGCTTGGATGGAGAAGTGGAGATGCGGCATGAGCCGGGACTCCTCGGCGATGAGACGCCATAGCTCGTCGTCGATGGCGGCCGGGTCGAGCGAGGAGAGGCGGAGGCGGGGCAGCCCGGGGACGAGAGTGAGGACGCGGCGGACGAGGGCGCCGAGGGTGGGACGGCCGGGCAGGTCGGCACCGTAGCTGGTCAGGTCGACGCCAGTGAGGACCGCTTCGTGGTAGCCGGCGCCCACGAGGGCGCGCGCTTGGGCCACGACGGCGCCGGCGGGGACGCTGCGGCTCGGGCCGCGGCCGAAGGGGATGATGCAGAAGGTGCAGCGGTGGTCGCAGCCTTGTTGCACCTCGATGAAGGCGCGGGCGCGGCCGGCGAATTCGGTGACGAGATGGGCGGCGGTCTCGCGGGCGGCCATGATGTCGGAGACGGCGGAGGGTGCGCCGGGGGCATAGCTGGCGGGATCGAGCTTTTCGGTGTTGCCGAGCACGCGGGCGACGCCGGGGAGCGCGGCCCAGCGGGCCGGGTCGATCTGGGCGGCGCATCCCGTGACGACGATGGCGGCGTCCGGGCGTTCGCGGTGGAGGCGGCGGATGGATTGGCGAGCCTGGCGCTCGGCTTCGGCGGTGACGGCACAGGTGTTGACGATGACGGTGTCCGCGAGGGCGGCAGCGTGGCGGCGGATGATTTCGCTCTCATAGGCGTTGAGGCGGCAACCGAAGGTGAGAATTTCGGTCATAGGGTGACGGTGCCGTGGAAGCTGGTGGCGACGGGGCCGGCGAGCCAGACGTGGCCGTCCTCGTGCCAGGTCACGTGCAGCGTGCCGCCGTCGGCCAAGATGTCGGCGTCGCGCGCCGAAAGGCCAAGGCGGTAGGCGTTGACGAGGGCGGCGCAAGCGCCCGATCCGCAGGCCAGGGTAAGGCCCGTGCCGCGCTCCCAAACGCGGAGGCGGATGCGGCCCGGGTCGAGCACGTGCGCAAAGCCGATATTGGCGCGCTCGGGAAAGAGCGGGTCGCGCTCCAGGACGGGGCCGAGGTGGGTGGCGGCGTCGAGGTCGGCGGTGAAGAGGGTGGCATGGGGGTTGCCCATGGAGCAGGCGGCGGGCTCGCCGGGCAAGGGCAGGCGGAGCGTGTCCATGGCGCGGGCGAGGGGGACGTGCTCCCAGCCGAGGCCGGGCGCGCCCATGTCGACGCGGATGGCGCCATCGGCACGTTCGGCGGCGAGCGTGCCGGCTTCGGTGCGGATGGAGAGGCGGTCGCGACCGTTCATCACGAGGCTCGCGGCGCAGCGGGTGCCGTTGCCGCAGGCGCCGGCGGCGGTGCCGTCGGCGTTGAGGAAGCGCAGGCCGAGGTCGAAGCCCGGCGCGTCCTCGAGCAGGACGATCTGGTCGCAGCCGATGCCGCGGCGGCGGTCGGCGATCGAGGCGGCCCAGCCCGGCGTGATTGGCAGCGGGGCGGGGCGGGCGTCGAGGATGACGAAATCGTTGCCTGCGCCGTGCATCTTGGTGAAGGCGAGTTCCATGGCCGGGATATAGGCCAGGGCAGCTTGCGCGGGTAGCCCGGCTCGCGTATAGGCCCGCGCTTGTCTGCGCGCCGGGCCTGGATGGGCATGCCTGGCCGCGACTGCTGCGGTATGACGCGGCTTAGCAGAGGAGACCCAAATGCCCAAGCTGAAGACCAAGAGCTCGGTCAAGAAGCGCTTCAAGATCACGGCGACGGGCAAGGTGCTCGCCGGGCCGGGGAAGAAGCGGCACAATTTGATGGCGCGCAGCCAGACGGCCAAGCGCAGCAATCGCGGCAGCCAGACGTTGACCCACGCTGACGGGATTACCGTTAAGCAGTGGGCGCCGTATGGCTTGGTGTAGGAGCGCGCAGGCATGGCACGCGTCAAGCGGGGCGTCACGGCGCACGCCCGCCACAAGAAGGTGCTCAAAGCGAGCAAGGGGTTTCGCGGCCGGAGCTCGACCAATTACCGGATCGCGCTCGAGCGGCTGGAGAAGTCGTGGCAGTATGCGTACCGGGACCGGCGCAACAAGAAGCGGGAGTTCCGGGCGCTGTGGATCCAGCGGATCAACGCGGCGACGCGGGAGCACGGGCTGACCTATAGCCGGTTCATCGCCGGGCTGAAGGCGGCCGGGATCGAGATGGACCGCAAGGTGCTGGCGGCGATCGCGTTCGACGATGCGCCGGCGTTTGCGGAGATCGTGAAGGCGGCGCAAGGGGCGCTCGGTTAGGCGAGGCCGGTCCTCGCACCTCCCGACACCGTCATGGCCGGGCTTGACCCGGCCCCTCCCCTCTTCCAGGAACCCCCTCGATGCCCGACGCCCCCGAGCATGCGGCGCTGTTGCACGAGACCGATGCGGCGCTCGCTGCGGCGCCCGATTTGCGGGCGCTCGATGCCGTGCGCGTGGGGGTGCTGGGCAAGCAGGGGCGGCTTACTGCGCTCCTGAAGGAGCTAGGCGGACTGGCGCCTGAGGCGCGGCGGGAGCGTGGCGCGGCGCTGAATGCGTTGCGGGACGAATTGCAGGGACGGATCGAGGCGCGGCGGGCGGAGCTCGGGACGGACGCGCTGG
>JAABUX010006006.1_pt1 | contig 14686 bp, 13 predicted proteins | sample 5561851 | NCBI WGS metagenome assembly JAABUX01 (sample SAMN10711883, study PRJNA513361) | rock metagenome | isolation source: Antarctica rocks | place: Antarctica: Victoria Land, Richard Nunatak red sandstone | collected 2016-01-03 | reverse complement strand
CCTTCACAGGTTCTTTTATGAAACCCTGAACTCTCGTGAGCATCCTACTCCTAATTTGCTTCCTTACCCTTTTGAAGCTGTTGCAGCAAGTGCCATCGTGTGCTCATCGTGACCTAGCAGGTGTTCTCGAATGACGTGCCAGGCAGCAGCTCCTTCACCTGCCGCGCTCACGAGTTGCTTCGTGCTCCCCGCGCGCACATCGCCAGCAGCGAAAATACCTTGCGTACTGGTTTGGAAGCCAATATCCGTCTTCACAAAGCCCTGCTCATCTAGCTTGACCACATCTTTGAACGGTTCACTATTGGGTGAGAGACCAATAAACACGAAGACACCTGCGGGATGTAGTTCCTCCACTTTGCCCGTCTTCGTGTTCTTCACAACCACTGTATTCATGCGGTTATGCTCACCCTTGAACTCGATTACATCAGTGTTGAAGCGTACCTCCATCTGTGACGAAGTCATGGCCTTCTCTATTGCCAGCTTACTCGCCGTGAGTTTGTCGCCACGCACCAGTATCGTCACTTTAGGACAAAATCTCGTGAGAAATGCAGCCTCTTCCACGGCGCTATTGCCACCACCGATAACGGCGACCTCGCGTCCCTTGTAAAAGGGACCATCACAGGTCGCGCAAAAATGTACACCTGCCCCGATGAAATCTTCCTCCCCAGGTACACCAAGCCGCTTGTACACCGAGCCAGTAGCGATCAAGATAGCTTTACAGCGATACTGCATGCCTGAGTCGACTTTGACGTAATGGACATCCATATCATCACCGACCTGCACAACGTCCTGTGCCGAAAGGAGTTCCACTCCAAACCGTTTTGCTTGCTCAATGACACGTCCTGCAAATTCAGCACCCGTAACACCTTCAGGAAAGCCAGGATAGTTGTCAAGCCGCTCTGTAATACCAGCCTGCCCGCCAAGGCCGCTGCGCTCGATGACCAGTACGTCATAACCGTCGCGTGCCGCATAGATCGCGGTTGTGAGTGCAGTTGGCCCTCCACCAACAATGATCAGGTCATAAAAATCACACTGCGCCTTCGTGTCCAGGCCAAGCTTCGCCGCCAATTCCGCATTCGATGGCTCAATGAGCAGCGAACCATCGTCAAACACGATGGTCGGAATGGTCATGCCCCCGTTCTGTACCTTTTGCACAAACGCCTGCCCCTCCTGGTCATTTTCGATGTTAATGTACTCGTAGCTGATGCGCTGCTCTCCTAAAAACTTTTTGCTTCGTTTACAGTCGCTACACCAGTCTGTGCCATATAGTTTAATGTTGTCATGTGTCATCAAGCATGCGCTCCTTTTGTTGATGAAACCTATGATTGTAGTGTACCACGACTTACTCAACCATTACCGTCACTGTATGCAGTCCCTTCGCACCGCCCGGAACCGTTATCTGCTGCTCGCTCGTCTGTAGCTCACCAGTGCCATCAGTAGCACGGATCGTCAGCGTATTTTTCCCAGCTTGCGACGGCTTCCATTGCCATGTCCACAGCACCCAGGCGTCTTGCGAAAGGGCGGGTTGGAGAGTTGCCTCCTGCCATGTCATGCTCTTATTAACACTGATCTCTACCTTTTTTATGCCACGACTACCGCCAAAAGCGATGCCTCCGACCTCAACAGGTTGTCCAAGGGCAACATGACCCTTGGGTCGGTCTATACGACTCGTCAAATGCAACGGCCCGTTGTACCATCCTTGATCGGAGTAGAGACCGCCCACGAAGGAATCGGTCAGCTCTATGCGCGTTAGCCACTTGGGATTCTCTTCGCCAAAGCGTCCAGGGACCAGGACGCGCAGAGGGAAGCCGTGGCGCTGCGGCAACTCAGCCCCGTTCATACGCCATGCTATAAGAGGATCGACCTCCAGCAACTCATCTAGCGGAAGGCTCACAGTATAGCCATCGACGCTGTAGAACGCGACATAGCGTGCGCTTGACTGTGCTCCACCATGTCGCTCTAACAACGTCTTGAGCGTCACCCCCTGCCAGATCGCGGTGCTCATCAGATTTGCGCCGACCTCATTGGAGATACATTCAAGCGTGATGGCGCGTGAGGTCGAGGGAAGTCGTTGCATCTCTGCGTAAGTATAGCCTCCCACGTTCTTTACCAGACCTGTCACCTCTAACCGCCACAAGTCAATGTTGGGGGTAGGGTCAATGGCGTTCTGTGTCACTACATAATGGTCAGCGTTTGGCGTGATTGGCGGCGTTACATTATTTGGTGACGGAGTCCGCATTCCATCGTAGCTCGTGTAGCCATTAAGGTAGTCACGTATCACTCCTAACGTTCCCACACTCGCACCCACGCTTAATGCCGCAACTCCTGCACGTGACAGCAGAAGTCGTCGACTTTGTGCAGGTGTTCCAGGAATAGTGCGTTTAGGCAATATCGCACGATACGCAAGACAGAGTATCACACCGTACACAACAAAATCCACGAGGAGACCAAGAATACTGAGCGTAGTTGACCATCCTATTGGCAGTCCAAACTGGTTCTGTCGTAACTCGTTATGAAACAAGATGGCACCGACCAGCGCCATTACAACGGCGAAAGCCAGGGCAGTGAGCCATTCACGTCTCCTCGGTCGGTAGCTATCTGCTGGCAGTTGTATACGCGCAAGAGCAGCATATAGCAAGCCCAGCAGCGTCCCTATGCCAATCATGCCAAGAATAGCAAGGCCGAGTGGAGCCGTTTTCGCGTTGGGTGAAAAGGCAATGAGCAAGCTCACAAACCGGCCAGCGCTCAACTGCTTTAGCGCGTAATAGCTGAACAGCTCCACCGGTGTCGGAATACCAGCCGCGAGTCGCAATATCCCCATAACCAGCACCGTTGTCAAACTTGCAGCAAGACCAGCAGCGAGTACAAAGAGACTAGAAAGGATAAATGTACGAGGTTTCGAGTAAACAGTAGAATTAGACGCTTGATTTGTTTCTTGCATGATTAAGTATTCCTCTAGCTTGACATGTATTGCTCTAACATCATTGATCGTGTCCCGTTGGGCCTCCATGATGCTACACGTGGTGCATACCTCAAATTTTCAATCGTTATGTGAGGACGAATGTAGGGGGCTCCCCCCTACTACAGCTATTACAGCAGTCACCCCCAATGCCACAACAACGATTCCGTAGACAAAGATATAGTAGAGAGTCCAGTCCAAAGTGTTACGGAAAAAGTAGCCCAATAATGAGGTACAGACAAAATACCAGACCGCCGCTACCGCAACACCTTTGCCACTGAGTCCACGCGAAGTCCACAGTGGACCCGCCAGTAGAGGCACCCAGAGCAACAAAACAGGTGTATACCATGGGAAGATATGTGTGGAGACGGCATAAATAGTGCCTATCAGCACCAACGCTGCGGACTCCATACTGATAGATCCGCGTAGGAACCACAGGGACCGCAGGGATATGTCCTCTTCATCATAGCAAGGATGCATTCTTGCGCCTTCATAAGGGGCAGAAGGGGCTGGACATTGCTTCGCTCGTCCAGGGAGACCTCTTGTTGGTCTCCCTACTGTAAACGTAGATATTCTTACGATAGCCTTGACTACCAGTTTCTGAAGTTGGACAGAACCCTGCTTTATCAGAACCACCATTACGACAGTTCCCACCACAAGTAGATCAACACAATACTGCACAAGCACAGTAACCTGGTCATTTAGCCGTAAATTATCGTAAGTGATCCAATGAACCACCAGGGGCACCACACCTGCATTCTGTCTCTGCTCACTTGCATACGTAGAGAAGAAGCCAAATGCCTGTCCGTGACCAAGAATAATAAAGGGAATGTAGGCAACGACGATAGTTGCAAAACAGGTGATGAGTAAGGCCCAGTCGCGGCGGCGTACTACAACCACAAGCAAGAGAATAGGATAGATTTTTGTGAGTGTTGCCAGTGCTATAAGAAAGCCTGTTAGCACTCGCATAATGCGTGTATCGCGCCTGGAACTACTGGTGCACAGAAGAGTTAAAACAATAAGTGTAAGTGTAAGAGCATCGACATGCCCCTCAATTGCGAACTCGACGATTGGCAGAGGACACCAGGCGTAGATCACGACACGTCGCGGATCGAGTCCTCTTCGCATGAGCAGCAGCGCGAGTCCGGCACACGTCACCATGTCTAAGCAGATAAATATCGTCTTCAGGACAAAGAGATTGCTCGGAGCCAGCAGATAACTAAGAACGTAGACTCCCTGTGCCACTGGTGGATAAACAGTTGGCACATCCAGAAACCCACTGTTACCGTAGATAAGAGCATCACGCAATGGTTTGAGTATCTCGCTATTAGGCGGGTAGACATACGGACTATAGCCATGCAAAATGATCCGCGCATCCCACAGATACCGCCATGAGTCATGTGATAGCCATGGCATCTGCGGAAGCAGCATAACACGAAAAATGAACGCACCAAGGAGAATGACACTCACTTCCATTCCACGCCATTGCGCTGTAGACGGAGAGGTTGTCAGGACAAAGGCGCACGCAGCTAGATAGGGCAGAAAACAGAGCGTCCACGTCAGTAGAAAAGGCATAATATACTCATCATGTGGCAAAGCAAGAGCACCCAAAAGCAGATAAAGCGCGACCGAGATCAGCAGCAACGCACAGAGCAGAAGCAGACGTAACGGAGGATATTTAACTGACAAAGACGGCTGCTGCTCTTGCGAGGAACGTGGGACTTGTACTACCGACATCTCTTCTTGCCTTTCTAGCGGCATATAGTGGGTGACATAGAAATGAGTAGGAAGACCTCTGCTTGTAAATCCTCCCTGGTATTTACACGGAACTGGAGACCCTTCTTTTTCAACGTGGTATGATTGCAAGTAGTCATCATCTTCAGTTGCTTCAGCGACCTTTTGGCTACTATTCTAGCAGTACAATTGTATATTGGCCTCTCTCAGCGAATGGTACTAGACATATGGCACATCATCTAAAGAGGAGAAACAGACCCATGCTTACACGTACCTTACTCCAAAAATATCAAAAACGCGCGACCGAGATGCTCACAAATGTCGATATCGTGCTAACACCCCAGGAGCAAGAACAAGTAGAGGTGGTAGAGTTTGGCCTGGAAGAAGTGGAACAGACGGGGCTACAAATAGTGGTATACATCAATACAGATCGGTATTGCGCAAAAGAACTGGTCTTGTTCCCCCGCCAAACCTGTGCAGAGCATAGACATCCGCCTATAGAGAGTGATCCAGGCAAGATGGAGACATTCCGTTGTCGTTGGGGCAAGGTCTGGCTCTACATAGAAGGGAATGCAACCGAACATATACAGGCACAGATACCTTCAGGAAGCGAGCAGCACTATACCGTTTTTCACGAAATCGAGTTGTTCCCCGGCGACCAGTACACTATTCCACCTAACACTCGACACTGGTTCCAGGCAGGTGACGAAGGTGCGGTTGTCTCCGAGTTCTCAAGCGTCAGCCGCGACGAGTTCGACATCTTCACCGATCCTCGCATCAAGCGAGCCACAGAAGTTGTCGAAGGCTAAATTGGAAGTCAGGGTGTGGAGAAGGCGACAAATCATCATCGCATCAAAGACACTACAGAACTATTCCATCGCTTCTTCGTATATAGATGAGACGTGTTTTGTGCAGATACTTCAGGAGCGATGAGTCATGGATAAAGTGCAGTTCTTCTTCAGCACGGCCCTTCAACTTCCGCCAACCGCTATTGAATATTTCGTTAGCCAGAGCCTGGCAATAGCCTTCCCAAAGAAGGCCGTTATCGAGAGTGATCCGGGTGCTTTTAATGTAGAGGCATATGCGCAGGCTCAACTCTGTACGCTGACACGAAAGACCTTCATTCATAATCAGATGACAACCTATTGGCGTGGCAGAGAGCCAGAAATGATGCAGTGGCATCGTATAGGTCCAGGAGGAATGCATTTTAGTGGCTTCATCGGTCAGATGGACCAGGAATTACATGCTGTAGACAACGAACAAGAAACGATGGATACCGCAAAGAATGCCTGGCTTGAGGTAGAGTGGCAAGGAGCTGCAATTGATGTCATTACGATGAATTGGATAAACGGAGGGGGCTGGACAATTCGCCACTGGATTATGGCTGACAGTGAGGAAATCGCACGGGAGTTTTTCGTAGCGGTGTGCAAGTGGAACACAGAGATACGCAGCGAGGTGTTGGTGTTCGACAGTGGTCAGTGGTACAAGGACGAACACCTCTTCCAGTCTATCAAAGGCGCTACTTTCGATAACTTGATTCTACGTGGCGACCTGAAACAGGACATTCATAACGACCTGCAACAATTCTTCGCCGCACGCGAAACCTACGAAGAGTATGGTATCCCTTGGAAGCGAGGTATTCTTTTTGTTGGACCTCCTGGAAATGGCAAGACGCATACAGTAAAAGCGCTGATTAACTCGATGGAGCAACCCTGCCTCTACGTGAAAAGCTTTAGATCGCCTCATGGTGGTCCAGATGAACTCTGTATCCGCCAGGTGTTTGATCGAGCACGCAGAACCGCTCCTTGTATCCTCGTGTTAGAGGACCTGGATTCTCTTCTAACCTCACAGAACCGCTCGTTCTTCCTCAACGAGTTGGACGGTTTCGCGGTTAACATCGGCATTGTGACCCTTGCCACAACCAACCATCCAGAACGGCTAGACCCGGCTATTCTCGACCGTCCCAGCCGCTTTGATCGCAAATACCCCTTCGATCTCCCAGAACAGCCAGAGCGCCAGGCGTATATCACTCTATGGAACAACTCGCTAAAGCCATCGTTACGCCTTTCTGACGAGGGAGTAGTCAGGCTGAGCACGCAAGCCGAGGACTTCTCGTTCGCCTACCTGAAAGAGCTGTTCCTATCCTCGATGATGCGCTGGATCTCTAACCCACAGCAAGGAACTATGGAGCAGGTGATGACAGGGCAGGTGGACGTATTGCGTGAGCAGATGGTTAGCGCAACCGCATTAGCAGCTATCGAATCGCCCGAAGAGTTCCAGATGCCGCCTGGGTACGGCCCAATGATGAGCCGACGCATGCACATGCGTAGAGGCGTGTAGCACTTTACGCATGTATACTATTGAGTTCCAATACTTTCTTTTGTATACTATTGAGGGATACACGAATTACCGCAAAGATAACAGTAGGAAGACCTCTTGTGGGTCTCCTTCGATTGGAGAGGAACACTTATGCGTTTGGGATTACAGGTTCCCAGTTTTACATGGTCAAACGACCAGGGCCAACTCGGTGATACGTTCGGCCTTATTGTGGAGCGCGCGGAGCGTGCAGGATTTTACAGTCTTTGGGTCATGGATCACTTTTTTCAAATCAGTATGGCCGGTCCACCAGAAAACGAGATGCTTGAAGGTTGGAGCGCACTCGCCTTCGCTGCTGGTCGCAGCAACCGTTTGAAGCTCGGCACGATGGTTACAGGCGTGACCTACCGCTATCCAGGTATTTTGGTCAAGACAGCAACTACGCTCGATGTCCTTTCACATGGACGCGCCTATCTCGGAATCGGTGCCGCCTGGAATGAGGAAGAGCATGCTGGACTGGGCGTTCCTTTTCCTCCAATGGCAGAACGCTTTGAGCGATTAGAGGAGACGCTTCAGATTGCACACCAGATGTGGTCAGGTGAGGCCAAGCCCTATGAAGGCAAGCACTACCAACTTGCTCGCACCCTGAACTCGCCACAGGCCGTTCAGAAGCCACACCCTCCGATCTTGATTGGTGGAACGGGCGAGAAGAAAACATTGCGTTTTGTTGCACAGTATGGCGACGCCTGTAACCTCTTTGCCCGCATGGGAAATGACGCGCTACAGCATAAACTAGATGTCCTGCGTGATCACTGCCAGACACTAGGTCGTCCCTACGAGCAGATCGAAAAGACCACGCTCGACGTTCTGCATATTACCTGTGATGGAAACAATGGCACAATGACACCTGCCGCTGCCATCGGGTATTTCGCAGGGCTGGCGGCAATGGGTATCGATCATGCCATCTTCAGCATGCCGAACGTGACCAATCTTGAAGCCTTCGACATACTTGCAACAGAGATCGTTCCAGAGGTTGAGAAGATTCAGGTGGCGGGGCGGTAATCAATGTCCAATCGATCAACCCTTACCGAAAACGAAGTAACCTTCGTCCAAACCCAAAGGGTTGCGCGGCTCGCTACGGCAGACGAGAATGGGAGCCCCCATCTCGTTCCCGTCTGCTATGCCTTTGACGGTACTAACTTCTACACACCGCTCGACGAGAAACCCAAACGTGTCGCAGGCACCCAGTTACGTAGAGTACACAATATCGAGGCGCGTCATGAGGCGTCGCTGCTGATAGATCAATATGATGATGATTGGTCTCGGCTCGGCTATGTGCTGATACATGGTCAAGCTCAGCTTATCGAACCAGCTTCTGAGTCACATAGCCATGCACTGCTACTGTTGCGAGCTAGATATGTGCAGTACACAATGATGGCATTAGAGCGATATCCGGTGATTATGATTACACCGGATAGAGTCGTATCGTGGGGACCCGCACTTCAGTTTAAGTGAAGATGACCATTGAGCGAAGCACGTTTTGCAGGTAGCTTTAAATATATAAGCATCATTATTTAAGGCAGTCGCTTCGTTGTCCTCAACTTCTCTATAAATTGCTGAAATCCCATCCTCTCGGCGAGAGCACGCACACGGCGAAACCCTTCGCCGTAGACCTGATTGGGGTTTCGCTCAATGTTCTGTGCATGATAGCTACTCTCCGGAGTGTTCATCTCAGTATAGAAGTAATAGGAGAGCAGTTCGCAGAAACCCTCTTCCGCCCACAGCGGCAAGCCACTTATTCCCTGCACGACAAGCCAGACGTGACCCAGTTCATGAATAGTGACGCCTTGAAACAGCGTCGATGGCAGCCCCTGCAGCGCCGCTATCCCACTAACCTCTGTACGCATCACGTGCCCATCCTGCATATAGGTTGCACTCATGGTGGCTCCAAGCGCGTGCGGCTCAGTATGTACGCTCAGATACTGCGCAAGTTTGACGCGATTCACTAACTCAAGGCTGAGTCGAAGATTGTTATATTTCAGACCCTGGCCGCTCACCCACTGAATGCAACCTCTGAAAAGTGGTTGAGCGTCGCTGCTGGTCTCGATAGCAGTAGAGCGACAAATAGGGCAACGTACATTGTCATTCCTACCTGGACCCTGTTCTTGCTGTTGTGGCGGAACAAGGCGACCGCAGTAGGCACAATGAGGATATTGTTTCTCATGTTCTCTACAAAATTTTGTTCCCCAATGGTCTATCAGATACTCGCCAACCAGCGGCTTGCCGCAGTAAGCACAGCGAGGCACCACGCGATCTCGGTAACACACCGCATGATAGGGCATTCCATCCTGTACACTGAAGCCTGTATCATGGATGGGTTGATTGCAGGCTGCACACACAAAATGCTCCGGGTGCCACGTCGCGCCCAGCGCAGAGAGGGAAGCACCCTGAATAGGTTGACCACAGCGTTTACAAATGGGTGATGACGAAAAAAAAGTGTTCATAAGTTATTTATTACACGTGAAGAGTATAGTAGTCATAACTACTCGTCTCTCTAAATCCACAGGATTGATAAAGCGACAGCGCATTTTTATTCTCAGTTGCCACCTCTAGCACGATTTGATATTGACCTGTAGTGAGAATTTCTTGTATTGTTCGCGCGAGCATCTGCCGCCCATAGCCGCGCCCTCTATATGGAGGTAATACACCGAATCCAATGATAAAGACCTCATGTTCCTCAAATGTTACGTCGATCTTGCCAACATACTCCTCATCGAGAGTCGCAATGTAATGGCGATTGGTCGGCTTCTGTATCTTACTGGCGGTATACCAATCTACCTCTTGCTCTGGTATGTCGAAGGAGATAGCGGTGATATGTGCCAGTGTTTGCGCCTCCTCCGGTTTCGCCAATCTAAAAAGCAGACGATTATCGAACGGAGCAGGCGACTTCGCTTCTTCCAAAGCCATCTTATACTCAGAATTGCGGTACAGCGCACCTTGTGCCTCAGCAAAAGCCTTCCCTGATTGCGATACATGCTCGACGATCAGCAGAAGCGTCGGCAACCCTCTCCGCTGACACTCTTGCTGTGCAGCACGGAATAGCGTCGTAAAAATACCCTTGCGCCGAGCGGGAGGATATACCATGCCACTGATCTCGCCCTCTTGTGAGTTGAAACTGAATAGAGCGAGATAACCGACGAGCATTCCGTCTTCATAATAGAGAAAATCGTTCGTCTCGTTTTCTGGGCGTCTCTGCAATGTATTCCAATTCAGCTTCAGGTCCAGTCCTTCATATGCATTGCATACATCGGCGAGTGCCTTTATTTCGGTAAGCTCAGCTTGTGTTAAACCTTGGCTTTTAAATACACCTTGTTTGTTATTTGTCGTCATGTTGCCTCTTTATTATGAAAGAAATATGAACCATATCTATAGTAAATACGACCACTGAAGGGTCAAGTTGTAGATAGTGGGCGGGACGAGGACATGTGAATGAGGCAGGGCGAGGACAAGCGAACAAGGGCAAATGTCTGGGGGACATTTGCCCTTGCCCTACGCACGATGTTCAACATATGGGTAATGATAAGACTATAGTAGGGGGCGTACCCTTGTGGTCGCCCTGAAGTTATTCCACCTCGATCAACACATCCCCATCATCGACGAAATCGCCTTCGTTTACTTTAAACGTCTTCACGACGCCGCTTACCGTGGATTGAACGGGGATCTGCATCTTCATCGACTCCAGTACCACTACATCCTGATCAACCGCGATCCGCTCTCCTGGTTTGACCAGGAATTCCAGGACGACACCCGCCATGTTTGATACGACATGTTTCATGGCACACACCTTTATAGATTACACTATTACACTGGATAAATTGGGTTGCGGCACTCGGAGAAGCGCACATCCTTCGTCTGATAGACGCCATAGCGTGCGATTAGTTCGTCGCGCAGCGACTCGAACGCTGTGATGGTGTCCACAATCAATTCGGAGGCAAGGCGGAAGATGTCTATATCTTCAGCGTATTTGGCCTCCATCATCTTACGGAAGGGTTCGCGCTCCTCTTCGGGCATCTCTGCTATCTGGTTGGCAAAGACGGCGTTGATGGCTGCTTCGGGTCCCATGACAGCGATCTGTGCCGTAGGCAGAGCAATTACAGCATCGGTGCCAAAGGCGGGACCAGCCATCGCATACAGGCCAGCACCATAGCACTTGCGCACAATCACCGATATCTTCGGCACAACCGCCTGCGAGACGGCCGCGATAAACTTGGCACCGTGACGGATGATCCCAGCGCGCTCCACAGCAGACCCAATCATGAAGCCTGATACATCCGCCAGGAAGAGCAGGGGAATGTTAAAGGCGTTGCAGGTGTTGATAAAACGCGTTGCCTTGTCCGACGAATCCACGAAGATGACGCCACCCTTGACGCGCGGCTGATTGGCAACAATACCTACGGCACGCCCACCCAATCGTGCAAAGCCCGTAATCAATTCGGGAGCGAAGAGCTTTTTGATTTCAAGGAAGCTGCCACCATCGATAAGAGAGTTGATGAAGTCGTACATGTTAAATGGCCTGTTTTGCGCGTCTGGCACGATATCACGCAAAGGACGGTCACTGGCTGGCGGAACATGCTCAATATCTTTAGGCTTGCTCAAATAATTCTGTGGCATGTAGCGGAAATAGTCGCGGGCAAACTGAATGGCCTGCTCTTCGCTCTCAGCTAAAAAGTCACCGAGCCCAGAGACGGTGCAGTGCATTCGCGCCCCACCCATCTCTTCGAGCGTAACCTTTTCACGCGTGACCATCTCCGCCATGCGCGGCGAGCCGAGATAGGCACTGGCGTTGCCCTCAACCATGATGGCGATGTCGGCGAAGGCGGGTGCGTAAGCCGCACCTGCTGGCGAGGGACCAAACATCATAGCGATTTGCGGCACAACGCCCGACATCTTGATCTGGTTATAGAAAGTACGTCCACCGTGATTGCGTCCAGGGAAGAGCCGTACCTGGTCGGTGATACGCGCCCCTGCCGAGTCGATGAGGGAGAAAAAAGGGATGCGCATCTGCATCGCCATCTCTTGAATACGCAGGCTTTTCTGCACCGATTTCTCTCCTGATGCACCTGCCTTGACTGTCGAGTCTGAGGCGCTGAAGGCTACCTGGCGACCGTGAATACGACCAGTACCCGTGATGAGCGCGTCGGCTGGTAGCTCCGGATTCTGCATCTCGGCGAACATGCCATCCTCAAACTCAATCTTGCCATCGTCGAGCAGGAGTTTGAGACGGTTCCGTGCAAACAGTCGCTTCTGCTGCCGATTGCGTGCATGGTATTTCTCAGGGCCACCCTTCTCGATACGCTCGATCTCTGCTTCTAAGCGTTCTTCTTTGCTTGTCATTCTGTTATGTATCCCTTTTTCTTTACTGTGTGTTCGACAAACCGCACCCAACCGTAGGGGCCCGATTGATCGCGCCCGCCGTGCCATAGGACCATCGTGGAATTGTTGGCAAACGCGGGCGCGATCAATCGGGCCCCTACAAGGTTTCTATCTCCATTCTCAGCAACGCCGACGATAATGATTTCCCCAATGCATCGCTTCTCAACGACCGCGAGGCACCGCCGTTTAATGCGCCGTGTAACACAAAATTGAGCGCGAGCACATTGGGAACCTCAAATCGTTCAACCTTTCCTGCAACAATGCCTTTGAAATGCTCTCGTACTCGCTCTACTGTCACCTCTTGCATTAACAGATCATAGGTTGCGCGGTCTGGAGCGAAGAGAGCGATATTCGCCTTGTCTCCCTTATCGCCAGAACGAGCATGAGTTAGATGAACTAATTGCGTTTTCATGCACCCGTCTCCTCAACGCTTACCCGCACATATTCTTCTAGAATTGAGCGTGGAGCCAGTGTAGGCCAGATGCCCAACAAACTCCGTGATGGCGTCACACCACCTGCTCCACCAATAAACGGTGGGCCGCTAAGACCCAGTGGCGGCAAGAGACGCCCTAACTTATCAGCATCGCGCTTATCGGCACAACGTATGGCTATACGCAAATAGACCTCGTTCAGGTCCGCAATATGCGTGGGGTCAGCGAGGGAACCATGAATAGAGTTATAGCCAAGGTACTCGACAAGCGTCTCTTCTGGCTTCAGACCAGTTTCGTGCATCTGCTGCTGAAGAATTTCGGCTGCTGCCTGCGCCTTTGCGAGGGCGTCAGGCCACGCGTAGCCGATTATGGCCTGACCCATGTAGCCATCTTCGTAGCCAGCGACGACCTTAAGCGTTTCGGGAGCGGGACGGCCAGTAGCGCCCGTGACACGCACCTGGTCGGGTCCGATCTCTTCCAGGTGCAGCGTGGTCATATCAACATCGACATCTGGCGTGATATAGTGGCTGGGGTCATGTACCTCGTATAACAATTGCTCTCGCAGCGTATCGAAGTTGACGCGACCGCCTGTGCCAGGAGCTTTTGTAATAACGGCATCGCCATTCTCCGACACCTCGGCGATGGGATAGCCAATATGCGCAAGATCAGGGATAGATCGCCAATCGCCACCAAAGTTGCCGCCCGTCGCCTGTCCGCTGCACTCCATCAGGTGTCCAACGACAATACCCTGCGCTAGCTTGTCCCAGTCGTCCCATTGCCAACTCAGTTCATGTACCATCGGTGCAAGAAAAAGAGCGGCATCCGCAACACGACCCGTCAGGACAATATCGGCCCCTTCAGCGAGGGCTTCGACGAGTGGACGCGCCCCAAGGTAGGCACTGGCAAAGAGCATGCGTTCCCGCATGGTAGCAATATCCTGGCCCGTATCCATATGTGCCAGCGAGACGCCCATCTCCTGCAACTCGTCGAGTCGCTCCATCACCGAGTCGCCCAGTACAACCCCCACTTTGAGCTTGACACCAAACTTCTTGAGTGCTGTTAACAAGACCTCTCGCGCCGCCATGGGATTGAGTCCACCCGCATTGAGAAGAAACTTGACGCCCCGAGGTAATGCAAGTGGCAGCAGTTCGGCCAGCATAGGCACAAGGTCGCGAGTATAGCCCAGGTTGGGGTCGCGCTGGCGATCCTTTTGCAAAATCGCCAGCGTCAGTTCCGCGAGGTGATCAGAGGCAACATATCGGACGTTGCCACGTTCGATGCTCGCCTTGATCGGTTGCCAGGAGTCGCCATAGAAGCCAAGTCCGCCAGCAACGCGCACTGATTTCATGGAACTATTACCCCCTCATACCCAACAATTCTCGCGCAATCAGCAGTTGGCGTATCTCATTGGTTCCCGCACCGATCTCGCCCAGGCGAGCATCACGCCACATGCGTTCAACCTCGAAGTCGGTCAGGTAGCCCCAGCCACCGTGAATTTGTAACGCTTCGTTCGCGGCACGCGAGGATGCACGCGCAACAAACAGAAGCGCCGCTGCCGCCTCTTTGCTGACGCGTTTGCCCTGCTGCGCCAGCCATAAAGCGCGATGTGCCATGTGACGTGCCGCCTCTAAATCTGTGTACATATCGGCAATCTTCGCCTGCACAAGCTGAAAACTAGCGATAGGTTGACCAAATTGTTCGCGCTCCTTCGCATACTTGATGGACAGTTCTAATGCGGCCTCGATTCCACCAACGGCACTCACCGCGTAATAAGCTCGCTCAATATCGAGGCCGCTCATCACGACCTTGTAGC
>JAABUX010006005.1_pt1 | contig 14688 bp, 16 predicted proteins | sample 5561851 | NCBI WGS metagenome assembly JAABUX01 (sample SAMN10711883, study PRJNA513361) | rock metagenome | isolation source: Antarctica rocks | place: Antarctica: Victoria Land, Richard Nunatak red sandstone | collected 2016-01-03 | reverse complement strand
ACGAAGCCACCGCTACCCCACCAAGCCCGCCGACCCGGCCCGCCGACCGCCTCGGCGCAGTGCACTGACACTGGTCATGCTCCCGCTGACACCGAACTCACCCGGTCCCTAAGTTGAGGGTATTGGCGGGACGGGGGCGTGCCTCAGCCGGTGAAGGCGGCAAGCATGCGGTCCCGGAGTTTGATCTGCTCGCCAGGGTCGAGTGCCGGTGCCCGAACACTCTTTGGTGCAGTTCGCCTGGCGCGGCTTTCCCGTCGGCCATGGGCGACGTCGGAGGCGGCGACGTACTCGTCGGTGCAGCGCCAGCCTGCATGCTCAAACATTGACTGCACGTTTACATCCTTATCTTGCGCGAGGCTGTGGCCCGCGGAGATCGACTCATCGGGGTTGAGCATGTGCTACTCGGCCTGCTCGACCCGAAGAGCAACACGGCCGTAGAGCTGCTCCGCCACCTCGGCGCCGACCCAAATGTCATACGCACTCGTATACTCGCCGACGTCGGCAAGGCGACATGAGCGCACTCGAGACAATCGTCACCGCAGAAGCCGATCGGCTTCTCAAGACAACGTTGTGTACTGGAGCCGGTGGACTCTCGTCCATATCGAATGTTAGTTCGACCCTGCTCGCGACTACCGCAGTATTCCGGATTCATCAGGTGGCCTCCCGCCCGCGCTGGGACGTGGTCACGTCGCCCTGCAACGTGCAGTCCGGCGCGGTGCTCAAGTTGAGGGGTGCGTAGAAAGTTTGAGCGAAGCGGTCGAGGACTCCGAGGCTTCCTTCGGCTGTGATCACGCCTGCGGCGATGAGGTTAGGCAGGTCAGCGGGGTGGGCGAGTGCGTGGCGGAGGCCGGGCCCACTCAGGGTGAGATCGGGGTGGTCGGCTGACCCGCCATGTGCGGTCACCCCGGTTCGGGTGACGTGCGCGTGAGCGACGGGCCCGCCGGCGTGCACCTCGACTACAAAGGGCGACACCCGAGCAGCGGTCCGGGTCGTCGCCAGCATGGCAGCAAGAGAACGGTCGGTGGCGTGTTCGCCCCGGCGGGGTGTGTCCATGGTGGACGCACCCCACAGGCTCAAGGCTTTGAGCGCGGCCCGGCACCCCTCGCCGAGCTCGGACAGGGCGTACACCGTCGCGACCGGGTCCTCGGTGCGGGTCACAATTCCTTCGGCCTCGAGGTCTCTGAGCCGGGCGGTCAGCACGGTCGCAGCAATCCCGGGCAACCCCGCCTTCAGTTCTGAGAAACGCGCTGGACCGACTGACAAATCCCGCAGGATCAGCAGGGTCCATCGTTCGCCGACGACCTCAGCCGCCCGAGCCAACCCACAGAACTGGCCGTACTCCTTACCCATCGGTCCTCCTTGACAACTAGTCCGTCGGCCTGCATGGTAGTATTTTACAACCGCCAGCGTGGTGACCGTCGCGGGGCCTCTGCTGACGATTCCCATGAGACACCACGGAGGACACCATGACGACCACGCCGGTCAAACCGACCACCTTGCTGCCCGGCCGCCCGCCCGTGGTCGACTCGGCTACCTGGCAGGCCGCCCGTGACGAGCTTCTGGTCCGCGAGAAGGCCCACACCCACGAGGGCGACGCGATCGCCGCGGCCCGCCGCCGGCTGCCGATGGTGGAAATCAACGGGGCGGTCGAGGTCGTCGGACCCGACGGCCCGGTCGCGTTCCTGGACCTGTTCCAAGGTCGCGATGAACTCGTGGTCTACCAGCACATGTGGTACGACGGCGCACCGCACCAAGGCCAGTGCGAGGGCTGCACCACCACGGCCTGGCACCTGAAGGACGCCGTCTATCTCAACGCCCGCGGCGTCTCGTTCGCCATCCTGACCACGGGCCCGTGGGTCGAGGTCGCCCCCTTCGTGGAGTTCATGGGCTACACCCAGCCCTGGTACTCGGTGCGGGACGCACAGGCGCCGGTCGGCGGGGAAATGGGGTACCTCGTCTGTTTCCTGCGCGACGGCGACCGTGTGTTCCTCACCTACTCCACCACGGGCCGAGGCAACGAACCGATCAACGGCTCCTTCGGACTACTTGACATGACCCCCTACGGCCGCGGCGAGGCGTGGGAGGACAACCCCAAAGACTGGCCCGTGATCGGCCATGTCGCCGAGAGGTATCCGGCCGAGGGCGGCCAGGCCTGCTGGTACTGGCGCTGCGACGCGGACGGGAACGCCGCCTGGGGGCCGACCAGCCGGCCCGTGCCGCAATGGACCCGCCCCGGCGCGGGGCCGGTGACGACCCTCGGCCGGTAACAGAGACACGCCTTCGTCGAAACGGTCGGCGAGGTTTCTCAAACGGAAGGAGCGGGGATGGCTACCGAGCCCGTCATCGTAGATGAGCTTGTGATCGAGCTATGGCAGACAGTCGCGCTGGTACTGGCCGACAACCTCTACCTCGTTCTTGGCACGGCCGACGCCGCGGGAAAGCCCTGGGTGTCACCGGTGTTCTTCGCCGCCCGCGACGAGAACCTCTTGTACTGGGTGTCTTCCCCGGACAGCCGACATTCCCGCAACATCGACGTGCAGCCCACCGTCGCCATCACCGTCTACGACTCTCGCGCCGCCATCGGAGTAGGCGGAGCGGTCTACATGACTGGGACTGCGAGTGCACTTGGCGCATCGGCAGGCGCGGTCGAGATCGACACGCTCAACGCGCGGTTGCCCGTCGGTCGACAGCTAAGCAGCGACGACCTGGGCCCGCGTGGGCCGCTTGCCGTGTACGAGGCCGTAGTCGATGACCACTACGTCCTCGTCCGCGGAGGCGACCCCCGATTCGACAACGACGTCGACACTTCGTATCGAGTCACCCCGACGTCTGGGTTCGAAACGTGAAACGGCTTGGTCGGTCATGCCTTGGCCTTGGACCACCACGACGGCGTACCCGTCTTCGTGCTCATGCACCGCCCACCAGACCACCCGGCACCGGGCCACGCCCGCTATGTCACCGATTTCGGATCGGCCGTCGCGCAGGCGCGAAGGACGCCGCCGGGGATCGCGACGTCATGGTGCACGGCGGTCGGCCGCTCAGTTACTCCTACGAGCCGGCCTCGTCGACGAGCTCGCCACCACCATCACGCTCCTGCTCGTCGCGGACATCGCCGAGGGCGACAGCGTCGGTTACCTGCTCGGCAGCAGCCATTTGACCTTCCTCGTCAACGGTCACGTTGCCTGGGTTGAGGAGGTCATGGTCAATCAGGCCCGCCGGAAAGGCCGGAGCAACCGCCGTCCCTCCTTGCGTCGCCATGCAGTGCAGGACCCGAACCGCCGATCGAGACCAACCGCTACCGGTCTGGCTCGGCGCCGGCTCTGGAACCGTCGCCGATAGTTCTGCTGGCTGTCGATTCCGCCGCTCACTGTTCAACGCTCAGGTGTCAGGCGCACGAAAGACCGAACTGGATCGAGACCACAGGAGATCAAGTGTCTGCATCAGTGCTGCACATGTCGATGTCGATCGACGGGTTCATCACCGGCCCGGACGACGGCCCGGGCAACGGGCTCGGGATCTGCGGCAACCGATTGCACGAGTGGCTGGGCGAAGCCGTCTCGGAGCCGCCGTACTTCGACCCGCCAGGGCAGAGCGGGCAGGTGTTCGCCGAGCTGATGGCTACGGGTGCGGTCGTCGTCGGCCGCAAGACCTTCGACTACGCCGGTCACTGGCGCGGCGACCACCACGGCGTGCCGATCTTCGTGCCCACGCGCGGCATGGCGCCGGAACCGCAGAGCGACTGGATCCACTACGTTCCCGACGCCGCAACCGCGATGCGCGAGGCGAAGGCGGCCGCCGGCGACCAGGACGTGATGGTGCACGGTGCCGACCTCGCGCAGTCGCTGCTGCGCGAGGGTCTGCTCGACGAGTTGGAGATCGGTCTGATCCCGGTCGTGCTCGGCACCGGGCGGCGGTTGTTCGGCGCAGACCGCGTGGAGCTTGAGTTGACGCGGGTGCTCGAGGCGCCCGGCGTCACGCATCTGCGCTTTCGCGTGTCGCCCTTCGGGTGTTGCCATGAGCGCACGTGACCAAGTCGTCCAGCGCGATCGCCGGGCGCGAGAGCAAGCTCACGGGGACCGGAGGAGAACGAGATGGGAAAGCTGATCGCGACCGCGCAGGCTACGGTTGACGGTGTCATAGACCCGGTCGGCGAGTGGGTGCAGCCCGACGGCGACCACGGCGATTACTCGTTCGAGAGGCAGGCCGGATCGGGCGGGCTGGTCCTGGGTCGAAAGACCTATGAGGGGCTGGCCGGTTACTGGCCGAGCCAAACCGGCCACTGGGCGGAAATGGTCAACGCGCTGCCAAAGTACGTCGGGTCCAACACCATGTCCGGAGTCCTCCAGTGGAATGCGACCCTGCTCGAAGCAGCCCTCGAGGACTCGATTCCTAGGCTGAAGGACGCGGTCGGCCGTGACCTGTTCATGCACGGAAGTGGCGAGTTCGCGTATGCCCTCGCCGAGAAGGGGCTGATCGACGAGTACGAGGTCTATGTGAATCCGCTCGTCTGGGGCCAGGGAAACGTCCATGTGCTCGGTGACCGAGGGACCGTGCCGATGGCGCTCCACGACGTGAAGCGGTTTGACTCCGGGGTCGTTCTGCTCACCTATCTCCCGCGATCTTGACCGCGACGCCGAGCTCCGGGCTGGTCTTGGTGGCCCGTTCGATCAGGAAGGGTTCCTTATGTCCACCGTCTGGTTCGTGACGGGAAGTTCGCGCGGTCTAGGTCGCGCAATCGTTGACGTTGCGCTCGACGCGGGTGATCGCGTGGCGGCGACGGCACGTAACCCCGAGCAGCTGCAGGATCTCGTCGCCAGATTCGGCGACGCGGTACTTCCGTTGCGGCTCGATGTGACCGACTACGACGACGCTGTGCGCGCGGTTGCTCAGGCCGTGGCGACGTTCGGTCGCATCGATGTCGTCGTCAACAACGCCGGCTACAGCGATCTGGGTGCATTCGAGGACACGACGCTCGAGTCGTTCCGGAGGCAGGTCGATACCGACTTTTACGGTGTGGTGAATGTTTCGAAGGCGGTCGTGTCGGTCCTGCGTGAGCAGGGTAGTGGTCACGTCTTCCAGGTCTCCTCGCTCAGTGCCCGCGTGAGCGGGCCAGGCCTGACGGCGTACCAGGCGGCGAAGTGGGCCGTCTCCGGATTCTCCATCGGTCTTGCCGCTGAGATCGCTCCGTTCGGAGTGCAGGTCACCGTGGTCGAGCCGGGCGGCATGCGCACCGACTGGGCTGGCTCGTCGATGACGAGCCCGCCGCCCAGCGCCCCGTACCAGCCGATGATCGGAGAGTTCGCCGGGCTGCTGCGCGCCATGTCGGGTCACGAGTCGACGGACACGCGTCGTGTCGCCCGGCTGGTGCATGATCTCGCCGGCCGCGTAGATGCACCGGTACGTCTGCTGCTCGGCGCCGACGCCGTGCCGATGGCGCTGCAGGCGGCACAGGAACTCGCCGCCAGCGACGAGGCCTGGCGAGAAGTCAGTCTTAGCGTATCCGACGAACACCCCTGACCGCCGACGAGGTGAAGAACCTGGGCTGCGGCACCACCCCCCTAGCATCGTGGCCGCGGCTATGCGGATCGGGCCAGGCCGGCGTCGCTCGGGACGAGCTCGCCGTGATCGCCGGCGAAAGCAGCGGCGTGGGCGAGCTGATCGATGCGATCCGACCCGACCAGTGGTCCGCGTCGACTCAGTGCATGGACTGGACCGTGCACCGGCTCGTCGAGCATCTGGTCGGCAAGAATCTGGTGTTCCACGCGGTGCTCGCTGAGCAACCGCCGCCGCAGCGAGGTGACGGGATGCCGAGCGACCAGCTCGCCCGCGCCTATCGCGAATCGGCGGCCGTGTTGCTCGACGCGTTTGGGCAACCAGGCGTTCTCGATCGCTCCTACCAGGGCCCGCTCGGTGCCGCCACCGGCGCGGAGCGGCTGAAGATTCCCATGTACGACCTGCTGGCCCACGGCTGGGACCTCGCCCAGGCTCTCGGACGACCGGCGGATCTGCCAGTGGATGCTGCCGAGGAGTCGCTGGCCTTCGCCCGCGCGGATGGGCGAGCAGTACGTCCCGGCGGCGGCTGTTTCGGCCCGGCTCGGCACGTCGACGCCGCCGCCCCGGCGATCGTCAGGCTGGTCGCGTTCCTCGGCCGCGACGTGCCGGCAGCCTGAGCGCTTCGGGTGGGGGGTGTTGGGAACCGAACGTTTCCCAACACCCCGGACCCCGGCGATGGCCCGCGCCGGCCGGTGGCGGCGTAAGACGCTGTCCCGGTAGCCCAACGTCGCACGGGACAGCCCGGTGTCAGGAGCACGGCGCGAGGGAGTGCCGGATCCCGGACTGCTGGGATTCCCAGAAGACCCGCCCGCGATAAAGCCCGGTGAAGGTCGCTCAACCGCTACAGTCTTTCGGTGGCCAGAATGCTCGTGGGTTGCGCCCGCTGCTCGACCGATCAGCAGGACCTCACCGCACAATGCGACGCGCTGACTGCGCTCGGGGTGAACCCGAACCGGGATCTACGTCGACCTCGGCCTAACCGGCACCAACCGGGCTCGACCCGGCCTGCGGGACGCGCTGGCCGGATGCCGATCTGGCGACACCCTGGTAGTGACCAAGCTCGACCGGCTCGCGCGCTCGCTGACCGATGCCCGCCACATCGTCGAGGAGCTCACCGAAGCTGACGTGAAGCTCAACATCGGCGGATCGGTGCACGACCCGACCGACCCGGTCGCCTACTGCCGGCGGGCCACAGTGGGGTTCAGCGTGAACGCCCGCAACGATGCCGCCGTGACCCGGGCGGTCGCCACGATCCCCGACGATGCCTGGCAGCCGATCCCTTCCCCGGGCAGTGGGGGCGGGATTGCTAGCTGCGCGCGCATCCTGTCCGAGCGTGGGCGGCGTCGGCGAGGTATGTTTGCCTTACCAAGGGTAAGGAGTTGGCCATGACGTCCGCCACGGTCACCAGCAAGGGTCAGGTCACCATCCCCGTCGATGTGCGCACCAAGCTCGGTCTCCGGCCAGGATCCCGGCTTACCTTCGTTCCCCTAGACACGGGTGGATACGAGATCCACCTGGAGGCAGCGTCGATCCAGGATCTCAAAGGCGCCGTGCCACGACCGTCCCGACTCGTCACCCTCGAGGACATGCACGAGGCCGTTGCCGCCGGCGCGAGCACACCCGCCCCGTGATCGGACTCGATACCAACGTCGTCGTCCGCTACCTGGTTCACGATGAGCCTGATCAGTCGTCAATGGCGTCCACGGTGATCGACGCCCTGACCGAAAAGGACCCGGGCTTCCTCAGCCTGGTCACGCTCGTGGAGTTGCACTGGGTGCTGCGACGCGCCTACAAGATCAGCGCCGCGCGCTCCGCCGAGCTGGTCGAGGGCCTCCTGAATGCCCGCGAACTCAGAGTTGACCAGGACTCGATCGTCCGAGCCGCTCTCACCGCAAGTCGTAAGGGGCCGGACTTCGCAGATGCCGTCATCGCCGAGCTCGGCCGGGCCGCCGGCTGTGAACACAGCGTGACCTTCGATCAACGGGCCGCACAGTCGAATGGGATGCGACTGCTAGTCCCCCGCTGAGTCCGCTGCTCAAGCCTGCCACAACCCGAAATGCAACGACACAAGATCAACCGAGCTTGATCACAGACGTAGCGGTGCATCCGGGCTCAGTGGCCGGCGTCGTCCCAGGTGCGCCCGGCGCCCACGGAGACCTCGAGCGGCACCCGCATCGTCCACGCCGAGCCCATCTCGCGGCGCACCAGCTCCTCGACCTGTTCCCGCTCCCCCGGCGCCACCTCCAGGACCAGCTCGTCGTGCACCTGCAGCAGCAGCCGCGAGGACAGCCCAGCCGCCGTCAGCGACCGCGCCACCCCGAGCATCGCGATCTTGATGATGTCGGCGGCCGAGCCCTGGATGGGGGCGTTGAGCGCCATCCGCTCGGCCATCTGCCGACGCTGGGTGTTGTCACTGGTCAGGTCGGGGAGATAACGGCGGCGCCCGAGCAACGTCTCGGTGTAGCCGTCCTCGCGCGCCTGCACGACCACGCCACGCAGATAGTCGCGGACGCCACCGAAGCGCGCGAAGTAGGCGTCCATCTGCTCCCGTGCCTCGTCGGCGGGGATCTTCAGCTGGGCCGCGAGCCCGAACGCCGACAGCCCGTACGCCAGGCCGTAGCTCATCGCCTTGATCCGCCGGCGCAGCTCCGGGTCGACCTGGTCGGTCGGCACGTCGAAGACCCGCGCGGCGGTGGTGGTGTGCAGGTCCTCCCCCGAGGCGAAGGCGTCCAGCAGCCCCTCGTCGCCGGACAGGTGGGCGAGGATGCGCATCTCGATCTGGCTGTAGTCCGCGGTCAAGAGGCTCTCGAAGCCGGACCCGACCACGAACGCCTGCCTGATCTCGCGGCCCTCCGCCGTACGGATCGGCACGTTCTGCAGGTTGGGATCGGTGCTCGACAGCCGGCCGGTGGCGGCAATCATCTGGGAGTACGTCGTGTGAATGCGGTCGTGATCGTCGACCATCGGGATCAGCGCGTCCACCACGGTCTTGAGCCGGGACACGTCCCGATGACGGAGCAGCACCTCGAGCACCTCGACCTCCGGGCGCTGCTCGAGCAGCCAGGCCAGCGCGTCCGCGTCGGTGGTGTAGCCCGTCTTGATCTTCTTGGTCTTGGGCAGCCCCAGCTCGTCGAACAGGATGGCCTGCAGCTGCTTGGGCGACCCGAGGTTGAACTCCCGGCCGACCAGCGCGTGCGCGGCCGCCTCGACGTCGGCGACCGCGGCCCCCAGCCGGGACTGCTGCGCCTCCAGCAGCCCGACGTCCACCGCGATCCCGGTCTGCTCCATGCGCGCCAGCACCCGCACCAGCGGCAGCTCGACGTCGCGCAGCAACGCGGTCGCCCCGCGGCGGGCGAGGTCGGCGTCGAGGCTGTCGGCGAGGTCGGCCACTGCCGTCGCGCGCACGACCTCCTGGCCCTGCCCCTCGCTCTCGTCCTCGCCGTCAAGCGAGAGCTGCCGGGTGTCGGGCGTGTCGGAGCGCAGCTCGCGTCGCAGATAGCGCAAGGCGAGGTCGCCGAGGTCGAAGGACCGCTGGCCGGGCAGCGCGAGGTACGCCGCCAGGGCGGTGTCGCTGGTCAGCCCCTGCAGGTCCAGCCCCTGCGCCCACAGGGCTAGCAGCGGCCCCTTGGCGTCGTGCAACGCCTTGGGGCGGTCAGGGTCGGCGAGCCAGCCGGCGAGCGCGGCGTCGTCGGCGGCGGTCAGCTGCTCGGTGTCCAGGTGCGCGCCGGCGCCGCCGGCGGCCAGCGACAGCGCGCTGATCGTGCCGGTGCCGCGGCCCCAGGTCCCCCGCGCGTGCACCCCGACGCGCACGGCAGGGTCGGCCGCGTGCTCGGCCAGCCACTCGGCCAGGTCGCCCGGCCCGAGCGGCCGCCAGTCGACCTCGAAGCCCTCCTCGGCCTCCGGCTCGACCGCCTGCAGCGAGGCGTAGAGCCGCTCGCGCAGCACCCGGAACTGCAAGGTGTCGAAGACCTTGTGCACCTCGTCGCGGTCCCACGCACCGACCCGCAGGTCATGCGGCCCGACCTCCAGTGGGACGTCGCGCATGAGCTCGGTCAGCGTGCGGTTCTGCAGGACCTGGGCGACGTGGGCCCGCAAGGCGTCCCCGGTCTTGCCCTTGACCTCGTCGACGTGGTCGACCAGGCCACCGAGGTCGCCGTAGGTGGTGATCAGCTTGGTCGCGGTCTTCTCCCCCAGCCCCGGGATGTTGGGCAGGTTGTCGCTTGGATCACCCCGCAATGCGGCGAAGTCCGGGTACTGCGTCGGCGTCAGGCCGTATTTCTCCTGCACCGCAGCGGGTGTCATCCGCCGCATGTCGGAGACGCCGCGGCTGTTGTAGAGCACCGTGACCCGGTCGTCGACCAGCTGGAAGGCGTCCCGGTCACCGGTGACGATCAGCACGTCCATGCCCTCGGCGGCGCCCTGGGTGGCCAGGGTGGCGATGACGTCGTCGGCCTCGAAGCCCGCCGCGCTGACCTGGGGCACGCGCAGCGCCTCCAGCACCTCGTGGATCAGGCTGACCTGGCCGCGGAAGTCGGTGGGCGTCTCGCTCCGGGTCGCCTTGTACCCGGCGTAGGCCTCGTGCCGGAACGTCGGCTCGCTGCGGTCGAAGGCCACCGCGACGTGGGTGGGGTGCTCGTCGCGCAGCACGTTGATGAGCATGCTGGTGAAGCCGTAGACGGCGTTGGTCGGCTGCCCGGTGGTGGTGGAGAAGTTGTCCACCGGCAGGGCGAAGAACGCGCGGTAGGCCAACGAGTGGCCGTCGAGCAGCAGCAGCCGGTCACCGTCGCCGGGCGGCGGTGGTGCGGCGTCGGGGACGGGCTTGGCAGGGGTACGCCGGCGGCGAACCGGCGGCGGCTCGGGGGCCGCAAGCTCGGGGGTCGCCGGCTCGGCGTCCGTCACGTCCACCCCGGTCACCGGGCCGAGGGTAGGCGGGTGCGGCCGGGCGGTCAGGCCGAGCGGCGGCGGGCGGTGGCGACCGCGCGTGCGGTGGCCGAGCGGGCCCGCAGCCCCCGGCGCCCTGCGGTGTGCACGGCCTCGCCGACGCTGGGCATCGGCGGCGCAACGGTCTCCTGCCCCAGCCGCCGCTTGAGCACCGCGAGCGGGGCGGCGCGGCGCACGACGAGCGGTGCGAACCCCAGCCGGGCGTAGAAGCGCTGCGACTCCCTGGACTGCGGCAGCACGTTGACGACGACCGCGTCGGCGCCGCGCTCCTCGGCCCAGTGGGCGGCGGCGGTGACGAGCGAACGGCCGGCGCCACGCCGGCGGGCGGGTCCGGTGACGTGCACCTGGCTCATCACGACGCTCGGCGTCTCGACCAGGCTCGACAGCGGCCCCAGCGACAGCAGCGCCATGCCGACCACTCCCCCGTCGGCCTCGTCGGTGGCGACCACGAGCCGGTGGTCGGGATGGGCGATGGCCCCGAGGTAGCGCTCTGCTGCCGCGCTCCTGGCCTGGTCCTCCGCGCGGCCGGCCCGGCCGCGACCCTCGCGCATCTCGTCGAACAGGCACAGCACCGCCGGCAGATCGGCCTCGACCGCCGCTCGGACGCTGAGAGCCGGTCGGGCCACGCTGGAACCTCCCTGGTCGGATCGATCGACGTGCACTGGCCGTGCTCCGGCCACGCGGCCCTTCATGACCGCAGCGGCGGGGACGCTACTCCAAGCTGCCGGCCGGCGTTATCCGGCCGTGACCCGAGGCCGTGCCGCCCCCCCGGACTCACGTGCGCAACACGGCGCCTCTACTGTTCCGCCACCGGACGGCAGCCGCGGACAGGAGCATCGGTGAACGGACAGCATCGGTGAGGGCACGCGCGGCCGCGATGGTGGTCGTCGTCGTGGCCGCCCTGCTGGCCCTGCTGGGTGCCGGCGCCGGCCCCGCGACGGCTGCCGGGGAGGCCATCGAGGGCACCTTGTCGGCCGGTGCCCAGCCGGTGCCGGACGTCACCGTCACGGCCACGCTCACCGGTGCCGCCCCGATCACGGTCAAGAGCGACGCCACCGGCCACTTCGCCTTCCCGCTGACCGGGGGGCCGGGGACCTACGTCGTCCGGCTCGATGTCGCCACCTTGCCGAAGGGTGTCACCGTCGCCGCCGGCGCACCGAACCCGCTGACGATCCTGCTCACCGCCGGGCAGACGCGGGCGGCGCTGTTCCGCCTGGACAAGGCTGGCTTCACCGCGGCCAGGTCGCAGACGATCAAGTCGCTGCAGCTGCTGGTGGACGGCATCAAGCTGGGGCTGATCATCGCCATGGCGGCGGTGGGGCTGTCCCTGGTCTTCGGCACCACCGGGCTGACGAACTTCGCCCACGGCGACCTGGTCACCCTCGGCGCGCTCGTCGCCTACTTCTTCAACGTCAAGGTCGGAATGCCGTTCTTGCTGGCGGCGGTGCTGTCGCTGGTGGTCTGCAGCGCGGCCAACGGCCTGCTCGACCTAGGTCTGTGGCGGCCGCTGAAGCGGCGCGGCACCGGGCTGATCGCCGCGCTCGTCGTCTCCATTGGACTGTCGCTGTTCCTGCGCTACCTCTACCTGTTCTTCTTCGGTGGGTCGGCCAAGCCGTTCGCGTCCTACAGCGCGCAGCAGCCCTACGACCTGACCTACATCACCATCACCCCCAAGGACCTCACCGTCGACATCGTGAGCGTCGTCGTGCTGGTGGCGGTCGGGTTGGCATTGCAGCGCTCCCGGCTCGGGACGGCGATCCGCGCGGTGGCCGACAACAAGGACCTGGCGGCCGCCAGCGGGATAGCGGTGGACCGGGTCGTCACGATCGTCTGGATCACCGGCGGCGGCCTCGCGGCGCTCGGTGGGATCTTCCTCGGCCTGCTGCAGGAGAACCGCTGGGACATGGGCTTCACGCTGCTGCTGCTCATCTTCGCCGGGGTGACGCTGGGCGGGCTCGGGACGGCGTACGGCGCCCTGCTCGGCGGGGTCCTGATCGGCGTGCTGACCAACCTGTCGACGTTGGTGATCCCCTCGGAGCTGAAGAACGTCGGGGCCCTCGCGGTCCTCGTGCTCGTGCTGCTGGTGCGACCGACGGGCCTGCTGGGCCGCAGGGAGAGGATCGGCTAGTGACGGTGGACTGGAGCTTCATCGGCCAGCAGGGCGTCAACGAGGCCTTCGGGCAGAGCGCCGTCGTCTACGGCCTGGCAGCGGTCGGCCTGAACGTGCACTACGGCTACACCGGGTTGCTGAACTTCGGCCAGGTCGCCTTCGTCGCCGTCGGCGCCTACTCGCTGGCCATCACCGTCTCCACAGTGGGCCTGCCGCTGATCGTCGGCGTCCCGATCGGGCTGGCCCTCGCCGCGGTCCTCGCGCTGCTGCTCGGGATCCCGACCTTGCGGCTGCGCGCGGACTATCTGGCCATCGTGACCATCGCCGCCTCGGAGATCATCCGGCTGACGGTGCGCTCGGTGACCCTGGCGCCCGAGACCGGCGGGTCGAGCGGGCTGTCGGCGTTCGCCAATGACTTCTACAGCCACAACCCCTTCCCGGTCGGGCGCTACGGCCTCGGTCCGTTGGACTACGACGAGCGCCAGACCTGGGTGCTCACCGTGGGCTGGACGCTGCTAGTGCTGTGCTCGCTGCTGGTCTTCCTGCTGATGCGCAGCCCCTGGGGCCGGGTGCTGCGCTCGATCCGTGAGGACGAGGACGCCGTCCGGGCGCTCGGGAAGAACGTCGTGGCCTACAAGATGCAGAGCCTGGTCGTCGGCGGCGTGATCGGCTCGCTGGCCGGCTTCGTGGACTCGGTGGGCAAGCAGTCGGTGCAGCCGGACAGCTTCTCCACGGCGTTCACCTACTTCGCCTACACCGCGCTGATCCTCGGCGGCGCCGCGCGGGTCTTCGGTCCGGTGATCGGCAGCATGATCTTCTGGCTGCTGCTGTCGGTGAGCGACAACCTGCTGCGCCAGCTCATCGCCGGCAGCACGGTCCTGCAACCGACCCAGGTCGGCCAGGTGAGGTTCATGCTGGTGGGGCTGGGACTGATGGGATTGATGATCTTCCGACCACAGGGACTGTTCGGCGACAAGAGGGAGTTGGCGCTCGATGCCCGCTGAGCCCGAGGAGATCACGCCCGGCGCGGTCCGGATGGACGGCCGGCCGCCGGTGCCCACCCGGGCCAGCCGGCCGCGGGCGAGCTACACCGAGTGCCGGGATGCGCTGGACGCGGCCAGCCCGGAGCCGGGGGCGGCCAAGCCGGATGCCACCCTGGTGGTGTCCGGCGTACGTCGCGCCTTCGGCGGCCTCACTGCCGTCGACGTCGCCGAGGTGCAGGTCCAGCGCGGCGTCGTGACCGGCCTGATCGGACCCAACGGTGCCGGCAAGACGACCTTCTTCAACCTGCTCACCGGCTTCGACCGGCCCGACGCCGGCAGCTGGTCCCTCGACGGGCGACAGCTCTCCGGGCTGCCGGCGCACCGGGTGGCCCGCGCGGGCCTGGTGCGGACCTTCCAGCTGACCAAGGCGCTGTCCAAGCTCACCGTCCTGGAGAACATGCTCCTCGGCGCCCCCCACCAGCGCGGCGAGGGCTTCTTCGCCTCGCTGGTGGCGCCGCTGTGGCGGGGCGAGGAGCGGGCCAACACGGTCAAGGCGCTGGGGCTGCTGGACCGCTTCGGCTTGGCGGCGAAGAAGGACGACCTGGCCGGGGAGATGTCCGGCGGCCAGCGCAAGCTGCTGGAGATGGCGCGGGCGCTGATGACCGACCCCGCTGTGCTCTGCCTCGACGAGCCGATGGCCGGGGTGAACCCGGCGCTGACCCAATCGATCCTCACCCACGTCAAGACGCTGCGGGAGGAGGGGCTGACGATCATCTTCGTGGAGCACGACATGGACGTCATCCGCGACATCAGCGACTGGGTGGTGGCGATGGCGCAGGGCTCCATCGTCGCGGAGGGGCCGCCGGAGGCGATCCTGCGCGACTCCCGGGTCATCGACGCCTATCTCGGGGCCCACCACGACGCGCCGCTGACCCGCGACGAGGAGGACGCGGTGCTCGCCGAGTCGATCGGGCCGGAGTCCCAGCGTGGATGAGGCGGTGGTGGCCCCGCTGCTGGAGGCCACCGACCTGGTCGCCGGCTACGTCCCCGGCGTCGACATCGTCCGCGGCTGCAACATCGTGCTCGGCAAGAGCGAGCTCG
>JAABUX010006004.1_pt1 | contig 14690 bp, 14 predicted proteins | sample 5561851 | NCBI WGS metagenome assembly JAABUX01 (sample SAMN10711883, study PRJNA513361) | rock metagenome | isolation source: Antarctica rocks | place: Antarctica: Victoria Land, Richard Nunatak red sandstone | collected 2016-01-03 | reverse complement strand
ATCCGGACATCAAGCTGCATGCGACGTGCGTGCGGGTGCCGGTGTTCATCGGGCATTCGGAGGCGGTGAACGTGGAGTTCGAGCGGGCGGCGACGGCGTCCGAGGCGCGGGCGGCGTTGCGGGCGGCGCCGGGGGTGCAGGTGCTGGATACGCGCGAGGATGGCGGCTATGCGACGCCGATCGATTGCGCGGGCGAGGATGCCGTGTGGGTGAGCCGCATCCGGCGCGACCCGACGGTGGCGCATGGGATCGCGTTCTGGTGCGTGTGCGACAACTTACGCAAGGGCGCGGCGCTGAACGCGGTGCAGATCGCGGAGACGCTGGTCGCGCAAGGGTTGCTGCGCCGGGCGGCGTGAGTGGCTTGGACGTGGCTGGGCGTGGCCGGCGTGTTCGAGGTGGTCTGGGTGGTGCTGCTGAAGCAGTCGGACGGGTTTAGCCGCCTGGGGTGGAGCCTGGGCACGCTGGCCGCGATGGGGGCGAGCTTCTGGTGCATGAGCCAGGCGCTGCGGGTGTTGCCGATGGGGACGGTGTATGCGGTTTGGACGGGGATCGGGGCGGCGGGGGGGTTGGTTTGGGGGATCTTGGCCGAGGGGGAGCCGGCGGGGGTGTGGCGGATCGCCTGCGTGGGGTTGATTCTGGCGGGGGTGGCGGGGTTGAAGGCTGGGTGAGCGGCAATTGACGGCGCGTTGACCCGACACAACTGTACGGGTACGTAGCAAGGCCCTGCTACGCTTGGAGTTTGCCTCATGAAGGACGTCCGCGACGCGCTGATGGTCGCGCGCCAGAGCGATGGGACGCTGATCCGCCGGCCGTTGTCGCCGCATATGCAGATCTACCGGCCGCAGCTCACGAGCATGCTGTCGATCATGAACCGGGTCACCGGGATCGCGGTGTCGGTGGGCACGCTGTTGCTGGTGTGGTGGCTGGTGGCGGCGGCGAGCGGGCCGGGGGCGTATGGGGCGGTGCAGGGTTTCGTCGGGTCGTGGGTGGGGCTGTTCTTGATGTTCGGGTGGACGGCGTCGCTCATTTACCATTTGTTAGGGGGTTTGCGGCATCTTGCCTGGGACGCCGGGTATGGGTTTGGGCTGCCGGCCACGCATGCGAGCGGGTGGGCGGCGGTCGTAGGGGCGCTGGTCTGCACCATCCTGGTGTGGGGCGCCGGGCTTTGGATGATGCGGGGCTGACGGGCATGGCGGAGAAGATCCATATCGAGGTGATGCGCAGCCAGCTCGGGCGGGCGCTGGGCACGGGTGCTGCGAAGTCGGGGGTGCATCACTGGTATGCCGAGCGGGTTACGAGCATCGCGCTGGTGCCGCTGACGCTGTGGTTCATCTATGGGGTGCTGGCGCATGTGGGGGCGGCGCAGCCGGTGGTGGCGGCGTGGATCGGGCGGCCGTGGAACACGGTGCTGCTGCTGGCGCTGATCATCGCGACGTTCCATCACATGCAGCTTGGGTTGCAGGTCGTCTATGAGGACTACATAGATGCCAAGTGGGCGATGAACGTGGCAATCCTCGCGACCAAGGGACTTTGTTTTTTGTTGGGCCTGGCGGCGGCGATCGCCGTGTTGAGGCTGGCTTTCGCAGTGCCCATATCCGGTTGAAGCAGGATCAAGAGGCGATGAACGCAATTACGATGCCGTCGGCCGGGGCCTATAGGGTCGTGGACCATACCTATGACGTGGTGGTAGTGGGCGCGGGCGGCGCGGGGCTGCGGGCGACGCTTGGGATGGGGGCGGCGGGGCTTTCGACCGCGTGCCTGACCAAGGTGTTCCCGACGCGGAGCCATACCGTTGCGGCGCAGGGCGGCATCGGCGCGGCGCTCGGCAACATGGGCGAGGACGATTGGCGCTGGCATATGTACGACACCGTGAAGGGGTCGGACTGGCTCGGCGACCAGGATGCGATCGAGTATATGTGCCGCGAGGCGATCCCGGCGGTTTACGAGCTCGAGCATTATGGCGTGCCGTTCTCGCGGACGGAGGATGGGCGGATCTACCAGCGCCCGTTCGGCGGGCACATGATGGATTACGGCAAGACGCCGGCGATGCGGGCGTGCGCGGCGGCGGACCGGACGGGGCACGCGATCCTGCATACGCTGTACCAGCAATGCCTCAAGCACGAGGTGGAGTTTTTCGTCGAGTACATCGCGCTCGACCTCATCATGGAGGAGGGCGCTTGCCGGGGCGTGATGGCGTGGTGCCTGGAGGACGGGACGATGCACCGGTTCCGGGCGCAGACGACCGTGCTGGCGACGGGCGGGTATGGGCGGGCGTATTTCTCGTGCACGAGTGCGCATACGTGCACCGGGGACGGGAATGGGATGGCGATGCGCGCCGGGCTGCCGATGCAGGACATGGAGTTCGTGCAGTTCCATCCGACCGGGATTTACGGGTCGGGGTGCCTGATTACGGAGGGCAGCCGTGGCGAGGGCGGGTTCCTCACCAATAGCGAGGGCGAGCGGTTCATGGAGCGCTATGCGCCGACCGCGAAGGATTTGGCGAGCCGGGACGTGGTGTCGCGCTCGATGACGCTGGAGATCAACGAGGGGCGGGGCAGCGGGCCGAACAAGGACCATATCCTGCTGCATCTGGAGCATCTCGGGGCGGCGCTGCTGCATGAGCGGCTGCCTGGGATCAGCGAGACGGCGAAGGTGTTCGCGGGGGTGGACGTGACGAAGGAGCCGATCCCGGTCCTGCCGACGGTCCACTACAACATGGGCGGCATCCCGACGAACTACCGGACCGAAGTGCTGCGTCCGACGGCGGACGATCCGGATGCGGTGGTGCCGGGGCTGATGGCAGTCGGCGAGGCGGCGTGCGTTTCCGTGCATGGCGCGAACCGGCTGGGAACGAACTCGCTGCTGGACCTGGTGGTGTTCGGCCGCGCGGCGGCGCACCGGGCTAGTGAGATCATCAGGCCGGGGGCGTCGCAGGCGCCGCTTCCGGCGGGCGCGGGGGACGCGACCCTTGCCCGCTTCGACCGGACGCGGCATGCCCATGGCGGCACGCCGGTCAGCCATGTCCGCATGGACCTGCAGAAGCTCATGCAGCAGCACGCGGCGGTGTTCCGGACGTCGGACAGCCTGCGCGAGGGCGTGGCCAAGATGAAGCGGCTGTGGTCGGGCCTCGACGATTTGCAGGTGGTGGACCGGAGCCTCATCTGGAACACCGACCTGCTCGAGGCGATCGAGTTGCAGAACTTGATGGACAACGCGATGACCACGATGGTCAGCGCCGAAGCCCGGCATGAGAGCCGCGGCGCCCATGCGCACGATGATTTCCCGGACCGCGACGACCGGGAATGGATGAAGCACACGCTTGCGTGGCTGCATGCGGATGGCGAGGTGGATTTGACGTACCGGGACGTGAAGATGCGGACGCTTACGAACGAGGTCTCGGTATTTCCGCCGAAGAAGCGGGTGTATTAGGGGCAGGATATTCCTAGTTAGCACGTTTCCAGTTAGTTGTAGGCATTAGGTAGAATAGAGAGATGGCGACTTTTTCGCTTCCCAAGAACAGCAAGATCGGCGCTGGCAAGCACTACAAGGCGCCGGCAGGTGCGACGCGGGTGCGGGAGTTCAAGGTTTACCGGTGGGACCCGGATAGCGGCGAGAATCCACGCATCGACACTTATGAGCTGGACATGGCGAAGGTCGGGCCGATGGTGCTCGATGCGCTGATCACCATCAAGAACGAGGTCGACCCGACGCTGACGTTCAGGCGCTCCTGCCGCGAGGGGATTTGCGGCTCCTGCGCGATGAACATCGATGGCGTGAACACGCTGGCGTGCATCAAGGATTCCGAGGAGATCAACGGCGCGGTCCGCATCTATCCGTTGCCGCATATGGCGGTGGTCAAGGACCTGGTGCCCGATCTGTCGGCGGCCTATGCGCAGCTTCGCAGCGTCGAGCCCTGGCTCAAGAGCGACACGCCGCCGCCGCCGGATGCCGAACGGCTGCAGAGCAAGGAGGAGCGCGCCAAGCTCGACGGGCTTTGGGAGTGCATCCTTTGTTTCTGCTGCACGACGTCCTGCCCGAGCTATTGGTGGAACGGCGACCGCTATCTCGGGCCGGCGGTGTTGCTGCAGGCGTATCGCTGGATTGCCGATAGCCGCGACGAGGCGACCGGCGACCGGCTCGATGCGCTCGAGGACCCGTACAAGCTATATCGCTGCCATACGATCATGAACTGCACCCAGACCTGCCCGAAATCGCTTAACCCGGCGAAGGCGATCGGGGAGATCAAGCAGCTCCTGGTCGATCGCCGGGGCTAGCCCGGCCGCAGTACATGGCGTTTCGTGGTGATCTTGCAGTGCCTGCCGGCCGCCTTGCGGCGTGGGGGGACAGCTTAGCGGTCGATCACGGCATCTTCCGGATGGTGTGGACCAATTGGGCGGAGGTGGTGCCGGGCAAGCTGTACCGGTCGAACCATCCGACGCCGGGCCGGCTGGCGGCGGCGGCGCGGCGCTACAAGCTGCGTACGCTGGTGAATTTGCGCGGGCACCGGCAATGCGGTTCGGATGCGCTTTCGCGCGAGATGGCGCGGCAGCTTGGGCTCGAGCACGTGGATATGGCGTTCGAGAGCCGGGGGGCGCCGCACCGGGACCGCATTTTGCGCTTTGCCGAGATTTATCCGCGGCTCGCCACCCCCGCGCTCATGCACTGCAAGTCGGGGGCGGACCGTGCGGGGCTTGCGGCGGGGCTGGCCGTGCTGTTCGAGGGCGGCAGCGCGGCCGATGCGGCGCGGCAGCTTTCATGGCGTTTCGGGCATTTCAACCGCTCGCGCACGGGCATCCTCGACGCTTTTTTTTCCCTATACGCGCGTACGGCCGAGGAGCGGCTGCCGTTCCTTGATTGGGTGCGGGACGAGTATGACGAAGCTGGCCTGCGGGCCGCTTTCACGGCGGGCGGGCTCGCGACCTTTCTTAATGACAGCGTCCTGCGACGCGAGTAGGCGTCAGGCGTGGGTGAGCCGCTTAACGAGGGCCGAGACCCGGTGCCGCCGCAACTCGCTCCGGGCCTTGCTGTCGGCTGTCATGTAGTTGAGCTGGATCGCATAGCGCCGGCCGACGAAGGTCTTGTGGCCGTGCCAGGTCGCCGGGCCGTTGGGGAAGACGAGGAGCGTGCCGTTGGTGGGAGGCACCTCGACGGCGTAGTCTTCGAGGTCATCGGGTCCGCGCAGCAGGCGCAAGCAGCCTTCCTGGCGCGACCAGGCGGCGCTCTCGGGGTTGAGGTAGAGCAGAACGGTGACGCGCTTCGCCTGGGAGTCGCGGTGGATGCGGCCGTCCTTCTCGCGGGTCTGGCCGCGCAAGGTGGCCATCACCGGGGCGTCCGCGAGGTCGAGGCCGAACTTGGCGGCGATGGCGCTGCGGAGTGCCGGGCCTTGCATTTCGGCCATCAGCACGGCTGCCTGCGGGCCGAGCCGGAGGGAATTGGGCGGGAACGAGCCACCGCTCGACATGGCCGGGAGGTCGGCGACGATCCCCGGCAGCAGGGATGGCGGCACGAAGCTTGGGACGACGACGTGCGGGAAGGGATCGGTGGAGACGGGGGTGCAGGTCAGGGCGGCGAGGTCGAGCATTACCGGGCTATACCGCTGGAGGGCGGTCGGCTGCAAAGGCTATGTGCGGCCCTGCCGCGAGGGCGGCACCAGGGTGGTGGTGGCCAGGAATTGCGGGCAGCGGATCTTGCCGGTGCAGCAAGGGGGCGGGGTGGTCAGGGCGATGCGCGTGACGGCGTGGCCGGCGCAGGTATAGAGCGCCAGCGGGGCAGGGAGGCTCGCGGCGCCCGCATTGCCGGAGAGGAGGGTCAGGGCTGCTGCAAAAACGATCCTCATCTCTGCTCTCTCCTGTTCGGCGCAAGCTATTGGAATAACATGGTGTCAAGCGAGAAAAATGTTTCGACCTCACATTCAGTTGATTTGTGGCTAATTAGTATCAGTTTTCGGTTTTTATGGACTCGCTAGGCCCTTTGCCGGCGTACCGGGCGATGCTCGACGCGGGCGCGCTTCATACCGATCCGGCGCAGGCGCTTGCCGCCGAGCGGTTGCAGCGTTTGTGGTCGAGCCTACGCGGCTACGACCCGAAGCTGCTGGAGCCGCCGGGCCTGTTGTCGCGGCTGTTCCGGCGCAAGCTCGCGGACGACATTCCCGAGCACCAGCCGCACGGCCTGTACCTGGTCGGCGAGGTCGGGCGCGGGAAGTCGATGCTGATGGATTTGTTTTTCGAGACGGCGCAGGTCGCGCGGAAGCGGCGCATCCATTTCTATCGGTTCATGCAGGAGGCGCATAGCCGCATTTTCGAGTGGCGCGCGGCGACGCCGGACGGCAGCGACCCGATCCCGCCGCTGGCCGACCGGATCGCGGGCGAGGCGGCGCTGCTGTGCTTCGACGAGTTCCAGGTCAACGACATCGCGGATGCGATGATCCTGGGGCGGCTGTTCCAGGCGCTGTTCGACCGGGAGGTGGTGGTGGTGGCGACCAGCAATATCCGGCCGGCGGACCTGTTTGCGGGCAAGCCGGGGCGGGACGCGTTCCTGCCGTTCATCGCATTGATCGAGCGATACCTGGACGTGCTGGTGCTGGAGGGAGGGCGGGACTGGCGGCGGGAGAGGCTGCGCGGCATGGCGACGTGGCTCGTACCGGCGAATGCGCGGGCCGACCGGGCGATGGACGGCGCGTTCGCGGAGCTGAGCGGGGGGCTGGCGGCTGGCCCGGGGCGGCTGCGCGTGTCGGGGCGCACGCTGGCGGTGCCGCTTGCCGCGGGGGGGGTCGCGCGGTTCGACTTCGATGCGCTATGCGGCCAGCCGCTGGGGCCTGGGGACTATCTTGCGCTGGCGACGCACTACCATACGCTACTGCTCGACGGCGTGCCGCGGCTGTCGCCGGAGAATTACGACGTGGCCCGGCGCTTTATCGTGCTGGTGGACGCGCTTTACGACCATCGGGTGAAGCTGCTCGCGAGCGCTGCGGCCGAGCCGGACGCGCTGTATGCGCGGGGGGAGGGGGCGAAGGCGTTCGAGCGGACGGCGTCGCGGCTCGAGGAGATGCGGAGCGCGGAGTATCTTGCGTTGCCGCATTTGACGTAGGTTGCGGCGAGGGAGACGCGCATGACCGAGCCGCCCCGCGATCTGACCCGCATCATGTTGACCGTGCTGGTGGTGGGCGTGCTGATCCTGTGCTCGCTGTTGGTTGTCCGTCCGTTCCTGCCCGCGACGGTTTGGGCGGTGACGATCGTGGTGGCGACTTGGCCGCTGCTGCTGCGCGTGCAGGCGGCGCTGTGGCATAGCCGGGCGCTGGCGGTGGCGGTGATGACGCTGGTGATCCTGCTGGTGTTCGTGGCGCCATTCTGGCTGGCGACCGCCACCATCCTGGCGCATTCCGACGACCTGGCGCGCCTGGCGCAGGCCGCCGCGGCGTTTCGCATCCCGGCGGCGCCGCAATGGGTCCACGACCTGCCGCTGATCGGCAGGGGGATCGCCGCCGCCTGGACCGAGGTCGAGGATTCCGGCCTGTCCGAGCTGGCGCCGCAGATGGGTCCGTATGCGGGGCAGGCGACGCGGTGGCTGATCGGCTTCGTGGGCAGTTTTGGGTTGCTGGTGTTGCAATTCCTGCTGACGGTGGTGATCGCGGCCATCATCCACGCGAACGGCGAGGCGGCGTCGCGGATGGCAGTCCGGCTCGGGCAGCGGCTGGCGGGGGCGCGCGGGCAGCAGATGGTGGTGCTGGCGGGGCAGGCGATCCGGGCGGTGGCGGTCGGGGTGATGGTGACGGCGCTGGTGGAATCGCTGGTGGGCGGCGTCGGGCTGAAGCTCGCGGGGGTGCCGCTGGCGAGCGTGCTCACCGCGGTGATGTTCGTGGTCTGCCTGACCCAGGCGGGCCCGGGCGTCGTGCTGATCCCGGCGGTGATCTGGATGTACGCGGCGCGCGACGCGGGCCATGCGACGGTGCTGCTGGCCGTTTCGGTGGTGGCGATCACGATCGACAATTTGCTGCGCCCGTTCCTGATCCATAAGGAGGCGAACCTGCCGATGCTGCTGGTGGTGGCGGGGGTGATTGGCGGGCTGGGGGCGTTCGGGCTGGTGGGGATTTTCGTGGGGCCGGCGGTGCTGGCGGTCAGCTTTACGCTGCTGCGGGCGTGGATGGCCGAGGATGGCGGCGGGGCTGGGCCGCTTGCCGAGCCGGCGCGGGGGCCTTGGCTTGCCGAGGTGCTGCAAAGGGAGTAGCTAGCCCTCGCTTTTCGGGCTGCCGGGCGCCCGGCGCGCAGTGTTCTCGCCCCCGGGAAGGACTCCCATGGCACGCAGCAAGATTGCCTTGATCGGCGCCGGCAACATCGGCGGCACCCTCGCGCATTTGATCGGTTTGAAGGAGCTGGGCGACGTGGCCCTGTTCGACGTGTTCGGCGGCGTGGCGGCTGGCAAGGCGCTCGACATCATGCAGTCGGGGCCGGTGGACGGGTTCGACAGCCACATGGCGGGCGGCAGCGACTATGCGGCGATCGAGGGCGCCGACGTGGTGATCGTCACCGCCGGGTTCCCCCGCCAGCCCGGCATGAGCCGGGACGACCTGGTGGCGAAGAACGCCGGGGTGATCGCGACGGTGGCGGACGGGATCAAGCGGTATTGTCCTGATGCGTTCGTGATCGTCATCACCAATCCGCTCGATGCGATGGTTTGGGTGATGCAGCAGAAATCCGGGCTGCCGGCGAACAAGGTCGTGGGGATGGCGGGTGTGCTGGACAGTTCGCGGTTCCGGCTGTTCCTGGCGCACGAGTTCGGGGTGTCGGTCGAGGACGTGACGGCGTTCGTGCTGGGGGGGCATGGGGATACGATGGTGCCGCTGGTGCGGTATAGCGCGGTGGCGGGGATCCCGGTGCCGGACCTAATCAAGATGGGATGGACGACGCAGGCGAAGGTCGACGAGATCGTTAAGCGGACGGCGAATGGCGGGGGGGAGATCGTGAAGCTGCTGGAGAAGGGCAGCGCGTTCTATGCACCGGCGGCGAGTGCCGTCGCGATGGCGGAGAGTTACCTGAAGGACAAGAAGCGGGTGCTGCCGTGCGCGGCGCAGTTGACGGGGCAATACGGGATCGACGGGCTTTATGTCGGCGTGCCGTGCGTGATCGGTGCGGGGGGGGTGGAGCGGATCGTGGAGATTGCGCTCGATGGCGAGGAGAAGGCGGCGTTCGAGAAGAGCTGCGCTTCGGTGCGGGAGCTGATCGAGGCGAGCCGGAAGCTGGTTGGATGAACATCCACGAGTACCAGGCGAAGGAGCTGCTGCGCGGCTACGGCGTGGCGGTGCTGGATGGGGCGGTGGCGTGGACGCCCGAGGAGGCCGAGGCGGCGGCGCGGCATTTGCCGGGGCCGGTCTATGTCGTGAAAAGCCAGATCCATGCGGGCGGGCGGGGCGCCGGGCATTTCGAGGGGGCGCCGGAGGGCAAGGGCGGGGTGCGGCTCGCGAAGTCGCCGGAGGAGGCGGGGGCGGCGGCGGAAGCGATGATCGGGCACGTGCTGGTGACCAAGCAGACGGGGGCTGCGGGGAAGCGGGTGAGCCGGGTCTATGTGGAGGCCGGGTGCGACATCAAGCGGGAGCTTTACCTCAGCCTGCTGGTGGACCGCGGGACGGGGCGGGTCACTATCGTCGCCAGCACCGAGGGCGGCATGGAGATCGAGGAGGTCGCGCACAACCATCCCGAGCGCATCCTGCGGGTGGGCGTCGACCCGGCGACCGGGATCAGCCCGTTCCATGGCCGCGAGCTGGCGTATGGCCTCGGGCTCGAGGGCAAGCAGGTCGCGGCGTTCGGGCGGTTCGTGGGGGCGATGTACAAGGCGTTCGTGGAGCTCGACTGCGCGATCGTGGAGATCAACCCGCTGGTGGTGACGGGCGCGGGCGAGGTGGTGGCGCTCGATGCCAAGGTGTCGTTCGACGACAACGCGCTGTACCGGCATCCGGAGCTGGAAGCGCTGCGGGACGAGAGCGAGGAGGACGCGAAGGAGCTGGAGGCGGCGAAGTACAGCCTCAACTACGTGGCGCTGGACGGCACGATCGGCTGCATGGTGAACGGCGCCGGGCTGGCGATGGCGACGATGGACATCATCAAGCTCTATGGGGGGTCGCCGGCGAACTTCCTCGATGTCGGCGGGGGCGCCACGAAGGAGCGGGTGACGGCGGCGTTCAAGATCATCCTGTCCGATCCGCATGTCGAGGCGATCCTGGTGAACATCTTTGGCGGGATCATGCGGTGCGACGTGATCGCCGAAGGGGTGATCTCGGCGGCGCGGGAGGTGGCGCTCGACGTGCCGCTGGTGGTGCGGCTCGAGGGGACGAACGTGGAGCTGGGCAAGGAAATCCTGGCGAAATCGGGATTGCCGATCGTCAGCGCCGACAATTTGGCCGACGCGGCCGAGAAGGTCGTGCGCGCGGTCGCGGAGGCAGCGTAGTGGCCATTCTCGTCGACCAGAACACGCGCGTGATCACGCAGGGCTTCACGGGCGCGCAGGGGACGTTCCATAGCGAGCAGGCGATCGCCTATGGCACGAAGGTGATGGGCGGGGTGACGCCGGGCAAAGGGGGCACGACGCATCTCGACCTGCCGGTGTTCAACACCGTGGCCGAGGCGAGGCGCGCGACGGGGGCGACCGCGAGCGCGATCTATGTGCCGCCGCCGTTTGCCGCGGACGCCATCCTGGAGACGATCGATGCGGGGATTCCGCTGATCGTGTGCATCACCGAGGGCATCCCGGTGCTGGACATGGTGCGGGTGAGGCGGGCGCTCGAGGGCAGCGGGTCGCGGCTGATCGGGCCGAACTGCCCGGGCGTGATCACCCCGGAGGCTTGCAAGATCGGCATCATGCCGGGCCATATCCATCGGCGCGGGTCGGTGGGGATCGTGAGCCGGTCGGGCACGCTCACCTATGAGGCGGTGGCGCAGACGACGGCGGCGGGGCTGGGGCAGAGCACGTGCGTCGGGATTGGCGGCGACCCGGTGAAGGGCACCGATTTCATCGAGGTGCTGGAGCTGTTCCTGGCTGATCCCGAGACCAAGAGCATCGTGCTGATCGGGGAGATCGGCGGCGCCTCCGAGATCGAGGCGGCGGAGTTCCTGGCGCGGTCCGGGATGAAGAAGCCGGTGGTTGGGTTCATTGCCGGGGCGACGGCGCCGCCGGGCCGGCGGATGGGACATGCGGGGGCGGTGATCAGCGGCGGCCGGGACACGGCGGCGGCGAAGTTCGAGGCCCTGCGCAGCGCCGGGGTGCATGTCGCGGAGAGTCCGGCGGCGCTTGGCAGCACCATGGTACGTGCGTTGAAGGCCTGAGAGCCCACTCCATAATGCTACTGCATCGGCCGTCTGACGCGGTTGTCCTGTGCTTCGGTGCTCGGAAAACCACGACAGCCGACTCGCTACAGCGCATTTCGAAAGGGGTTCCGAGTCATGCGCGTGAAGCAGGGCTGCCAAGGGCTCGCCCGCGTGTTAGCCTGCCCATGTTAACGACCGGGAAAGCTATCCAAGCTAATATCCCGGCCCCAGGGAGGAAATGCTGATGCCCGGCGCAGACGTGCTCGCCTCGGTCTTCAATGGCGCCAATGGCGCTTATCTCGCCGATTTGTATGCGCGGTGGACGGCTGACCCTAGGGCGGTCGATCCGAGCTTCGGCGAGCTGTTCGACGCGATGGACGACGAGGCGCGCTTCGTGCTGGAGGATGCGTCGGGGGCGTCATGGGCGCCGCGGCGGTTCGAGGTTGGGGAAGCCGAGGTCAAGGCGCCGGCGAAGGCGGAGGGGAGTGCCAGCGCCGACCAGGTGCGCGCGGCGGCGCTCGACAGCTTGCGGGCGCTGATGCTGATCCGGGCGTACCGCGTGCGTGGCCATCTCGAGGCGAAGCTTGATCCGCTTGGCCTGCAGGTGCCAAAGACGCATGCCGAGCTCGATCCCGCGGCTTACGGCTTTACCGAGGCGGACCTCGACCGGCCGATCTTCATCGACAATGTGCTCGGGCGGGAAACCGCGACGATGCGCGAGATCGTGAAGATCGTGGGCGCGAGCTATTGCGGTCCGATCGGCGTCGAGTTCATGCATATCCAGGACCCGGACCAGAAAGCGTGGATCCAGCGCCGCATCGAGGGCGCGGCCTGGGCGCAGGGCTTCGATGCGGAGGCCAAGCGGCGCATCCTGCAGCAACTGACCGAGGCGGAGGGCTTCGAGGCGTTCTGCCAGCGGCGCTATGTCGGGACCAAGCGGTTTGGCTTGGAGGGCGGGGACGTGACGATCCCGGCGCTGCACGCGATCATCGAGACGGCGGCGCGCGCGGGCGTGGGGGAGATCGCGATCGGGATGCCGCATCGCGGGCGCCTGAACACGCTCGTGAACATCGTGAAGAAGCCGTTCACGGCGCTGTTCAGCGAGTTTGGCGGGGCGTCGTTCAAGCCGGACGACGTGCAGGGTTCGGGGGACGTGAAGTACCATCTCGGGACCAGCACGGATGTCGAGATGGCTGGGCATCCCGTGCATATCTCGCTACAGCCGAACCCGTCCCACCTGGAGGCGGTCGATCCGGTGGTGATCGGCAAGGTGCGGGCGCGGCAGGACATGGCGGGGGACGTGAAGCTGCGCCGGTCGGTGATGGCGGTCCTGATGCATGGCGACGCGGCGTTTGCCGGGCAGGGGCTGGTGTACGAGACGCTCGCGATGAGCCAGCTCATCGGGTATCGCGTCGGCGGGACGGTGCATCTCATCGTCAACAACCAGATTGGTTTCACGACGGTTCCCGCGCACGCTTATTCCGGGCTTTACTGCACGGACGTGGCGAAGAGCATCCAGTCGCCGATCCTGCACGTGAATGGCGACGAGCCGGAGGCGGTGGTGTTCTGCGCCCGGCTTTGCGCGGAGTTCCGCCAGGAGTTCGCGACGGACATCGTGCTGGATGTGGTTTGCTATCGCCGGCACGGCCACAATGAGACGGACGAGCCGGCGTTCACGCAGCCGGTGATGTACCGGGCGATCCGGGGTCGGCCGACGGTGCGGACGCTCTATGCCGCGAAGCTTGCCGAGCAGGGGGTGGTGCCGGCGGCGGAGTCGGCTGCCATGTGGGATGCGTTCCAGGGGCAGCTCGAGGAGGCGTACCAGGCGGCGCAATCGTACAAGCCCAACAAGGCGGATTGGCTGGAGGGGCATTGGTCCGGCTTCAAGCAGGCGGTGTCGGGCGAGGAGCGTCAGGAGTGTGCGACGGCGGTGCCGGAAGAGGAGTTGCGCCGGGTGGGCGAAGCGTTGGCGCATGTGCCGGAGGGGTTTGACCTCAATCCGAAGATCGCGCGGCAATTGGACCAGAAGCGCACGATGATCGAGAGCGGCGAGGGGATCGACTGGGCGACTGGGGAGGCGCTGGCGTTTGGGAGCTTGCTGCTCGAGGGCAACCGTATCCGGCTGTCGGGCGAGGACAGCCAGCGCGGCACGTTCAGCCAGCGGCACGCGGTGCTGGTGGACCAGACGAACCAGAACGAGTACGTGCCGCTCAACAATATCGCGCCGGAGCAAGCGCGGATCGAGATCTACAACAGCCTGCTGAGCGAGCAGGGCGTGCTGGGCTTCGAGTATGGCTACACGCTAGCCGACCCGAAGACGCTGGTGTTATGGGAGGCGCAGTTCGGCGATTTTGCGAATGGCGCGCAAGTCATCATCGACCAGTTCCTGGCTAGCGGCGAGACTAAGTGGCTGCGGATGAGCGGGCTTACGCTGTTGCTGCCGCATGGTTATGAGGGGCAGGGACCGGAGCATAGTTCTGCCCGGCTGGAGCGCTATCTACAGCTTTGCGCCGAGCGCAATATGATCGTGTGCGATCTCACGACGCCTGCGAATTACTTCCATGCCCTGCGGCGGCAACTGCGGCGCAACTTCCGCAAGCCGCTGGTGATCATGACGCCGAAGAGCCTGTTGCGGAACAAGCTAGCGGTGAGCCGGCTCGAGGAGATGGCGGAGGGCAGCGCGTTCCAGCATGTCATCCCGGAGATCGACCAGCTTACGGTGGATCGCGTGCGGCGCGTGGTCCTGTGCTCGGGCAAGGTTTACTATGATTTGCTTACGGAGCGCCGCGAGAAGGGCGTCACGGACGTGGCGTTGCTGCGGCTGGAGCAGTTCTATCCGTTCCCGGAGCAGCGCCTGGCGGACGCGTTGCGCCCGTATGGCGAGGCTGAGCTGGTCTGGTGCCAAGAGGAGCCGGAGAATATGGGCGGTTGGCAATTCGTGGACCGCCGCATCGAGGCGGTGCTCGGAGGGCTGGGCACGCCGCGCCGGCCGCGTTACGTGGGGCGTGTCGCCGCGGCGAGTCCGGCGACCGGCCTTGCGCGCACCCATGCCGCCGAGCAATCGGCGCTGGTGCGTGAAGCACTGGGCCTGAATTAGCGAAGGGACCGAGCATTCCGATGGCCACCGAAATCAAGGTCCCGACATTGGGCGAGAGCGTCACGACTGCGACCGTCGCCCGCTGGCTGAAGAAGGCTGGGGACAGGGTGGCGGTCGATGAGCCGGTGGTCGAGCTCGAGACCGACAAGGTGACGGTGGAGGTTCCGGCGCCTGCGGCCGGCGTGCTTGGCCAGCCCGCGGTGGCGGATGGCGCCGAGGTGGAAGTCGGCGCGGTGCTGGGCACGGTGGAAACCGGGGGTGCTGCGGCTAACCCGGCGCCGGGCGTCAATCCGCCGCCG
>JAABUX010006002.1_pt1 | contig 14694 bp, 15 predicted proteins | sample 5561851 | NCBI WGS metagenome assembly JAABUX01 (sample SAMN10711883, study PRJNA513361) | rock metagenome | isolation source: Antarctica rocks | place: Antarctica: Victoria Land, Richard Nunatak red sandstone | collected 2016-01-03 | reverse complement strand
AAATCTCATGCGTAGCCCCTGACCCGTGCAGCGCGCGCGCCACTAGTTCCTTGCCGGTGCCGGTCGGGCCGAGCACGATCACGCTCACCCCCGTCGGCCCCAGCCGCCGCACCATGGCACGCAGCCGCTGCATGGCGGGCGCCTGGCCGGCCATGCCCATCTCCTCCGTGCCCTCCTGCGCCCGCAACTGGCGCAGCTCCGCCTCCAGCCGCGCCTTGCGGACGGCGCGGCCGATGACGAAGCCCAGCATCTCCGGCTGGATCGGCTTGGCCAGGAAGTCCCACGCGCCCAGCTCCACCGCACGCAACGCAAGGTCATGGTCGGCGTGGCCGGTCAGCACCACCACGGGCACCGGAGCAAAGCCGGGCACCAGGTCCAGCCCGGCCTCCGGCGTCAGCCGCGGCGGCATCACCAGGTCCAGCAGCACCACGTCCGGCGGCGCGTCCCGGAACTGCGCCTGCGCGGCGTCGGCGTCCCCGGCGACGGACACCCGGTAACCCAGGCCGCGCAGCCACGCACCACCCAGCCGCTGGAACGCCGGCTCGTCGTCCACCAGCAGGACGTGGCCGCCCTCGCCCGGGGGCGCCTCGCTCATGCGGCCGGCAGCGTGAGCGTGACGCAGGTGTTCCAGCCGGGCCGCTCGGTCAGGCGCGCGGTGCCGCCATGCGCCTGCATGACGCGGGCGACGATGGCCAGGCCCAGCCCGGTGCCGCCGGGGCTGCGCGACACGAACGGCTGGAACAGGCGGTCGCGCAGCTCCATCGGCACGCCTGGCCCGGCATCGCAGACGTGGAGCAAGATCTCATGAGCACATGCTTCCGCCTCCACCGCCATGCGGGCGCCAGCCGCGGCGGCGCTGGCGTTGTCGAGCAGGTTCACCACGGCCTGCTCTATCCGCCGGGCATCGGCGCGCACCGGCACTGCGGCGCGCAGCCCCGGTCCCACCTCCAGCCCGGGGTAGCGCTCGGCGGTGGCGCGGACCTGGGCGGCAAGGTCGAACTCGGCGGGTTCCACGTGCCAGGGCCTGGCGTAGTCCAGCAGGTCCTGCGCCAGCCGGGCGATGCGGCCCACCTGGCCGGCGATCTCCCGCCTTGTGTCCGGCGGTGCGGCGGCAGCGGCCATGGAAATGATGTTCAGCGGGTTGCGCACGTCGTGTGCGACGGTGGCGGCAAGCTGGCCCAGCTCGGCCAGGCGGGCCTGGGTCTGGCGGTCGCGCTCGCGTCCGGCGAGGGCGGCGGCACGTTCCAGCCGGGCGGCCTCCTGCGCCAGGGTGATGCCGAACAGCCCCGCCAGGTGGCGCGGCCCCGGCGGCGCAGCGTCCCAGCCGTGCAGGGTGGTTCCCCATTGCCCGTCTTGGCGCTGGCAGACCAGGCCGGGCGTGGCCGGGTCGGTGCCCTGGCCGACAATGCCCTGGCCGACGACCACTGATACGGGCACGGCCAGGCGGCGCAGCAACACACCCTCAGCCAGTGCCGCCAACTCGGTCTCGGTCTCGGCGCGGCCCAGGGTAGCGCGCCAGGCCTCTACATCGTCGGCGGACACGGTACCTCCGGGATAGACCAGCCGCTCCGCCAGCCGCCGCGCCGGCCCGGCCAGTCCGAGGCAGGCGGCAGCCACCAGCGCGCCGGACACCCAGCGCCCGGCAACGCCCTCCAGCGGCAGCAGCGGCACCAGCGCCACGACCAGCGCCGCCATCCCGGTCAGCAGCGTCCACGCCACCGCCCGCCGCGCCCAGGCGTTGGCGACCAGCACGCGGTAGCGCAGGATGCCGTACACCAGGATCACCGGGTACAGCGGCAGCGCCAGCAGCGGCCAGGGATACACGTCCCACCCCATCGCCGGAACGCCATAGCCCGCCATGCAGGCCATGCCCAAGGCGCTTGATGCGAAGACGGCCTCCACTTGGCGGCGCGGCAGGCCGCGGGAGGTCAGCCAGGTGCGGCCCAGGACCAAGTGCCCCGCCGCCGCGAGCGCCGCCCACACCAGGCCTGCGATCCATCCGATGGTGTTAGGGACAGCGACGTACTGCAGCCCGGCATACGGGATGTATTCGCCGGGCCGGAGCAGGACGGCCAGCACCGCTGCCGCCGTTGCCAGCGCATACCCTGCTGGCACCCACCGCCGCGCCCAGCCGGCCCGGCAAAAGCGGACCGCGAAATGCAGGAACAGCGCTGAAGCCACCGGCGCCACCGCCATCAAGCCAAGCCCGACCCGTTCCCATTCCGGGCCGAACCAGCTCGGCAACTCGTTTCCTGCCGCCCAGGCAGCGATACCGGCGAGGAACAACGCCAGCAGCCGCGCCCCTGCTACCCGGTCCGCCCACGCCAGCAACACGCCCGCCAGGGCGAGGCTGCCGAGCAGGGCCAGAACAAGGGCGGCATGAATGGCCATGAAAGCGGCTTTCGGCAGACGGCGGCCAACAGGCCGGGACAGCCTGCTTCTCCCTTTCCCTTCGGGGGAGGGCCGGGGTGAGGAGGTCTTGCAGCACGCACGCACGTTCCGGTGCAAGCCTGCCGGTGCCGACCCTCCCTGGCTTGGTGCTGACCGTTAGCTCCCTCACCCCGGCCCTCTCCCGGAGGGAGAGGGAGCAGGCAGCGTTCTCCTGCCCGCAGGGGATGGGGAGAGGGCTTAGGCGGAGGCGGGGGCGGTCTTGCTCTTCTTGGCCGCCGGGCTGGCCTCGCCGAGTTTCTTGGCGGCGGCGCTGCGGGCGGCAGGGGTCTTGCCGGTCTTCATCTCCTTGGCGGCCTCGCTCTTGCTTTCGGGCGCTGCTTTTGGTGCGGCCTTGGCAGCAGCCTTCTTCGGGGCGGCCTTCGGGGCAGCCGCTTTTTCGGCCTTCGGGGCCGGGTTGGCTGCAGCCTCGAACTTTACCGTCTTCTTCGGGGCAGCCTTCTTGCCCTTTGCCGCCGGCTCGGCAGCGGCCTTGAACTCCACCGTCTTCTTCGGGGCGGCCTTCTTGGCGGGCGCCTTCTCGGCCGGCGCCGTCTTGGCGGCGGCCCGCACCGCCATCGGCATGGCTCGCGGCTGCATGGCCGGAGGCTGGGCAGGCAGGCGCTTCGTCTTGCTATTGTCGCTCATTGTCGAGGCCTTTCTTGACCGGGTTGCTTCACGCACGCATGGAGCAGCGTCGGCACAAACCCGGCGCAGCGCGGCGCTGCGAATCCAAGATTATGCCCGCTGCTTTTGCTGTCACGCACCAGCACAGTATCTGTCAATAAAAACCCGCAATAATGGCTTCATTTATACCCAATGACGGCCGTCACGGCGTGTGCGACGGGGTTTCGGGCCTAACGCTGCGCCAAAGGCACGAAGGCCAGGTTCTCCGGACCGGTGTAATTCGCGGCCGGGCGGATGATCTTGTTGTCGATCCGCTGCTCGATCACGTGCGCGCCCCAGCCGCTGGTGCGGGCGATGACGAAGATCGGCGTGAACAGCGCCGTGAGGATACGCATCTGGCTGTAGGACACCGCGCTGAACCAGTCGAGGTTGGCGAACATGCGCTTGGTGTCGGCCATCACCGCCTCGATCCGGTCGGCGACCTCGAAGCCGCGCATGTTGCCCGAGGACTGCGACAGCCGGCGCGCGACCTCCTTGATGACGACGTTGCGCGGGTCGGCGATGGTGTACACCGGGTGGCCGAAGCCGATCACCACTTCCTTGTTGGCGACGCGGGCGCGGATGTCGCGCTCCGCCTCGTCGGCCGAGGTGTAGCGGCTCTGGATTTCCAGCGCGACCTCGTTGGCCCCGCCGTGCTTCGGCCCCCGCAGCGCCCCGATCCCTGCGGTCAGCGCGGAGTACATATCGGCGCCGGTACCGGCTACGACGCGGCAGGCGAAGGTGCTCGCGTTGAACTCGTGCTCGGCATACAGGATCAGCGAGGTGTGCATCGCCCGCTCCCACTCGGGCGAGCAGGGGCGACCGTGCAGCAGGTGCAGGAAGTGCGCGCCGATGCTGTCGTCATCGGTCTCCACCGCGATGCGGCGGCCGTGCTGGGACCAGTGGAACCAGTACAGCAGCATGGAGCCGAGGTTGGCCATCAGCCGGTCGATGATGTCGCGCGCGCCAGGGTGGTTGTGGTCCTCGCGCTCCGGTAGTGCGCAACCCAGGGCGCTGACGGCGGTCCGCATCACATCCATTGGGTGCGTGGCGGCGGGCAGGGCCTCTAGAACCTGGCGGACGCTGGCGGGAATGCCGCGCAGGGCCTTGAGCTTGGCCTTATAGGCGGCGAGTTCGGCCGGGTTGGGCAGCCAGCCGTGCACCAGGAGGTGGGCGATCTCCTCGAACTCGCTGGTTTCGGCAACGTCCAGGATGTCGTAGCCGCGGTAGTGCAGGTCGTTGCCGGTTCGGCCGACGCTGCACAGGGCGGTGTTGCCGGCGGTGACGCCGGAGAGGGCCACGGACTTCTTGGCTTTCGGAGCGGTCTGCGTTTCGGACATGCTGCTTCCCCAATTTTTCGTTGCTGCCTGCCCCCTCTCCCCTCGGGAGAGGGCCGGGGTGAAGGAAGCCAAAAGGACCTAGTCTGGCCGGAAAGGGGCGGAACGCGGCTCCCGACCGGCGAAGTTTGGCCCTTGCCGCTTCCCCCACCCCGGCCCTCTTCCGGAGGGAGAGGGAGCAGGAGGTCGTCTGCTAGAAGATGCCGGGTTGGCCGACCTTCACCGTGCCCTCGGGCATGGCGACATTCAGGCGGTTCAGCTCGCCCGCTTTCAGGCCCGGCAGCTCCTCGCAGGCTTGCAGGAAGCGGCTAGCCTCCTCCGTGGTGATCAGGCCGTCGGTCATCACGCGGAACTTATTGATGTAGTCCGGCCGGGTCCAAGGTGTTGCGCCAAGCGGGTGGGCGTTGGCAACCGCCATCTCGTCGGCGATCACGCCTCCGTCCTTCATGCGCAGCTCGATCCGGCCGCCGAACGCCAGGTCCTCATGGCGGCGGGCGTGGTAGCGCTCGGTCCACTTGGGGTCCTCGAGGGTGCGTACTTTGTGCCACAGCGCCACCGTGTCCGGCCGCGCCGCGCGCTCGGGCGCGTAGCTGCGGACGTGGTGCCACGCGCCGTCCTGCAGGGCGACGGCGACGATGTACATGATCGAGTGGTCCAGCGTCTCGCGGCTGGCGTGCGGGTCCATCTTCTGTGGGTCATTGGAGCCGGTGCCAATGACGTTGTGCGTGTGGTGGCTGGTCTCGATCACCACCTCCTCCACATCGTCCCAGTTCCTCACCTGCTTGCCCATGCGGAACGCCAGGTCGATCAGCGCCTGGCTCTGGTACTCCGCCGAGTGCTGCTTGGTGTAGCTGTCCAGGATGGCGCGCTTGCCCTCGCCCGGCCCCGGCAGCGGCACCTGGTATAGCGCCTTCGGCCCGTTCAGCATCCAGGCGACCACGCTGTCCTCGCCTTCATAGATCGGGGACGGCGCGCCCTCGCCGCGCATCACCCGGTCCACGGCTTCGATGGCGAGCTTGCCGGCATGGGCCGGCGCATAGGCCTTCCAGGAGCTGATCTCGCCCTTGCGGCTCTGACGTGTGGAGAAGCTGACGTGAACCGCCTGCTGCACGGCCTGGTAGATCGTCTGCGTGGACAGATTCAGCAGGGTACCGATCCCGGCGGCCTGGGCGGGGCAGAGGTGGGCGATATGGTCGATCTTGTGCTCGTGCAGGCAGATGGCGCGTACCAGGTCGATCTGGATCTCATAGCCGGTCGCCAGCCCGCGCAGCAGGTCCGCGCCGGACTTCTCCAGCGTCTGCGCCACCGCCAGGATCGGGGGAATGTTGTCGCCGGGGTGGCTGTAGTCGGCGGCGAGGAAGGTGTCGTGGTGGTCCAGCTCGCGCACCGCCGTCCCGTTGGCCCAGGCCGCCCACTCCGGGCTGACGCGCACGGTGTCCGCCATGCCGAATACCGTCGCCCCGCCATGCCGCCCGGCGCGCACCGGGTGGCCCAGCGCCATGTCGCGGGCGCTGGTGCAGGAGTGGCGGTTGACGCTGGCGATGGCGACGGAGGCATTGTCGATGACGCGGTTCACGATCATCTCCGCGGTGGCGGCGGGCACCTCGACCGGGTCGGCTGCGACGGCGGCGATCTTCCAGGCAAGCTGGTCCTCCCGCAGCAGCTTGGATTTGGACGGGTGGACGCGGACGTCATGGAGCTGCATGGGCGCCTCTCTTTGTTGATCCGGCTTTATTGATCAGGCGGGGGCTTGCCTTGCCTGATGTCGCGCCGGTCATAAGGTTGGCACAATGCTACGGCAATCCCGCGGCAAGCATAGGACCCCCGCCCGTTGCCGAACCCATCCGACCGCATCTTCGACCGTGTGTTCCTGGGCGACATCGTGACCGGCAGCCAGGTGCTGCGGGACGGCTGCGTGGCTGCGCGCGGGGAGGTCATCGCCGCCATCGGCCAGGGCGCGCCGCCGTCGCCCAGCCAAACCATCTGGGATGGCATCACGGTCCTGGCCTGCCTCGGCACAGGCCGCTTCATCCGGAGGACCACGCAATGAGACGCCTCTCGCTTCTCGCCGCCACGGGGCTGCTGTCCGGCTGCATCGGGCCGCAGCCCTACACGTATTACCCGCAGCCCCTGCTGCCGCCTGCACCGGCCTACACGCAGCCCTATGCCGAGCCTCCCTACGTCCTGCCCCCTCCCCGCCCGACCGAGCCGCTGGAGCCTGTGCCGTTGCCTGCGCCAAGGGACGACCTGCCGCCTGCCGCCACTCTCGAGGAGCCGTCGCCGCCGGTCGCTGGGGAGGAACCGCCTCCGCCAGCCGCGGACGCCACCCCCGCCGAGCCTGCCGCACCCCCCCCGCCCGCCACACGGCCCGTCCCGCGGAACAGCGTGCCCCTGCTGGGCTTCCGTCCGATGCGCGGCCAGCAGCACAGCCAGCCAAGCCTGTAGCGGTGCCGCGCCCCCTGGTCGCCGCCGCGGCGCAACTCGGCCCGATCCAGCAGGCGGAGCCGCGGGGTTCCGCCGTCGCCCGCATGGTGCGCCTGATGGAACGCGCCCATGCCCGCGGGGTGGAGCTGGTGGTGTTCCCGGAACTGGCGCTGACGACGTTCTTTCCGCGCCACTACCTGGAGGACCGGGCCGACGCCGACAGGTGGTTCGAGTCCGCGATGCCCTCGCCCGAGACCGCGCCATTGTTCGACGCTGCCCGGCGGCTGGGCATCGCCTTCCACCTGGGCTACGCCGAGATCGCGGAGGAGCCGGACGAGGCCGGCACGCCTCGCCACCGGCATTTCAACACTGCCATCCTGGTCTCGCCGGCTGGCGACGTGCTGCTGAAGTACCGGAAAATCCACCTGCCCGGCCATGCCGAGCACAACCCGGCCCGCCGCGTGCAGCACTTGGAGAAGCGCTACTTCGAAGTCGGGAACCTCGGCTTCCCCGTCGTCCAGGCCCTGATGGGCGCCCTGCCCGGCGTGAACATGGGCCTGATGATCTGCAACGACCGCCGCTGGCCGGAGGCCTGGCGCGTGCTGGGCCTGCAAGCGGTGGAGCTGGTCATGCTGGGCTACAACACGCCCAGCACCAACCAGGACGCTGCCGGATGGGAGGCGCCGCACCTGCGGGTGTTCCACAGCAATCTCAGCATCCAGGCTGGCGCGTACCAGAACGCCTGCTTCGCCATCGCGGCGGCCAAGGCCGGGGTGGAGGACGGGTGCGAGCTGTTCGGCAACAGCGTCATCGTGAACCCCGCCGGCGAGATCATGGCGCAGGCGACGACCTGGGAGGACGAGCTCGTGGTGGCTGAGCTGGACTTCGACCGCTGCGCGCTGGGCCGCACGACCATCTTCGCCTTCGACCGGCACCGCCGCCCGGAGGCCTACCGGCGCATCACCGACCAGGTCGGCGCGGTGCCGCCGCCGGTCTGGCGGTCACCGGTGTGGGGGTCAGGCGACTAGCGCGCCGATGGCCTGCAACGCCGCGGCCTGGCAGGGTTCGATGACGGGGACGCCCGCCGCCCGCGCAAGCGCGGCCCGGTGGTGCGCCATGCCGGTGCAGCCCAGCACCAGCACCCCTGCCCCGGCCGCCGCGCAGTCCCGCCCGGCCTGTACCAGCGCGGCGCGGGCGGCCACAGGGTCCAGCAGGTCGTCCATCGGCACGTTGAGCGCCACCTCCGCCGCCAGCCGGCCCTCCAGCCCCATGGCGCGCAGTGTGGCCCGGTGCCGGGCAATGGAGGCATCGACGATGGCCAGCACTCCGAACCGCTCCGCCCGGGCCGCGGCGGCGGTGATGGCGCAGCGGAACACGCCCAGCACCGGGCGGGACGTGACGGCGCGTGCCGCCTCGATGCCGGGGTCGGAGGCGCAGGCGACCACGTAGGCGTCCGCGGCCCCCGATGCCTCGTTGGCCGCGATGCAGCGGCATAACGGCCCCACCGCGGCGTGCCAGTCCTGCCAGGATAGGATGGCGGGCGGGCCGTCCTGCAGGCCCACCACGTCCAGCACTGGCCCGCCGGCAAACCGCAGCGGGGCGATGGCGGCGTCGATCCCCGCCGTGCAGCCCTGCGATGCGTTCGGGTTGATGAACAGGACGCGCGGCATAATCTTCAGCATTGACCCTGTCGCAGCCGGGATCAAGGCTGCGCCCGCCACGCCACGAACGCCTGCCCCACGAACCTCTGCCACGGAAGGCGCCATCTTGCCCGATCAGACCCCTCCCGTGCGCTGGCAGCCCGACCGCACGCCGCAGGCGCCGGATTGGCCGGTGCCGCCGCTGCTGACGGCCATTGGGCGCGGCATCATGGGCCACTGCCCGGCCTGCGGGCAGACACGCTGCTTCGACGGCTTCCTCCGCGTGGTGCCGCAATGCGTGGCGTGCGGCGCCCCGCTCGGCAGCCTGCGGGCCGACGACTTGCCGCCCTATTTGACCATCTTCATCGTCGCGCATGTCATCGTGGGCCTGATGATCTGGCTGGAGAGCAACTACCACCCGGATTTCTGGGTGCAGGCGGCGATCTGGCTGCCGGTCAGCCTGGTCCTGACGGTCGGCCTGCTGCGCCCGGTCAAGGGCGGGACGCTCGGGCTGATGCTGAAGCTCGGCCTGGCCAAAGCGGACCACGAGTGACCGAGCCGGCCCTGGAGCCGGTCGCCCGTGGCCTGGTGCGGGTGGTGCTGGCCGGGGAGGCGCTGACCCGGCTGTCGCCGATCCTGGAGGCCGACCGCGCCCAGGCCGTCGCCGACCTGGAAGCCGAGAACCATTTCTCCCTGTGCGGCACCCCGGAGCGTCCGGCCGTGCCGGGTCCGTACGTGCTGCATCTTTCGGTGCAGGAGGGGCGGCTGGTATTCGACGTGCGGAACGCCGGCGATGCGCCGCTCAACATGCTGGTGCTGTCGCTCAGCCCGTTCCGCGGGCTAATCAAGGACTACCAGATGCTGGTGGACAGCCATATGCTGGCCGTCGAGGAAGGGCGCGAGCAGCGCATCCAGGCCATCGACATGGGCCGTCGGGGCCTGCACAACGAGGGTGCCGCCCTGCTGCAGGAGCGGCTGCTGAACAAGGCCGACATCGACCATGAGACGGCGCGGCGGCTGTTCACCCTGGTCTGCGTGCTGCATCAAAGGATCTAGGGCGCGTTCATGAAGGCTAGGCTATGAAGATCGACGGCACCCCGTTTCGCACCGTTTGGGTGGACGACGACGGCTGGACCGTCCGCGTCATCGACCAGACCCGCCTGCCGTGGTCGCTGGACTTCCTGCGCCTGACCACGGTGGAGCACGCCGCGCATGCCATCCGGTCCATGCAGGTGCGCGGCGCCCCGCTGATCGGCGCCGCTGCCGCCTATGGCATGGCGCTGGCGCTGCGGGCCGATCCCGGGACGGACGCGATGGAGCGTGCGGCGGAACAGCTCGCGGCGACGCGCCCGACCGCCATTAACCTGCGCTGGGCGTTGAACCGGATGCTGACCCGGCTGCGCAACACCGCCGCGCGCGACCGCGCCGCTGCCGCGTATGCCGAGGCCTCCGCCATCGCCGAGGAGGACGTGGCCACCAACGCCGCCATCGGCCAGCACGGCAAGCCGCTGATCGAGCACGCCGCAGCCGCAAAGCCTGGCCAGCCCGTCAACGTGCTGACCCACTGCAATGCCGGCTGGCTGGCGACCGTGGATTGGGGCACCGCGCTGGCGCCGATCTACACCGCGCACGACGCGGGCATCCCCGTGCACGTCTGGGTGGACGAGACCCGGCCGCGCAACCAGGGCGCAGCGCTGACGGCGTGGGAGCTGGGCAAGCACGGCGTGCCGCACACCGTCATCTCTGACAACGCCGGCGGGCACCTGATGCAGCACGGCCGGGTCGATCTGGCCATCGTCGGCACCGATCGCGTGACCCGCATCGGGGACGTGGCCAACAAGATCGGCACCTACCTGAAGGCGCTGGCTGCCCGGGACAACGGGGTGCCGTTCTGGGTGGCGTCGCCCAGCAGCACCATCGACTGGACGGTGTCGGACGGCGTGGCGGACATCCCGATCGAGGAACGCGACGCCGCCGAGGTCACCACTGTCACCGGCCGCGGGCTGGATGGCAAGGTGGCGACGGTGCGCGTCACCCCGACGAGCAGCCCCGCCGCCAACCCGGCGTTCGATGTGACGCTTGCCCGCCTAGTGACGGGACTGATCACCGAACGCGGCCGGTGCGACGCCACGCCGGCCGGGCTGGCGGGCATGTTCCCGGAACATATCTAGGCCGGAATAGTCATAGTACGGTCATTTCCGTGTTAACTCGCTGTTTTGTCGTGCGGTGCCGTGCCTTGCGGCGTTGAGCCGGACGGCGAACCATGCCATCGCTTGTCCGTGAACATGCGTCCCCTGCTGCTCCTGCTGCTGTTGCAAGCCTGCGCGGCCCGGCCACCCGCTCATGGCCCGGCGGCGGCTGGCGCGCAGGCGGGCGGCTTCGGCATCGACTTGCATATCCCGGATTTTGCCCGCCGCCCATTCGAGCCGTTCAGCCGCGAGAACACCATCGCCATCGCGCAGCGGGAGTGGCGGGCGTTCGGCATGAACGTCAACGACGACCCGCCAGACCAGCAGGACCGCCCGCGGGACCTGCGGCCGGACCACCAGCCCGGCCTGTGGCAGCGTGTCGGCGAGTACTGGTGGCTGGGCCAGAACGCGGGAAACCCCGAGGAGGGCTGGACCAGCAAGTACAGCGAGTATGGCACCCGCTATGCCGGGGATGCGCCGGCCTGGTCGGCGGCGTTCATCTCCTACGTCATGCGCTCGGCCGGGGCTGGGGACCGGTTCACCTACTCGCCCACCCACGCCGCCTACATCAACGGCGCCGTCCGCGGCGAGGAGGGTGTGCTGCAGGCCCAGCGCACGGACGCCTATGCCCCGCAGCCCGGCGACCTAATCTGCCTGGGCCGCGGCAGCGCCAGCAACATCCGGTTCGAGAGCCTGCCGTCGCCGGGCTTCCCCGGGCATTGCGACCTGGTGACGGAGGTGGCGCCGGGCCAGCTTACGGTGATCGGCGGCAATGTGGACGCGAGCGTGACCGTGAAGCACGTCCCCATCGGCACGACGGGCCTGCTGGCCGAGCCTGGGGGGCGGCCGTACGACTCACGCTACGGCTGGTTCGTGGTGCTGCACGTCCTGTACGACGCCGTCAGCTAACGCTGCTGCCAGGGCAGGCCGTCGGCCTTCCAGCCCGACACGGCACCACGGTGGCCCTCGGAATCCGGCGGTCCCTCAAACCCGTCCGCGATGTTGTAGGCGTGCGGGAACCCGGCCCGGATCGCCGCCTGCGCCGCCGCCATGCTGCGCGCGCCGCTGCGGCACAGGAAGTAGATGTGGCTGTCCGGCGTCATCCCTGCCTGGCGCAGGTGGCCGATGAAGTCCGAGTTGGTCTGCATGGAGGGATAAACCTGCCACGGGATCAGCACCGGCTGCTTGCCAGCTTCCGACAAGTCGGGCAGGCCGACGAAGGTCCACTCCGCATCGGTCCGCACGTCCACAAGCTGCGCCTGCGGGTTGGATTGCAGGCTTTCCCAGACCTGCGTTGGGGACACGTTCTCGACCATGCTACGACCCTCCTGGACGCGGCAAGGGTGCCCCAGCATGGATGAAAGCACAAACCCGGCCCGGCTTGGCCCTATCCAGCCTGGCGATGTCCGGCCTGGTGATGTCCAGCCTGGCCAGGTCCGGCCCGGCGTGGCGGACGGGCTGCTGGCTGCCATCGGCAACACGCCGCTGATCCGCCTGCGCCGGGCCTCGGACGCCACGGGCTGCACCATCCTGGGCAAGGCCGAGTTCATGAACCCCGGCGGCTCCGTCAAGGACCGCGCCGCATTGGGCATCATCTGCGATGCCGAGCGCCGCGGCGCGCTGCACCCGGGCGGCACCGTGGTGGAGGGGACGGCGGGCAACACCGGCATCGGCCTGACCCTGGTGGGCAACGCGCTGGGCTATCGCACCGTGATCATCATGCCGAACACGCAGAGCCGGGAGAAGATCGACACCTTGCGGATGATCGGCGCCGACCTGCGGCTGGTGCCGGCCAAGCCGTACAGCGACCCCGGCAACTACGTCCGCATGAGCGAGCGCGTGGCCCGCGAGATGGGCGCTGTGTGGGCCAACCAGTTCGACAACCTCGCCAACCAGGAGGCGCACCGGACCGGCACCGGCGTCGAAATCCTGCAGCAGACTGGCGGGCGCATCGACGCCTTCACCTGCGCCTGCGGCACGGGGGGCACCCTGGGCGGCGTGTCCCTGGCGTTGAAGGCCGCCGACCCCTCGACACAGATCGTGCTGGCGGACCCGGAGGGCAGCGGGCTGTACGGCTGGGTGAAGTCCGGCGACCTCGGCGCCAGCGGCAGCTCGATCACCGAGGGGATCGGCCAGTCGCGCGTGACCGCCAACCTGCAGGGCGTGGCCATCGACGACGCGGTGCGCGTGACCGACACGGCGGCGGTGGAGCAGGTGTTTGACCTGCTGCTGCATGAGGGGCTGCTGGTGGGCGGGTCGGCCGGGCTTAACGTGGCGGCGGCCATCGCGGTGGCTCGAAGGTTGGGGCCGGGGCATACCGTGGTGACGATCCTGTGCGACGGCGGCGGACGATACCAGTCCAAGCTGTTCAACCCGGAGTTCCTGCACTCCAAGGGCTTGCCGGTGCCGCCGTGGATGGAGTGATCAGGGGCATCATGCAGGCCGCAGCGCGTGTGGCGGGTGCTGCGGCGCTGGCTGCGGGACTGGCTGCGGGACTGGCAGCCGGCCCGGCCATGGCGGCGGCGTGCGATGATCCGGGCAAGCCGGTCTATGTCGGCGGGACTGCCGGGTTTGACAGCTTGGGTGATCCCGCTGCTTCCGCCCAGCTTCGCGCCACGGGCCGGGTCGGGCTTTACATGCACCTCAATGCGCTGCCGCCAGCACTGTTCGCTGGGCGGCTGGCGTCGATTTACGATACGTTCCGACCAACGGGCAACGGCATCGCGGAGTTCGGGTACTCATTCCTGACCAACCCGCAATTCGTCAACGAGCAGTTCGTCCCGTTCTTCACCGGGCTGGGCCAGACGCCCTGGGCGGCTGTGGTGAACGCGCCTGACAACTTCGTCACCGCCCCTGCCCAAACTGTGGCGCAGTGGGAGGGCATGGCCGCCACTGCCCACAAGCTCGGCATCGGGATGATCGTGCCGGTCACAGCGCCGAACGACAACGTTGGCGTGGCCGACGACCCGGTAGTCCATCCCAGCTTCGGGCTGATGCGTGCGGTGGCGCAGCTCATGGGCGGGGTGGCCATCGACGCCCCACCAGCCTATTTCCTGCACAACAATCTGCTTGCCGTCCCGTATAGGGCCTGGCTGGTCCGCTGGGTCCGCTGGGCGGCGAGCATGGGCCTGCAGGTGTTCTGGATCGTCTCGCCCGATACGTCCGGCACCGAGTTCCTGTCGGACACGCAGACCATGGTCGCATATCTCGCATCCCATGATGCCCTGCCGCACACCTGGATTGTCGAAAACTACGACACCTTCACCACCGTGGACCGGGCCGAAGTCGTGGCGGGCGGAGCCGGGTACACCCGCGCAACAGCCCGCGTCAGTGCGCCCCCAGCAGCGGACGGCGTGCAGGCTGTCGTCAAGGTCAGGCTTGAGGGCGGCCATGTCGCGGCTGTGGACGTCGTCGATCCCGGCGCTGGCTACCTGTCCGCTACGGTCACCATCGAGGGCGACGGCCATGGTGCGGCAGCCCGCGCCCATGTCGTGCCGCGCCAGGGCGGGAGGCCAGCCGGCACGGCCATCCCTGGGGATGTCCGGCAACCCAATCCCAACGTCGTCGGCCGGGACGGCGCGGCGCAGAGCGTTGCAGGCGTCGCCCTCTGGATGGCGGGCAACGCCCCGGTGCGCCCGCTGCCGCCGGGAACGCGCGGCTCGCCAGCCAGCGCCTGCAAGCCATGAGCTGCCCACCACGCCCGCAGCGTTGAAGAGCGCGGGTCCGCTGCCTCAGCGGAGGCGCAGGGTCCGATGCAGCCGGCGCAAGCGTGTTGCTCGTGCCGACCGCAACGTGGCTGCCGCCAGTGATCGGGGCAGCAGTGCAGCGTCCCCGCCCGTCCGTATGACAGGCTGGATCATGCGGGAGGCCTAAAGGCTTCGAGCACGTGTAAACGGCGGTCAGAAACCGCGTAAATCTGGCGCGTGTGTCTGATTGGCTGGGTGGCTGGGTGGGCGGATAGGCAGCGCGTGGCAATCGTCGCGCTTGCTGGATGGATGACGAGGTGCGGCC
>JAABUX010006001.1_pt1 | contig 14696 bp, 18 predicted proteins | sample 5561851 | NCBI WGS metagenome assembly JAABUX01 (sample SAMN10711883, study PRJNA513361) | rock metagenome | isolation source: Antarctica rocks | place: Antarctica: Victoria Land, Richard Nunatak red sandstone | collected 2016-01-03 | reverse complement strand
TGACCACTGGCGCGATTTCAGCCGAATGCAGGACGGGATCGGGCTGGAAGTCTTTAATCTCAGCGCCATTGCCCGGACAAAAATCAACCTGCCGGGATTGGTCGAAGTCTGGCGGCGCTACAAAAGCCGCTCTCCGCAGCGGGCGTTTGACATGGTCGCCGCGCGTCCCTCCCCTGAGCTGCGGCTTTGGGACAAGTTGACCGCCGCGCCGGAGCCGGGCTGTCCCGCCCGCCGCGTCGTGGGAATTGCCTCGCTGGATGCCCATGCCGTGATGAAGTTCGCCCGCCGCTCCTACCCGTTTCCCACCTATGAAGAGACGTTTCGGACCCTGCGAACACATTTGCTGACCTCGGAGCCGCTGTCTTACGGCGAGTCCATCCGCAAATCGGCCCGCGAAAAGGACGATGCGCTGGTTCACCACGCGCTTGCGCTCGGCCACTGCTACATGGCATATGACAATTACGCCGATCCCACCGGCTTCACGTTCGAGGCCGGCCTCGCGGACAAGCCTGCCGGCCAAGCGCCGACCGCGTTAATGGGCGATGCGCTGACTTTTCCGGCGGAAAGCACTTCCGGCGCGGCGGTCGTGCTGACTGCCCAGGCCCCGCGCACCCGGTCATTGGTGCGCCTGTACCAAGATGGCCGCCTGGTGGCCGCGGCACGCGGAGGCCGCCTGGACTTTGCCGTGCGAGCGCCGGGAGTCTACCGCATTGAAGTGTTTCTGTACCGCCGCCGCCTCGGCAGCCTGTGTTTTGGGGCCAAGCCCTGGATTTTCAGCAACCCAATTTATGTTCAGCCCGCCGCCCTGCCTTCTCCGGCCTCTTCCCCGCCGCAGTCCGCCGAATCTTCCGCCCAAACCCAGGCGAATTAAAATAATTTCTCGCATCTCTTAACATTCTCTTAACATAGAGCAGGTAAAATCGCCGCTGACAGCAAACAGAAATGGTCTGCTGCCGTCATGCGCTCCTTATTCCTGTTTCTTCGCTTTCAGCAATTTTCGAGGAGCGCGCTTGTGGCGGCATCTCTCACAAAGGGGAATTTTTAGATGATCAAAGTGTTGACACAGACAGTCAAAGCGGCCGCGCTAACCGCCGTCGTCCTCGGCATCTTCGGCGGCGTCAAGGTGCAGGCTCAGGACCTCAATGGGGCTGGAGGAACATTCCCCGCGCCTCTGTACCTGAAATGGTTCCAGGAATACAAAAGTCAGACGGGTGTCCAGATTAACTACCAGGCTATCGGCTCCGGCGGCGGCATCAAGGACATTACCGGCCATGTCGTGGACTTCGGCGCTTCCGACGCCCCCATGAATGCCGACCAGATGAAAGCGGCCCCCGGCATTCTGCACATCCCGACCGTGGCCGGCCCGGTCTGCATCTCCTACAACATTCCCGGTATCGGCCCCGGCCTGAGCCTTACGGGTGATGTGATTGCGGACATCTTCCAGGGAAAAATCACGAAGTGGAACGATCCGCGCATTACAAGCATTAACCGTGGCACGAAGCTTCCCGGCACCAGCATCTTTACCGCCCACCGCTCGGATGGGTCGGGAACAACCAACATCTTCACGACCTACCTGAGCCAGGTCAGCCCCTCCTGGAAAACCGATGTCGGCTCCGGCACTTCCGTCCGCTGGCCGATCGGCCTCGGCGGCAAGGGCAACCAGGGCGTCGCGCAGCTGATCAAGCAGAACGAAGGCGGCATCGGCTATATTGAGTTGAGCTATGCGGTCACTAACCACATCTTCTACGCCAACGTCCGCAACGCAAAAGGCAAGTTCATCTATCCCAGTGTCGAGACGGCGACGCTTGCCGCGTCCGGCGTGACCCTGCCCCCCGACTTCCGCAAGGTCATCACAAACACCGAAGCGCCGGGCGGCTACCCCATCACCGGGTTCACATTCCTGCTGGTGTACCGGAATGGAACCAAGCCTGCCGTGAAAAAGTTTCTGGAATGGGCGCTGACCACCGGGCAAAAAGATGCGTCGGGAAACTACTACGCACCCCTGCCGGCAAACGTCGACAAGCGGGCCTTAGCCGCCGTGGCGACTATTCAGTAATTTCTACAGTTCCCCTGCATCTTTTGCGAGATTCAGGGGAACAACTATCTTCAGAGAAGTCATTCTTAAAAGTAATCCTTAAAAAGCAATCTTTGTTCTGGAAAGTAGATTTCTATGGCTGACCGCGCCCCCAGCGTTCCTCTCGGCAGCACTCCCGCGCCTAAAGCGGTTTCCGCCGAAGCTCGCCCGAAGCGTGTTCGGCCTGCTTCGGCAGCCGCCCGCATTGGCGACTCCATTTATTCCGCCGTCACCTTTTTGGCCTCTCTCAGCATCTTTGTCATTATTCTCTGGCTTTTGTGGCAGCTTGTTTCCGCCAGCCAGCTTTCCATCCATCACAGCGGCTGGAGCTTTATCACGGGATCGGACTGGAACGAGGAAACCAACAGCTATCACGCGCTGCCCTTCATCTTCGGGACGCTCTACTCGTCGTTTATCGCGCTGGTGCTTGCGGTTCCGGTGAGTATCGGGGCGGCGATCTTTTTGTCCGAACTGGCTCCGCGCTGGATACGCACCCCGGCGACATTCCTGATTGAGCTGCTCGCCGCCATTCCCAGCGTCATTTATGGACTCTGGGGCATTTTCGTTTTGATTCCATTTCTGAAAGTGGCGGTTGTCGGGCCGGTCACGAACTCGCGCCTCCCGCACACGCGAATTATCGGCGGCCTTTTTGCCGGACAGTCGGCAGGCTACTCCATGCTGGCGGCGGGAGTGCTGCTTGCAATCATGATTATTCCGTTTATCACAGCGGTGACGCGGGACATTCTGCGGGCCATTCCGCGCTCGCAGCGCGAAGGCTCTTACGCGCTGGGGGCGACCCAGTGGGAGACGATTGCGCGTGTCGTCATCCCCTATGCCAAGTCCGGCATTATCGGCGCGGTTGTTTTGGGCCTGGGACGGGCGCTGGGCGAGACAATGGCGGTGACGATGGTGATCGGCAACCAGTCGCCGAATACGCCGTCGGGCATCTCACTGTCGCTGCTGTCGTCGGGCTATACCATGTCCAGTGTTCTGGCGAACAAGTTCAATGAAGCCATTCCCGGCCTGAACATCTCGGCTCTGGTGGAAATTGCTTTGGTCTTGTTCGGCGTCACGATTATTGTCAACATTGCCGCGCGTGCGCTGGTGTTCTACACGGCAAAAGATGTCCAGGGGCGAAAATGAGAAGAGAAAATAAGATGAGAAGAGAAAATAAGAAATGAGTGCGACGCTCTCTCCTGAGCCGGGCCGGATACTGCCGATGCGCGGTGGCAATGTCGCGCAGCGCAAATTCGTCAACCGCCTGATGCTGATTTTGTGCATTCTCGCGGCAAGTCTGGCAATTTTGATTTTAGGATTAGTCCTGTTCTTTCTGCTGTCTAAAGGCTTCAGCTCGCTGCACCTCAGCTTGTTTACCCAGCTGCCCAACAACATTGACACCAGCAAGGGCGGTATGTCACAATCGATTTTCGGGACGCTGGTGCTGCTGGGGATTGCGTCGGTCATCGGCCTGCCGCTGGGGATCTTGGGCGGCATCTATCAGCTCGAAGCGCATGGCCGGTTCGCGTTCCTGGTCCGGTTCTTTACCGATGTTTTGAACGGCATCCCGTCCATTGTCGTCGGCATCTTCGCCTATGCTGCCGTGGTCTACCCGGTCGCGCAGAGGGCACTGAAAGCAGGCAATCCGGGCGCGGGCTTTTCTGCGTATGCCGGGGGCTTTGCACTGGGCATTCTGATGGTTCCGACCGTCATGCGAACCACGGAAGAGATTTTGCGCCTGGTTCCGTTCTCGCTTCGGGAAGGCTCGCTGGGCCTCGGCGCGACGCGCTGGCGCACCATGTTCAGCGTCGTGCTTCCGGCGGCCAAAGGCGGCATCATTACCGGGATTATGCTGGCGCTGGCCCGGATTGCCGGCGAGACCGCGCCGCTGCTGTTTACGATTTTGGGCAGCGAGTTTTTCACGACCCATGCGGTTCTGCACGGCAAACTCCATCTGCCGACACTGAACGCGCCGATTGATGCGCTGCCCCTGCGGATTTACAATTACTCGCAGGATGTGGACGTGAACCATAACGCGCAGGCCTGGGCCGCCGCCGTGGTGCTCATTACGCTGATTCTCATTCTCAGCATCGCCGCCCGCTTCGCCACGCGCGGCAATGTCATGGAAGAAAAATAAAGTCTGGGAGATAACTCATGGCTGACGGATATTCAACCGAACCACTCTCGCTGGAGCCGACGAAGAGCGATGCTGCCAAAGCCGGCAGCATCGCTGATCTGGCCCGCGCTCAAAATCCGGTTTCAACCACGCCGAAAGTCGTGGCCGACAACGTAGACTTCTACTACAGCGACTTCCATGCGCTGAAAAACATCAACTTGGTCGTTCCCGACCGCCAGATTACCGCTTTGATCGGTCCCTCCGGCTGCGGCAAGTCCACGTTCCTTCGGACGCTGAACCGCATGAACGACCTGATTGACGGCACACGGCTGACCGGCAAAATCATGGTGGACCACGACGACATCTACGACAGGCGCGTGGACGTTGTTGATTTACGCAAGCGTGTCGGCATGGTCTTTCAGAAGCCGAACCCGTTCCCGATGTCCATTTTTGACAACATCGCCTACGGCCCGCGCATTCATGGCATGACCAACCGCAAAAAGCTGAATGAAATTGTTGAGCGTACTCTTCAAGGCTCCGCCCTTTGGGACGAAGTCAAAGACAAGCTGAAAGCCTCCGCATTTGCCCTCTCCGGCGGTCAGCAGCAGCGGCTTTGCATCGCCCGGACGCTGGCCGTGGAACCCGAAGTCATTTTGATGGACGAACCCTGCTCGGCGCTTGACCCGAACTCGACGTTCCGCATTGAGCAGCTCATGGAAGACCTTAAAAAAGACTACACGATTGTCATTGTCACCCACAACATGCAGCAGGCCGCCCGCGTTTCCCAGCGCACTGGCTTTTTCCTGCGCGGCGAGCTGAAAGAGTTCGGCGACACGGACCAGATTTTCACCAATCCGAAAGACAAAGACACCGAAGCCTACGTTTCGGGCCGGTTTGGATGAGGAACCCCTCCCGCTCGTTCCTCGCTCCCTCCCCTGCTAGGGAAGGGCTTTCGGATTTCGGAGCGACGGCGTGAGCGCCCCCATTTCATTCCTGTTCCTTATTGACCTTCCCTAGCAGGGGAGGGAGCGAGGAACGAGCGGGAGGGGTTCTGTGCTATAATATCCTATGTCCGCCTCAAGCCACGCTCTGCAAATCACTCTCTGCGACACCTATTTGCCCCTGGTCGAATCCTGGCAGGCATACTTCACCGGCCTGCCGAACATTTCCATCACCTGCGACAGCATCTTTACGCTGGAAGCCGATGCGCTGGTCTCGCCCGCCAACTCCTTCGGGCGCATGGACGGGGGCCTAGACGCCCAGATTGTCGAATTCTTAGGCGAAGATGTCGAGATTGAAGTCCAGCAGATGATTAGGGATCGGCATGACGGCGAGCTTGTCGTTGGGTTGGCCGAAATCATCATCACCCAGGCTACCCAGTTTCCGTTTTTGGTCGTCGCCCCCACCATGCGAGTCCCGCAGAACATCAGCCGCACCGTCAACTCCTATTTAGCCTTCCGCGCCGCCCTGCGCTCTGTTTTAGACTTCAACGCCCTGCACGGCGACGTGATCCAGACCCTGCTTGTCCCCGGCCTCGGCACCGACAACGGCTTCATGCCCCCGCTCCGCGCCGCCCGCCAGATGCGTGCCGCCTACGAAGTCGTCATCAACGGCGCGTCCCCTAACTTAGACATTTCGCTTGACGCCGGAGCCGACAGCGACGACAAAAGCAAAGTCCGCGCGAGCGAAGCGAGTGTTACCTATGCTTGAAAGATAACAAGATGTTCAGGCCAGTCGAAATAGAATTTTACGTCCATCTTCTTCCCATCTCCATTGTGCAGCTTTCCGGTGGAGGTGAGTTTCTGCGCTCTATGCTGGAAAGTCTTCGCTGCGTAGTAACCCTTCACCGCCCAGGGACGCCAGGTGACTTTCTCAAAGTGATTGCTTTGGGAGAAAATGCACCGCGCTACATGATTATCTACGGGCATGGGACGGAAGATGGGTTCTACTTTGGGGAATACATTTCAGAAATTGATACGTCTATGCTTTGTAATGAAGCCTTGCCTGCCGCAGCAATCCAAGAAAAAGTCACGCTTCCAGGCTGTACCGTCATTTCGGCGACTTGTTATGGCGGACAGTCGGCGATGGCGGAGGCATTTCTTGCCGGCGGTGTCAAAGCATATATCGGTTCTCAAGAGGCACCGGATGACATGGCGATGAACGTGTTTCTTATCAACTTTTTCTTTGCTGTCATGGAGAAAGGTCTGTCTGATGAAGATACCTGGCGACAAGCGGTAGAGGCAACTGACCACGCCGATATTTGGCAGATGTCTTATCATAACAGCGGTGTCGAAGAAAGACTGAAACACGAGTAATGACGACGGAGCAAGACCAATTTTCGCGTGACCTTTTGGCGTGGTACGATGCCAACAAGCGGGATTTGCCGTGGCGGCGGCTGGGGCATGACCCGTATGCAGTGTGGGTGTCGGAGATCATGCTGCAGCAGACGACGGTAGCGGCGGTCATCCCGTTTTATCATAAATGGATGGCACGGTTCCCGGCGGTGCAGGCGCTGGCAGACGCGCCGCTCGATGATGTGCTGAAACACTGGGCGGGGCTGGGATACTACGCCCGCGCATGGAACCTGCACAAAGGGGCGCAGGTCGTGATGGCAGAGTTTGGCGGGCAAGTGCCGCCCGACCCGAAGACGCTGCTGTCGCTGCCGGGGATCGGGCGGTACACGGCAGGGGCGATTTTGTCTATCGCGTTTAACCAGGACGCGCCGATTTTGGATGCCAATGTCATCCGTGTGCTGTCGCGGGTCCATGCCGTGACGGGCGACCCGAAGTCTACGCAGACGCAAAGCGAGCTGTGGCGTCTGGCGGAAGAAGCCATCCCGAACGGCAGGGCAGGGGACTTCAACCAGGCTTTGATGGAACTGGGCGCTCTGGTCTGCGAGGCCGGAGCGCCCAGGTGCGGCACCTGCCCGGTCAGCGCGGAGTGCCGGGCAAAAGCACTCGGCGAGCCGACGACGTTCCCGCAGTTTTCAAGTGTCAAGAAATGGCTGGACGTGGAAGATGTGTCTGTGGCTCTGCGTGATCCGCAACGCCCCGGAGAAACGCTGATTGTCCAGCGTTCGCCGGATTTACCGCTGTGGGGCGGGCTGTGGGAGATGCCGCGCGGGACTCGTCAGGACGGCGAAACATTGGAGGCGTGCGCGGCGCGGGCCGTCTGCGAGAGCGCTGGCGTGCGCGTGCGCGGGCTGAGGCCATTCGGCGTCGTCAAGCACGTTGTCGCCAATCGCCGGATTACGCTGCACGGCTTTGAGGCCGAGTTTGATGGCTTGGTCTCGGAGAGTGTGCGTCATGCGTGGGTGTCGGCGGCAAGCCGGACAGACTACGCGCTGGCGACGCCGCAGGTGAAACTTTCTGAGCTTTTGTGGCGGCATGACGCGCAGGGGCGGCTGGAACTGTGAACATTGCCCTCGCGGTGATCCTGCACCCGACGAATGGAACGCTGCTCATCGCGCAGCGCAAAGACGGCGTTCACCAGGCAGGACTTTGGGAGTTTCCCGGCGGCAAATGCCTGGATGCAGAAACGCCGGAACACTGCGCCGTGCGGGAGACGCGGGAAGAGACATGCCTGGAAGTCACAATTTTGGAAGCCTGGCCGGTCATTACGCACATCTACCCGGAGCGCACCGTTGTTTTGCACCCGTTTTTGTGCCAGGCCCAAAGCGGCGACGCGGAGCCGCGGGAAAGCAAGCAGATCGCCTGGGTTCTGCCGGAGCATCTCAGCCGCTACCAATTCCCGGAAGCCAATCAGCCAATTTTAGACAGATTGCAAAGCAAATCAGAAAGCAATCCACGCGGCTTTACCGGGTAACGCCAACAAGACGCGCCTTCCATAATAAAAAGCAATGAACGAGCTGCTTTCCGCAAAACCGCGTATTCTGGTCGTAGACCCCGAACCGATGAGCCGGACCCTGCTGGACGCCGTCCTGCGGACCGACCAGCGGTACGAAGTGCTGACGGAATGCGGCGGGCAACGAGCGCTGGAAACGGCGCGGCGGGTGCGGCCTGACCTAGTGATGCTCAGCCCATTGCTGCCGGGCGAAGTAGACGGTCTTGCGGTCTGCCGGACGCTGAAAGCGGAGCAACAGACGCGGCGGATTCCGGTGCTGCTGATCATGGCGCAAACGACCGCGTCCGAGCGGGTGCAGGGCTATGAGGCCGGAGCCGACGACTTTGTCGTTAAGCCGTTCAACCGGATCGAGCTGCTGGCCCGTGTCCGCTCCCTGCTGCGGATCAAAGCCCTGAACGACCAGCTTGACGAGGTGGAAGATGTCGTTTATTCTCTGAGCCGGGCGGTAGAGGCCCGCGAAGGCGACTCCGACCCGGACGGCAGCACGGAGCGAGTCACCGTTTATGCCCAGGCGCTTGGGCGGGCGCTGGGACTGTCCGACGAGGCGATGCGTCTGCTCGGACAGGCAGCCATGCTGCGCGACATCGGGAAAATCGGCCTGCCGGATGGCCTGCTGCAAAAGCCGGGGGCGCTCAGTGACCTGGAGCGTGCGCGGATGCAGAAGCACACGATTTTAGGCGAGCAGATTATCGCCCCGCTGCGCTCGACGGCGGCGCTGCTCCCAATTATCCGGCACCACCACGAGCGCTGGGACGGCAAAGGCTACCCGGACGGCCTCGCGGGCGACCAAATCCCTATGGGCGCACGGATTATTGCCATTGCCGATGCCTACGATGCCATGCTCTCGCCGCGCCCTTACCGTCCGGCGCTGACCCCCGAAAAAGCGCAGCAGACATTGCTGGCAGGAGCCGGGCGTCAGTGGGATGCCGCGCTGGTTGCTTTGTTTGCCGCCTGGGCCGGCGGTGTTCCTCGCCCAATCCCCACTTCCAAATAAACCTCTCCCAAAGAGACCTCTGCTTTGGGTTAAAAGCTGCTGCGCGTGGGTACTAACCCATTTCAGGAAGCAGGCAGCCCAAAACAATTTTTATATAAACGTAATCCCGATTACTGAAATATCAGTAAATATTTGTGACAATTAAGGGCTTGGTTCCGTAGAAAGAAGCACAAGCACTGGGCGCTCTGGAACCTTACTGGTTCTCGGAGTGTTGAGTAAGTAGCAATTACTGTGAGAATTCATTTTTTGATTTGAGATTTGACCAGGGTTTAGGACTTGACTTTGATTGGGACAAAGGGGATATCAATGGGGAGCAATACAGCATTAAGGGACAATCCGAACACGGCAGCGCTGCCGCATGGCCTCTCCGGGTCCAGTGAGCGGCGTCAGGGGTCGGAGTTTGGCGGCGATGAGTCGGCGCTGGCGGCAAGCGGCGCGTTGGACGATCCCGATGCGATCCGCTTCCTGGCGCTTGCCGCCGGGGGCGACGATGACAGCGCCAATCCGCTTATGGAAGGTTCTTCGGGCGAGGACGAGGCCGAAGATTTAGCCGAAGATGAGCCGCAGGAAACGGTTTACGCGCCGGTGGAAGAGAACCCGCGCGACGAGTCGCTTCAGATGTGGATGCGGAAGACCAAAAGCACCAAGCTTCTGAGCGCGGCTGAGGAAATTGACCTGGCGCGGAAAGTCGCGGATGGCGACCAGCGGGCAAAAGACATCTTGACCGAGGCGAACCTGCGCCTTGTCGTGTCTATCGCCCGGCGGTACTCGGTTCCCGGCATCAGTCTGGCGGACCTCATTCAGGAAGGCAACATTGGCCTGATCCGCGCCGTCGAGAAGTTCGACTACACGAAGGGCTACCGGTTCAGCACCTATGCGACCTGGTGGATTCGCCGGGCGATTGCCCGCGCGGTCATCAACCAGGGCCGGACCATTCGCATTCCGGTCTATGTCGCCGAGACAATCCATAAGTTGGTTCGCACCGAAGGCCTGCTGCGCCAGCAGCTCTCGCGGGAACCGACTCAGGACGAGCTGGCTGCCGAAATGGAAGTGCCGGTCGAGCGGGTCAACGAGATCAAGCGGATCGCGTCCGAGCCGCTGTCTTTGGAAACGCCGGTGGGCGAGAAGGACTCGGCCCAATTGGCTGACTTCATCCAGAGCAACGCCAACCAGTCGCCGTCTGATGCCGCCGTGAACCTCATTCGCCGCGAGCAGCTTGACGCCGTTCTGGACAAGCTAACCCCGCGTGAGCGCGACGTTGTCCGAATGCGCTTCGGTTTGGATGACGGCTACGCGCACACGCTCGAAGAAGTCGGTCAGCGCTTCGCCGTCACCCGCGAGCGCGTCCGCCAAATCGAGCTTCGGGCGCTCAAGAAGCTGCGCCGTATGGGTCCGGTAGACATCCGGGCTTGATTGACCGAAAAACCGCCCCCGCTTTGGTTCCAAAGTGGGGGCGGTTATGATTAGGAGAACAAACAATGGGCATCCTTGCCGAACACGATCCAAAGGCTTCGCCGTCTAATATCAACGGCTCAAGTGCTGCGAAGACTTCCGAACCAACAGAAGCAACGCACAGGTTTCAGGAGGGCATGGGAAGCCATCCGCTGTGGCAAGAGTATTTAGCAGAATTAGAAGCAAGCCGTCAAGCAGATATTGCAGAAGCGAATCGCCAAGCTGATCTGGAGTTGGGATCATAGATGCCATACTTGTTGGACACAGACTCTGCCTCTTTGGCTTTTGAGGGCAATGAGCGTGTCCGCAACAGAATCCGTCAAGCCTCTGGCGTTTGGCTGAGTTCCATCGCTGCTGAAGAGCGTGTGCGCGGTGCGCTCAACTTAATTCAAAGAAACCGTGATAAGTCAAGTTTTCCTGCGGCACAAGATTTCTTGATACGCTTACTTACGGACATTTCTACTTACAACCTTCACCCTTATAACGCCGAAGCCGCCCTGGTTTTCGCGTCGTTTCCCGCTCAGGTTAAACGTGTGGGTTCGCAAGACTACCGTATCGCTGCAAGCGCCATTGCCGCCGGCTGGGTTGTTGTCACCGCGAACCACAGACACTTCTCACAGATACCGGGCGTGCAGTTTGAGGATTGGAGCCGCTGACTTCGTCGTGAGGGCGCAGTGTGTTTAGGATCGTCGGAGCCAATAATACCAAGCTATAAAAATAGGAGTTACGCAGTTGAAGTCAAATTGAGAGTAATTTCGCCAATTCCCTGACGCCGATTTATTCTCCAACTGCGTAACTCCTAAAAAAGAAGGAACTCAGTTCCTGCCGTCCCAGCAGCGTGCCACAGTGAGTGGTTGTAGTAGAAGCTGACGATGCCCCCCCACACTGCACAAACCAGCGACTCGACACAAACCTGTTTAAGCGTCAACATCCGAAATCTCTGAATGCTTCGGTGAAGCAGTTCCCACATTTTTACCTCCTGATGCGGCTTGTGTCCATTAGGCAGCCGCAAGCCGTGGTTCCAGTGTTTCCACTTCGTGGGTCTCGCGGATTTCCAGGGCTGTCACTTCCGGCACTTCCTTTCCCTGCTCACGCTTGTAATCAAACAAATCCAGCATGGCATCGCGGAAGTTCTGGATGACTGCTTCCCGCGTTTTTGCCGTTGCGAGAATGCTGTCCCCTAAATCAGGTGTGTAGGCACACCAATTATGAGGCATCTGTTCCACAATTACAGTAATTATCATCTCAGCGGCAACCCCGACTTTCTGCGGACACTTTGAAGCTGTCCCGGCGACACCTCGTCACTTCCGATCCCGGAGATAGCGATCTCGGCTTGTGAGCCATCTTTCTTGTAAATACGGTGGCTGCTGCGGCTTCCGTAGCGAGCGAAAACCCAGCCGTCCGCTTCGATTCGTTCGATCACCTCGCGTACCTTCATAGAAGCCTCCGTGCATTTGCAAGCAGCTTGATTGTACCCTAAGATATAGGGCCGTGGCAGGCAAGCAAAAAGCCGCCGCTCTTGATCTCAGAGCGGCGGCTTGCTGGATGCTTATCAGGCAGGCTTCGGCACATCGGGGGCAAGCGGCTGGGGAAGGACGCGGTCGCCCCGGTTAGAAGTCAGCGCCGTGACGCCCCACTGGAACAGCACCAAAAGGCGGTTGGCGAAGCCGATCAAGTAGAAAATGTGGATGCCGATCCAAATCAGCCAGGCCAGCAGGCCGACGAATTTGACGAAGCCGAGGTCCGCAACGGCGTAGCCGCGCGAAACCTGGGCGAGATTGCCTTTGTCCCAGTATTCAAACGGCGGCAGCACGGGCTGGCCCAAAACGCGGCGGCGGATGAGCTTGGCGACGTAGCCGCCCTGCTGCATGGCGGGCGGAGCGAGGCCAGGCATCTGCTCCGGCTTGGGTTTTTTGCGGCCGATCAAGTCGCGCGTGGGGGCGACGACGGCGGCGGTATCGCCGAGAATGAAGATTTCGGGATGGCCCGGCAGGCTGAGGTCCAGTCCCACTTTGGCCCGGCCGTCCCTGTCTTTTTCCGCGCCCACCCACTCGGCGGCGCTGGAGCCGATGGTTCCCGCCGTCCACAGGACGGTCCGGGACGGAATGCGCTGCCCAGACGCCGTGACGCCGTCGTGATCCACGGCCTCGACTTTGGCGTTCAAGCGGATTTCAATGCCCATGTCTTCCAAATGGCGCTTGGTCTTTGCCGCAATATCTTCGGGGAACGCCGCCAGAATGCGTTTCCCAGCCTCCACAATGATCACCCTCGCCGAGTTCGGGTCAATATGGCGGAATTCTTTGGCGAGTGTCTGCCGGATCAACTCGCGGATGGAACCGGCCAGCTCTACCCCGGTCGGCCCAGCTCCGACCAGCACAAAGGTCAGAAGCTCCCGGACGCGCTCCGGGTCTTTCTCCTCTTCCGCCGCCTCAAACGCGCCTAAAATCTTGCTGCGGATCGCAATGGCGTCTTCGACGCTTTTGAGGCTGGGGGCGATCTGCTGCCATTCCGGGTGACCAAAATAATTGTAGTGGCTGCCGGTCGCAAGGATCAGCGTGTCGTAGGAGAGGGTCCGCCCGGACATCTTCACTTGGCGGTTTGCGGTATCTACCCCGGTCACTTCGGCCATCAGAACTTCCGTGTTCTTCTGCTTCGCCAAAGTCGCCCGCAGGGGGGCGGCGATGTCGTCCGCGGGCAGCTCGCCGGTCGCCACCTGATACAGCATCGGCTGGAACAGATGGAAGTTGTTTTTGTCCACGACGGTGACATCCACGGGAGCCGTGCCTAAAGCGCGGGCGGCGTACAGCCCCGCGAATCCGCCGCCGACGATTACCACCTGGTGCCGCGATTGTTCAGGCATAAAAAAACCTTTCCATATAAATCATTAACAGAGCATTCCGACAAGCCTTTACCCGTCCCCCAGCGAAAGGAAACGCTTCCAACGATTATCGTTCCCTCCAAACAGCGGCTTCGGCGATTTTTTGGTCTCTTGTTATTCTTTCCCCAAGCCGATGTTTAGGTATCAAAAAATTATTGGCGTACTGTTGACAACAATGGCATTAGTGTTGTATAATTATATCAATGCCAAAGAATGATGAACTGCAAAAGCATACGCTGCGTGTTTTGTCCGAGTTGGGAACGCCGAACAAGCCTCTTTCCGCCCGTGCCGCCGGCGAGAAGCTCAACATCGGCTACAATCAGATTGCCGACATGGCGAAGGGAAAATCGCCGGGCGAGAAGACGCTGATTAAGTTCGCGGGCGCACTCGGCGAGTCTCCGGCGGACTGGCTGCGCTACGCGGGCAAGCACGATTTCGCAAAGAACATCAGCAGCGAGGCGGCGGAACAAATTCCGCCGGAACAGCATCTCATTCAGCAGATTGTTCGGGAGCTGGCTGAAGTGCCATCCGAGAAGCAGCCGCTGCTAAGAAAGCAGATACTCGCGCTGATCCGGGTGACCCAAAACGAGGACCAGCAGAGTTAGCCAGCAGAGTGAGAAAGAAGTACCACGATGAATACAACAAGGCAGATGAACACAACGATGCAATGGATAGTGGCCGGGCTGCGTGCGTTTTGGAGCCACATGAACGAAGGCCCCCAGAAGGATTGGGACCGGGTTTACCTCTGCTCGATGGCCCCAATGAGCGCGGAAGCGCTGCGCGAAAATGTCGAAGCGGGCCGTAGTCACAGCTAGAGTTCAAATCTGCGAGAGTTTCCAGCTGACTGTGATCAAACTGCCTAAGCAATGACGCCCAGGCAGTTAGGTTTAGCGGCGTTATCTTTTTGCTATAATTGCAGCACAGAGAAAACAAAGAAGGAAAAGTAAGAAGGTCAGAAATGCGAACGAATGTTATCCCGTTTTCCGTTTACGGCGTACCATTGATGGGATTGATCGGGCTGCTGGTCTGCCTTTGGCATCCGCAGGCTCCCCTGCGGGCCGCAGTGGGGCCGGAAGCGGTCTATTTGGTCAGTCCCAGCCCGCAGCTGGACCGCAGCATGACGGTCTTTCTGCGCCAGGAAGCAAAAAATGTCGCGTACAGCCGCCGGCATGATGCACCGGCAGTGCAGGCGCAAATGGTCGCGGATTACAATATCATTGCTGACGAGTGTACGCCTGCCGTCTTCAAGGCAACCCATCTGCCGCCGTCGATTGCTTTCTAAGTGGAAGCCGGCACTGGAAGTGCCGGTCTACTGGTGAAT
>JAABUX010006000.1_pt1 | contig 14696 bp, 32 predicted proteins | sample 5561851 | NCBI WGS metagenome assembly JAABUX01 (sample SAMN10711883, study PRJNA513361) | rock metagenome | isolation source: Antarctica rocks | place: Antarctica: Victoria Land, Richard Nunatak red sandstone | collected 2016-01-03 | reverse complement strand
AACTCAGACTTAGCTGACACGCTGCCAGTGCAGGCCTTGAGCCTCGCAATGTGTCCCTCATCCCAGCCCCGAGCCAATCCCCCCTCAAAATTAACCTTAAGCTTAGCCCTCGTTCCCACTCTGAGCCAGCCGCACCTTCTCAGGAGCGATGCCGAAGCCGTAGGCGGCGAAGGAGTCCAGGTCGGCGTCGCTGACGTCGCCCTCGGAGCAGTCGATCTTCCACACCAGGCTGGCCTTCGGCGCCACGTTGATCTTGTCCAGCTCCGAGCGCAGCGCCTCGAGCACCTGAACAGATAATTTGTTTGTCAGTTACGCGATGACGTTTGGCATAAATAGTCGCCAGTTTCTTGGCGAAACATTGTTGGACATGCTTCGGACTTGCTCGTCATAGGCATACATCAAGTCATGCCCCGGGCTCACTTTGACGACGGAGCACTGCAACTGGCTACCGTCGAGCACTTGGCTCGAGATGTGGCGTGCTTTTGACGTTGCAGGTGACAGAAAGCGTGCTCAGCTGCAACGCTGCTGCTGGACAAGCTCGCGACGCGAACCACTGCCATGCGGCGCGGTAACAGAGTCAGTGCACATAACATCTGTGAATAACGACGAAGAGGTCCTCACCGGCAGGTAGAAAGACGTCAAGATGACCTCGGTTGGGAACTTGTCGGCGCTGAAGCCGGCCGCGGTGATGGCCTCAATGATAGCCTGCTCGAGATTGACGTTGATGGCCTGCGGAGACACAGGAGAAGCTCAGGTCATAACTAGGCTTGATGTCAGGGTCAAGGTCAAGGTCATGGTACGGGCCCATGAGCTGACCATGCATGCTCGGTGCAAGAGGCGTTGTGAGCAGGGCTCGCTGCCTCCGACCGGCAGGCTGCCCCATGTCGATGCTGCACCATTGCAGGTCGGAGGATACTGCTGAACCTCAGACAACAGAGGAGCTTCGTGGATAAGGCACGTTATTGCTTCGTCTACGATGCTGCATATCAACACTGCATTCGTTCAGTCACCAAAACCCAGAGGGTTTCTGATTCCAAAATGTCTGGAGGCTCCGAGGAAAGAAGCGTGCCTGGTGGTACTGCGGCTCCTTCACGTGGACCGCAATGCCCAGCTTGCGGCCGCCCGCAACCGCGGCTGCCACCAGGTCAAGCACCTCCTTCAGCTCCGGCACCCTGCGCAGCGGCAGTTTAGGGTAACCTTTAAGGTGGGGTAGGGTTAGCGGCTAAAGGAGCTTGTTCCCTCCCATGATCCCTCCCCAACCTGCATTCTGCTCGACATCCTGTATACCACACTGGACAGCCTTCGGTCCGAGCTGGACTCGCAGCAGCATCGCAGGGCATGGTAGCGCATATGCCCATGCCCTGCGATGCTGCTGCGAGTCTAGCTTACGGCAGCGGGCAACGCACTCGTGCTGCGACATGCAGTGCCCATTGGCCTTCAGCAACCTCTGGCCCTGGCTTCAGGCCCGTGGGTCGTCGATCAGATTAGGTTCAGGGTTAGGATTAGGGTCAGGTTCAGGGTTAGGGTTAAGGTCAGGGTTGAGGTCAGGCTTAGGGCCACAGTAAGGGTGGGGCTCGGCACCTGAAGTCGGCGTTGAAGGACTGGTCGCGGTCGCGGAAGTCCTGCACCGCCCACAGGCTCTGCACCTCCGCCAGCGTGTAGTCGCTCACGAAGTGGCCCGCCTTCTTGCGTCCGTCCGGCAGCGTCTGCGCCGTCCAGCTTGGTTCAGTGTTCGAACTCCGATATGCCCAAGGTAGGCCCGCTCTCGGCGGATATCCACGACTCCACTGGCGCTCGATGCAGTCTCACACTCGAGCACGCTCGCGCGGCGTACGCCCCCGATAGAGCTCATGTGTACAGGAGTGCATCTCGAAGAGTATCCCCGCGTGGCCAGGCTCGGCGGAGATACCAGGATCTCGGTGGCGGCAGCGCTTTTGATGGCTCGTGTGCGAGACTGCATCCAGCACGCGCAAGTTGCGGCGCGGGCGACGATGCATCTCATGCGACAACCCCAAAGTGATCAGGCGGGCTGAAGCAAGACCGTCGCTGGGCCGTCGCTGCTGCGCGCACCTGCACGGAGTTCCGCCCGCGTAGGGCCTTGTCCTGCGCAATGTTGGTGTTGCCGTCCAGCGTGATGTCCGGCCGGCAGACCAGCGCGCCGTCCTTGGTGCTGACCTGCACAGACCGAGCTTTTCGCGGTGGCTGCGCACGGATGCGGATAGTCCCGGAAGCTCAGGCTTGGGCCGGGAGGGGGGGGGGGGCAACAGCGCGAGCGACAGTGTCGGTAGCTCACCACCGTGATGCCCAAGAAGTCGGCTCCATTCTCAATGGCGAGCTTGAAGGCCTGGACTGTCTGCTCCGGTACCTGGCATGACGACCCACTGCAAGCACACGACGATGTTCTCAGAACAGGTTGACGCAGGAAAGGCCTGGCATGGGCCAGGTTCCCTGAAAAGCGACACGTGTGCCCAGCAGCAGATGGCGCTATTGCAAGAGGGAGTAAGGCCCAGTAGGAGCCTATTACACCAGTGACATCGCTCCGGCGGCACCGCTGCTTGTCACAGACACGCTCAGGATACTTTGGACGATTACTTCATGGCGTGCGTGCGTGCATCGCGGAGCGGGGTACACTCACTGCTGTCAGCCTCATTGGTGCCGCCGCAACTGCGTTCTATGGGCCGGCAGCTCACCCGTCAGCGATGAGCAGGGGCTCCGTGGACTGGCTCAGAGCGGCAGCAGCGGCCGCCAGAGCTGCCAGTAGCACACCGACGAGCTGCCTGGCCGCCATCCTGCTGTCGAGGTGCGCTGGCAAACGCCGGTGTGTGGGCGCGGCTGGCTCCGCGTTTGCCGCTGCAGATGCGCCGCTCCGAGCTGCGAGCTGCTGTGGGCAGGTCCTGGCGTGCGAAGCAATCCGGCCTACTCCGGCAGTACTTCGACACTGACCAGTCGCGCACGCTGCCACACACTTGCTGCCCGGCAACCTCGCAGATAGCACGGCGAGCAGGAAGTGCAGTGGCACGTCACAGCGAGGGCACTTGCCAGTACTAGGGCGCCCATCCCCACACTGAGCAAATTTCGCAGGGTATGCTGAACCCCGAACATTTTGCAGCGTTTCTCGCTTCCTCCGCTTTGCAAGCGACAAGTGCGTCGGCTCCGTGACTGCCGACAGCGTTGCGACAGGATACGGGCAGCCTCCTGCCCGGCCCGTGCATCATCCATCATCGCAGGTCTGGACGGGAGTAAGGCGCATCGGCACCTGACATCCAGCCTCGCAGCCGTGTCGTCGACCCCCCTCCGGGACTAAACACCCCCGCACAACCCGACAGACAACAGTCGCTCGCATGGCTATCGACGACTTGCTCGACGACGAGGCCGACGACGGCTCGGGCGAGGAGGAGCAGGCAGTCGATGCGGCAGAAGGCGGCGAGGTGGGCCCTTGCGCCCTTGCCCGACATGGCAATCTTTGGTGGCCGTCAATGCGCCGCCATCAGGCCAGTGAGACACCAGACTTGATGCTCTGATTTGGGCACAAACATGCCTATGTTTGGTCCAGGCACACGTCCGCGGTCGACAATGCTACGCGTGTCCGAGGCCTTCAGCATGTGGGTCTGCCTCTTGGGCTCTCATGCTACCCTCACTTGCATCGCGACTTGTTGAACGCTGCTAGGTGCAGCGCAGCAGCATCAGCAGCAAACTGGTGGCTGACATCAGTCGTTTGCTCAGCAGGCCGGTGAGGCGGCTGCGGGAGAGCCGGCAAATGAGGCTGCAGACGGTGGCGACGCCCCGGAAGCGGAAAAAGCCGACGACGGCGACGAGGACAGTCCGGAGGGGTCGCCGGACCCCTCGGATGCCGAGGACCTGCTGGAAGACTCCTCAGGTGCGGGTTCAACGACATGCTGCCGCCCTTTGAGCGTAGAGGCCGCGAACGCCGTCCTGTCGTTCGCCCCATTGAAGCGCCTCACCGTGTGCCTCTGCGAAGCAGCATCTGCACCCATGCATGTCAGGAGCCAGGCTAGCCGATCCCGGCGCTCATCCCCTTGGTCAGCTCCACGCCATAAGGGCATGCGCAGGTATCCAGGACCGCTGTCCGTCGCAAGTTTTGTCCCGTTGCTCTGCTGCGCAATGAGTCCTTGTTGCGCACCCGCGTCGCGTGCTCGGCTGACCATTGCACCACTTGCTCTCTGCAAACATGAGAGCCAGCAGCTCCCAGATGTTTTGTACTGAGTGGAGGAATGTGTTCAAACTGCAGAGGAGGAAGACGAGGAAGACGGCGACTACGACCTGACCGACAAGTTCATCGCCGCCGACGAGGACGAGGAAGGTGATGGCGGCGACGGCCAGGTTTGTTAAAGCATATATGTCCCGCTGCCATGCCGCCGAACTTGTGCGCTCTTCGCTGGGCTCGACCGAGCTACCGCTGAGCAGAGCTGCGATGACCGTTATGGCAGACGCTTCTGTGGTGGTGGCTCGCCCCGGAACCCAGACGCACAAAAGACTGTGCGTAGCACATCAAGTGGGTCGCAGCCTCACAACATAGCGCTTTACGGGCCTTCCACGCTGAGCTCGACACCGCTGCGACGTCTGCTTCCTTAACACGCACCCGCAGCCGCGGCGTGTGACTAAAGCATGCACGGCGTGCAGGACGATGAAGGGGAAGGCGGCGAGGAGGGGCGCAAGAAAAGGCGGAAGAAGCGGCGGCGGGACCGCAGCCTGGAGCTGGACGAGGAGGACTTCGACCTCCTGGAGGAACAGGGCGTCAAGGTGAGGATTAGGTTAATGTTTAGGGTTGTGGTAAAGGGTTCAGGGTCCAGGGGCAGGATCAGGGTCTCTTGCCATCGCTCGTGACCCTAGAGCCTGACACTGGCCCTGACCCATCCGGCATGCCACCAGCGTACACGAGACGTAATGGCACGACCACAGAAACTCATCCCGGTCCTCCGGAGGCGTTCACCTGACCCTGAGTACTGCACACCGCTTGCTGGACTCTGTGTGCGAGGCGAATAATTAGCCTCCTGTAGAAGCTGGACAGGCCCGCGATCTCGGCAACTGCTGGGGTTTGTTGCGGGAAAGCTACACATGGCTACACCGCATTACCGGCATTCATGCTGAGGCTCTAAAATACGGTGGCCATGTGCGTCCGCAGAACATTCGGCGGCCGGCGAAGGGGCAGCGCAAGCGCATCCGGAAGCAGAGCGACGCAGGCGGCGGCGACGGCGACGGCGGCGGCGCGGGGGGCAGGAAGGACGCGGAGGCGCGCATGCGGGAGGACCTCTTTGGCGCCGACAACGCCGGTGCGGCTGCTGGCCCCGCAGCCACCCAGCCTGTCCCACAAGCAGCGCACCATCACCATATTTGTTCAGGCACCCGAGGGTCAGAGCTCGTTAGTGATTGCCATGCTGGATGACTAGCCATGCCAGTGGCCGTCTCACCTTCGTCACAGACTCTGCGAAGGTCCGTCATGTGCTGCAGCTCGTGCGCGCCGCGTCGCATGCAACGATCACTTGTTCTGCCAGCCAAATGCGTGCACGTTGATGGCGACCCTGTCTGCTCAGGAGGTCACTGTTACACACCCAGACGCACAACAAGCACGGCTGGGCATCATGCAGCATGCCGTCAGCGCCGGTTGTCCGCACAGTGTTTGCTCTGCGCCAGATCTGGAGGACGAGCTGGAAGAGGAGGACGCTGCACCGCCGACAGCCAGCCGGCGGCGAGGCACGGACGCAGATGCCATCGGCGACTTCTTAGAGGTGTGCCTTGCTCATCAGCATCGAAATGTCAACCTGCAAACTGTTCTGACAAGCGCAGTGTGTCACACCAACTCGCAGCTCTTAACCTCGCCCATCTGACTCTGCCCCGCCTGTAGACATGCAGCAATTGCACGCTCTCATCCAGCACTGTGCTGAGCTGCAATGACGTGCAAGACCACCCAGATCGTCTGTCGCATTCCGGCTCCCGTGCCGCAGGCCGACGACGACGACGAGTTTAACGACTTTATCGACGACGATATGGGCGGCGGCGTGGGCGGAGCGTCGGCGCCGCGGCGTCGGCGGCGCCTGACCGGGCTGCCGGCCGGCGTCTCAGCCGCAGCCATGCGGGTGCGCGAACGGCCTGACGCCTCCATTCCAATCCTGACCCTAACTTACCCTGAACTTTGATCCTAACACTAACACCAACACTCAGCCACACATCGACTTCAATCTGAGACCCAACCCTAATCCCAGCCATTCCTTTGCCGGCCATAGGATGCCCTGCACCACGGTCATTGCTCTGATCCGGCGCGGAATAGAGCTGTTGCCCCGCATCAACGATGGATACGTGCCCTGTGGTAGACTGAATCAAGCCGCACAATGCACAACCTTGCTGCACTCCCAGCAGCACGCTACCTCCAAGTGTCTTTGCCTATGATAGGCAGGAGCTATTGCGAAGCCTAAGGACGCATGGAAACTGTGCGCATGTAGCAGCTCGGAGCACTCCATGTGCAGCTCCTGATCTCCGTTGTGCTGCGCCCACTGCAGGAGGCCCAGGACATCTTCGGCGACGTGAACGAGCTGCTGGAGATGTACGAGTCCCGCAAGGCGGCCGGCGCCGCGGCACGGTGTGGTTCCTGAGCCCGGTCCCCCCGGATCTAACCCTGATCAGATCCTCAGCCAGACCCTCACTCTGATCCTCACCTGCGGCGTGGGCGGCGATGCTCAGCAGGGATCTTTGTTTGCTGGAATTCGGCTACAGACGTGTATTTCCAATGGACACCTCCAGTTGTTTAGGCGTCTGGCAGAGCTCCTGGTCTAGGCCCTGCAAGCCGAGGGTCGAGAGGTTGGTCTGCTTTATGCGGTGCAACAGGATGTGACGTGTGGCGCTGTCAGGAATCGCGTCGATGAGGAGCCGGAAGAAGAGGAGGCCGAGCCGGACTTCGAGGACGAGGCGGCCGCCGACGAGTACCGCCAGCGCAAGGTGCGCCGTGCTGCTGTCGACCGTTGATTTCTAGCACTGACGTGCAGCAGAGCAGCAGATACCCTGCACAGCGGCTGTTGCTGCATCGTAACATCGCCGGTGCTGTGCTATGCTGCATCGACGGCGATGTGATGTTGCCAGCTAATCGTCTGGCCGGGCTATGCGGTCAGGCAACCCAAACCGGCGACCTTGGCCGTCTTCTATGCAGTGTCGCACTGGTTGACGCTCAACCTGCCTATCGTAGACCAGCGCAGGTTGCCCCTTTTCTACATATGTATGCGATTTTTTGCATACATCGAGGGAGAGCCACAGCCAAGCTTTATCCCGGTTCAGACATGGCTCACGTAGCCATGAACTGCTCTGCGTCGACATCGCAGGAATCGGCGACGAAGGCGCGCGCACAGCGGCAGGCGGAGGCGGCGGTGGAGCCGGCGCTCATGGAGCGCCACCACCTGCGGCCGCAGGTATACCATTTGCGATAACCTGTACAACTCGGACATCATGTTTGCTCCTGAGCAGCAGCTCGATGGCCGAGATGGATGCAGCTTGTCTGTTTCTGATGGCCGGTTGGTTTTGAGCGGTGGCGAATGAAGTCTCTCCATGCATGTCTGGGTGAGTGTATTAGCTCTGACCATCTCAGCGTGGCTCGAATACTTGATGTTTGCAGGATGCGGCCATCCGCGAGACCGACCTTCCGGAGCGCGAGCAGCTGGCGCGGCTGGCGCACGGCGGGGAGCCGAAGCTCAAGGACGCCGCCGTCTGCGCCAAGTGCGCACTCAAAATTTCGGCTGTTGGCTGTCTCGAGAAATTGTTCGCGGGCTCGGATCCAGCCCGACGGACACAAGCCATACGCCTTGCCGGGGAAGACAGTTGTGGTGCAGCACTTCCAGCATGACGTTTTCCGAGGGACTGTACTCAGCACGCCCTTGCCTGGATGCACCAGGCGGAGAAACGCACGTGCCTGTGAGGTCCTGTGTGGGTTCCGCTTGGTAGTCACCTCTGATCCACCTCGGGCGCCCGCCCCAGTCTCGTGTTTATGCAACATGAAGATGAAACATGACCAACCTGACGGCTGTTGTGCTGACCTGCGCCTGTGGCCGCGGTCGACAGCAGTGCTCCGTCGGCAGGTGGGTGTACGAGCAGCTGTGGGGGCCGAGCTCGCAGTTCCGCGGCGAGGAGCAGCGGCTGGTGGAGTACGGGCGCCTGGAGGTGGACGGCCCGCCGCCCGACGGCCGCGAGCGCTGGGGCCGCCACGACCTGCAGGGCGGCGTCACCGACCTCAGTGGCCACAGGCATGTCTCGGACAAGGTCATTGTGGGAATTCTAGGGTATGGGTGAGGGCTTACGGTCAGGCTGAAAAAAGGGTTATGGGTAGGAATGGTGACCCACACGGCCCGCCGCCTGACGGCCGTGAGCGCTGAGGCCGCCACGACCTGCAGGGTGGCGTCACCGACTTGGCCGGCCACAGGTGAACCCTGGGGAAGGTTTAGGTATTGGCTTTTGGATTAGCGCTAAGGTTGCAGTCACGTAGGCGCCGCCCGACGGCCGTGAACGCTGGGGCCCCCGCAATCTGCCGCACGGCGTCACCGACCTGGCCGGTCACGGACATGTCCTGAGTCGGGGTCGGCATGCAGGCTTTTGGGTCTGAGTTAGCGCTAGGGTAGCAACCCACATGGCCCGCTGCCCGAAAGCCACGAGCAGGACCGTCAGGGCGGCATCACCGACCTCATTGGTTACAGGTGTGGCCCCGCGTTTCATATGGGTGTCCGGGTGATGGCACAAGCAGGTTGGCGTCAGACCGGCCGCCTAATAAGTCGCTCTGTGGCCGTTCACATTGTGCAACTCAGATGATGTTTTGGCTACATGCGCTTGTCAAACAAGCTCATTATGCATGAAGGCAGGTACAGCTTGTGGACAGCATGGTGTGGTCAACCCCCAGAACATGCGATTGGCTGGATGCAGGGGCGTGCGCATGCCGAGGAGCTCGGATCAGCGGAGGGACTACCGCACCAGTCCTCAGGCGCAGGGCGCTCTGCAGGTGCGGATGCCATGTGTGACAAGGCCGTACAGGAGCGTGCAAGTAGCCTGCGAGTTGTTGATCCCACGAGACTCCAGCAGTGGGTGCACCGAACCGAGCCACAAACTCGTTTTGCCACCCATTGAACTCAACGTTATGGTCGATGGCTGGTCCTATCAAGATCCCTGTCTGTGCTGGAAACGCCAAGCGCTGATGTACGCGTGTCAGCCGGTGCCACCATCAGCTGGGCAACTTGCTGCGCATGCCTGCCAGTCACCCTGGGACCTGGCAAGTAATATGTCAGGCCCATAAGCATTTCGTGTGCCCCTTGCCGCAGGAGGCGATCCGGCAGGTTCTGGTGCACCTTTGGGAGAAGCACGAGGAGGTGCCCTTCATCGCGGCGTACCGTAAGTCATTGGCCGCCGACCTGCGCAGGTAAATAAATCATGAGTTCTCGTTGCTAATATTCATCACAACCATGAATGCATGTTTCAATGCATCACCAAAGGCACGAACTCTGTGGCGAGAAGTTTACCAACTGTCTGCTAAGGTCAAGATTTTGAGTAGCAAGCGGGTGACAAATTTGGCGGGTGCCGAACTTTTAGTAATTTGAAGCACATGAGAATATTGTATATATCTGCGCGCAGCCTGCGCGAGGACGACGTGCCGCGAACCACGACCTCGTCTGAGGCCACCGACGCCTACCCTGCCGGCACCCTGCAGGTAATCAAGGGTTACACTCGCATGTCAGGAACACGTTGTCATGTGAGAGCAGGGCAGGTTTGCAGAGCTGCGGTTGACGAGCAGACCGTCGTGCCGCCTTTCTGTTCAGCAGCCGTCGCCAATGGCACCCACACGTTGTGCAGTGCACTGCACGAACATGGAGCTTCGCTGGGGTTGTGGCTGGGGCTATGAGGGTGCAGCTACATACCTGTCTGTTCCGTTTGATGGCATGTTTGACATGTTGCCAGAACCCGTCTGAAGCAGCAACATCCTCTTTGCAGGCCAAACAGCGGTGTCTACAGCGTTATGACGCGCTGTGGATCGTCCACACGTTCAGCCTGCGGTGGCGGTACCTCCAGCACCGGCGGGAGACGCGGCAGCGCGTCTATGACCAGGCGAGATTGTACCCTAGCCACAGCTCTGACCCCAACCCCACCCCAGGCGAGGCTCATGCACAGTGCTGCAACTGCTTTGCAGTCTAGGAAGCGTAATAGTCTGACAGGAGACTGGGAGTATGGCACGTCATAATGCTTGACAACCTGGACTCAACAGGTTGGTTTTGCTCGGTGTGCAGTCAGCAGGACGAGCTGCGACCCTTCGACCCATCCGGCACGTAATTTCGCCCTCAATGGACATGATTGCAGATCTCATGTCCCTATGGATGCTCATGCGCAGGCTCTCGAGGAGGCCATTGACGAGGACAAGCCGGACATCCGGGATTGCATCGATGCTCTGGCGGCTGCCAACAGCATGGAGGTGGGCTAGCATGGCCGGGTTGCAATGACCAGTGGATGCAATCGCGCCTGTTCACGAGTCGTTCCCGGCGCGCAGCTGCTGACAGTGGATTCCTTGCAAGCCACGCAGCCGGTGTCATGTCACTGAAAACATGAGCCCAGCCAAGATGCTGCCTAGTTGGCAGGTTTGGACAGCAACAGTTCTTGCAAAACTGAACCTCTCTGAATCCATTTGTTTGCAGGCCATCCGTGACGTGGACGAGAAGTTCCGCCTGGCCAGCATCCGGTCCTCCAACACGCAGGCATGGATCTATTGCTTGTGCACCCTGCTCATGAGGGATGCGCTGACCTAACGCAAAGCATCCTGGGCCCGCCGAACCTACGCCGTGCTCAGCAACTGCACAGCAATGGTTGTTCGGGTGGCCTAGGATGCCCAGAATGGCAGGAAGTCGCCGCTGACGCATCACCAGGACACTGGCGTCCATTGTTTTGTCATATACCAACACGCAGGCGCTGGCGGCTCTGTCGGTCAGCGACAAGCGGCGGCCGGCGCAGCGGCGCTCAGACTTCGCCGACGCGCAGCGGGCGGGCCTGTTCCCGGTCGTGCAGGCCCTCAGCATCACGCCCGCACGTGCGTCTGCTGATTTAGACATTGGAAAAATCACCAAATATGATAACAACAAGGCCTTCTTGGAGGCGTTCTCTCTGACTTCACCAACCAAGGATTTACGCACGGAGTATCGGAGTTGATAGCCCCGAGGCGCGTCGGGGGTCAGGCCCTAGCTACTGTGCAATACATGGCATCCGAGTTTTGGGCGAGTGCATGCCCACGCGAGTGCAGTGGAGTCCGCCGAAGCGCAGAGTTGCTGCACGAGCTGCATCACAGAACTTGCATATGACAGCTTTTGGAACCTCGGCGCACTGGTGGCAGACCCGCTGCAGCGAGCTTGGACTTGTTCAGGTGCCAACGAGCGCCTATGTCCTGTGGTGCTGTGCAGAGCTGGCGTCCAACCTGACAGTGGGCTACAAGCAGCACGACACGGACGACCCGAGGCAGAAGTGGGAGGAGTTTGCGGCCATGCACGTCACGCCTGTGCGCTGTCACTCTTATGTCCCTGGATATTTTGGGCCCTGTCTGGGCCCTGTCTGGGCCCTGTCCCGTCATGGACCGTAGCCACTTGGTACCAGCAATCGTGGCACCCGTTGTCTCGCTGCGCCTGCCGTCTGCCGTGCCCTGACTGCATATCCATGTTGCTAAGCAACCATTGTTGAGATTGGCGCTTTGTTGCTGCGCTGTCACTGGGATCGCAAGTTCGGCATATTTAGCCCAGGTTGTCTAGCCCACACAGGATGGTGCGTACGATACCCCGGAGCGCGTGATGAAGGCCGCGCAGCGCATGGCGGCGCAGCTGCTGGCCGCTGAACCTGGCATCCGGGAGTTCGTGCGCCGCGAGTTCGTGGCCAGCGCCGTCGTTACCACCGGTACAAAATCTGCTCCGCAAGCCGTCGCAGGCACTCACGGTCAACAAAACGGACCACCCTGACAGCACGTCTTTCGTAACCAGTCAGCCAGGCCGTGCAGCGGCGTTGTGCTTGCTTGCCACGTTCACGCTAGTTGCTAGTTGACACGCGACAACGTCTCATCTCAGCATACAGGAGCTACAAGTTGAGGAACCGACCTGTACTGGACTGAATTGCATCTGGTCACGGGGGGATGGTGAAGGCAGTCATCCTGCTAATGTCGTTGAGCGGTCATGGTCGGCGTGTGGCACGTGCGCAGAGCCACGGCCGTCGTCGGCCGGCATCGACGCCTTCCACGAGTTCGGGCCAGTGCGCCACATCCTCAACAAGCCGGTCAACAAGATGTACGGCGATCAGTTCGTGCGCATCTCGGCCGCCGAGCGCGCGGACTACGTCACCGTCAAGCTCGGCATGCTGGAGGCGCGTGCTTTCCATCTGCTTACCCGTCGCGGTCGCAGATGCGGGCTGACAATACGCAACACTGTGACGGCATCCTTACAACCATTGGAAGGTCGTGTGTCCAGTAACACAAGCTTGTCGCTTCACGTGGACTGCGCATGGGCACACTCTGCTGGCACGTGCAGCATCTCTGTGATGTACTGAATCGAGCTGGCCAGCACATCAGCGTCCGTGCTCTGCGCAGAGTGAGCTGGATTCGAAGCTCATGAGCAAGCTTAGGGACGCGTACTGCTCTGAAGCGACATCCATCGTGGGCCGGGTGCGTGAATGAAGCCGAAAGTGCAAGGCACCGACGTTCCATTGAATATGCATCGATGTCTTCGTGCATCTTGTGCAGTCCTTGTTGGCACGCCACCAGCTGGCAAGCGCTGCTGTTGCACGCTGTGGTGAGCTAGCAGGCTAGCAGCAAACGCCAAGTTGAATACCTAAACCTGCAAGCTTGGTGTCTTCCTTCACGGACAGTGGTTCCTTGGAAGCACGGTGTGTTGGTGCAACGGAATCCGTGCAGCATCACGTGCTGACCTGAGGATGCAAGGACCGCACAGGACTGGAACGCGCGGCGCGTGGAGGTGCTGTCGGACGTGGTCACAGAGCACCTGCTGCCAGCGCTGCGCGCGGAGCTGCGCACGCGGCTGCTGGCGGAGTCCCGCGAGGCGGTGCTCCGCGACGTTGGCGACCGGCTCTGGGATTACGCCGTGCAGGCGCCGGTCAAGGTGCATCCTGATTTTGTAATGAGCCCATTATGCGTTTTGCAACACTCAGCCTACACTGCGCACTGCTGAACACTCTTAACTAGGTCATGCACAACAATATCAGCACGGGATGGGCGTGATCTAGACCCTGTGTAACTTTGACTCTGTAGCTGCCGAGTGCCTGCTCACGTTCACATTGCCAAGTGCCTGCTCACGTTCCGCACACCCCATCCTGACCAGATGGCGCAGAAGTCTGACTTGCTAGACATGATCTACATATGATTCCATCTATATCGCTGGTGCGTCAAGCAATGCCTCGCAGAGCAAATCGACGCTCATGCGCAGATCGTGGGTGCCGGCGACGAGCGGCACGCCAACGAGCTGATCGAGGACCGGCGCATCATGGCCGTCGCCTGGGGACCCGCCGCGACGCCCACCACCTTCGTGCGCACCTGTCCTACTATGACCACAGCATTCCACAAGTCAAGCATTTAAAGCAAGCTGCTTTATGAAACAACAAATTATGCTGAAATGCTAAAGGCTAAAAATAAGCAGAAACTTAGTTGATTTTGTACAGTGTGATTTTGTTTTGGTTGCTGGGTCATGGGATACGTCAGGGCTTTGTATGGATGGAGGTGCTGATATTCTGGATTCGGTCGATCCGCCAAGACGAGCGAGCTGTATACAATGCCCTGCACTGCTGGGTGGATCCACTGCGTCGAGAATATGAGCCGCCTCTGGCCATGAAAGGACTGGGTGACCACGCCAACCTGCACAATCCGTCAGGTCTTTGTGGAGGTGACTGAAATTCTGGACGCATTGGATGGACCAAGACGAAGAGTTGCATACAATGCCCTGCAAGCACCGTCTCGGCGCGTCCACCGCGTCCAGAATATTGGCCGGCTCTGGCCATAAAAGGACTGGGCGTTTGGCTTGGGCATCCAGTGTCGTGCTATGCACTGTTGCAAAGCCAAACCCAGTTCGGAAGCTTGTGCCGCCGTATCGGACCGCTTACAATGGTTGAATGGCGAAGAGTAGGACTTGTCGCAACTGGGGTGCCCCACCATTTAAGATGCGCCGGCAGGTGATGCTGGACCCCAACGGCCAGATGGTGGACTTCCTGCTGTGTGCCCAGCTGAGCGGTCCCCGCCAGCGCACGCGCATGGAGCACACCGTGTTCACGGACCCCAGAAAGGTGCTGCGACCTTGCTTTACTGCTGCTCCTCAAACGCAGCCCAGGCCAACCCGCTAGACCTCGGCACCTCGCCTGTTTGCACGAAGTCTGGAGCGACCACTCATAACCGACAGCGGCAGACCAACCCATCCTCAATCTTGACCAGGTCCGCACGGTGACAATGGTCAAAGTCTCAAAGCGTCTGCTATGAACGAGCAGCATATGACACCAGAACACTCAAATCATCGGTCCTTTGGTCGCCTGAAGGGAGTTTGCAAGATGCTATATACAACCATAATAACAGTAACAACAATAACTATGTTGCTAATCTGGCGTCCACTCGCAGAGCAAGGATGCGGCACGCGTGCGGGACTTCATCCTGAAGCACTCGCCCCACCTGATCGTGGTGGGCACGGCGGGGCCGG
>JAABUX010005999.1_pt1 | contig 14697 bp, 12 predicted proteins | sample 5561851 | NCBI WGS metagenome assembly JAABUX01 (sample SAMN10711883, study PRJNA513361) | rock metagenome | isolation source: Antarctica rocks | place: Antarctica: Victoria Land, Richard Nunatak red sandstone | collected 2016-01-03 | reverse complement strand
CCCTGATCAACCTGTTCTTCGAGGACAGCACCCGCACCCGCACCAGCTTCGAGCTGGCGGGCAAGCGGCTGGGCGCGGACGTGATCAACATGTCGGTCGCCAGCTCGTCGGTGAACAAGGGCGAGACCTTGCTGGACACCGCCGCCACCTTGAACGCGATGCACTGCGACCTGCTGGTGGTGCGCCACGACCAGTCCGGCGCGCCGAGCCTGCTGGCGCAGAAGGTCGACGCCTCCGTCATCAACGCCGGCGACGGGCTGCACGAGCATCCGACCCAGGCGCTGCTGGACGCGCTCACGATCCGCCGCCGCCGCGGCCGGCTGGAGGGGCTGACGGTCGCGATCTGCGGCGACGTGCTGCACTCCCGCGTGGCGCGCTCCAACATCCATCTACTCACCACCATGGGCAGTACGGTGCGCGTGATCGGGCCGCCGACCTTGATCCCGGCCGAGGCGGGGCGGCTCGGCGTGGCAGTGTTCCACGACATGAACGCGGGCCTCGAAGGCGTTGATATCGTGATGATGCTGCGACTGCAAAAGGAACGCATGACCCGCAGCCTGGTGCCGAGCGCGCGCGAGTATTTCCGCTTTTTCGGCCTCGACGCCGCCCGCCTGTCCCGCGCCAAGCCGGACGCGCTGGTGATGCATCCCGGTCCGATGAACCGCGGCGTCGAGATCGACAGCGCCGTCGCCGATGACCCGGTGCGCAGCCTGATCCGCGAGCAGGTCGAGATGGGCGTCGCTGTCCGCATGGCCGTGCTCGACAGCCTCTCGCGCCGCAGCCGCCGCAATGGCTGACCTGCTGATCCAGGACGTCCGCCTGCTCGACCCGGCGAGCGGGCTGGACCTGCTCGGCCGCCTTCTGGTGCGCGACGGCCTGATCGCCGATCTCGGCGCCGGGCTGGGCCGTCCCGATGGGGCCGACGTGCTGGACGGGGACGGGGCGGTGCTGTGCCCGGGGCTGGTCGACATGCGCGCCGCCCTCGGCGAACCCGGCTACGAGTACCGCGAAACCATCGCTTCCGCCGCCCAGGCCGCGGCCGCAGGCGGCATCACCACCCTCGCCGCCTTGCCCGACAGCCTCCCCGCCATCGACGACCCGGCGCTGGTGCGGCTGCTGCGCGCCCGCGGCGAGGAGACCGGCAGCCTCACCATCCTGCCATACGGCGCCGTCACCCGCGGCTGCCGCGGCGAGGAACTGGCCGAGATGGGCCTGCTGCTCGAAGCCGGCGCGGTCGCGTTCACCGACGGCCGCCGCGCCATCGGCAACGCCCGCATGATGCGGCTGGCGCTGTCCTACGCCCGCGGCTTCGGCGCGCGCATCGTGCAGCACCCCGAGGACCCCGTTCTGGCCGACGGCGGCACCGCGACCGAGGGCGAACTCGCGACCCGGCTCGGCCTGCCCGGCATTCCGGCGGCGGCCGAGGAGATCATCGTCGCCCGCGACATCAGCCTGGCGCGGCTGACCGGCGGCTCCGTGCATTTCGCGCACGTGTCCACCGCCCGGGCGCTGGCGCTGATCCGGGCGGCGAAGGACGCAGGCCTGCACGTCACCTGCGACACCGCCCCGCCCTACTTCGACCTGAACGAGACGGCGATCGGCGATTTCCGCACCTACGCCAAGCTGTCGCCGCCGCTGCGCCCGGACTCCGACCGGATTGCCGTCGCCGCCGCGCTGATCGACGGCACGATCGACGCGGTCGCCTCCGACCACCAGCCGCGCGACGCCGACGACAAGCGCTTCCCGTTCGCGCAGGCGTCGGCGGGCGGCGCAGGGCTCGCGACGTTGCTGGCGGTGACGTTGGCGCAGGTGCACGGCAGCGGCCTGCCCTTGGTCCAGGCCATCGACCTGCTGACCGCGCGCCCGGCCCGCCTGCTCGGCGCCGGGGCGGGCACGCTGGCGAAGGGCGCTGTGGCCGATCTGTGCCTGTTCGACCCGGAGCGGGCGTGGAAGGTCGACGCCAGGCTGCTGCCGGGCAAGGCGCAGAACACGCCGTTCGACGGCCGGGCGCTGGAGGGGCGCGTCATCGGCACCTGGAAGGCCGGACGCCGCGTGTTCGGGTGAACATCGTTGGGGCAGCGGCGCTTGGATTCCTGCTCGGCTCCGTGCCGTTCGGGCTGCTGCTGACCCGCGCCGCCGGCTTGGGCGACATTCGCGCCATCGGATCGGGCAACATCGGCGCGACCAACGTGCTGCGGACCGGGCGGCGCGACCTCGCGGCGGCGACCCTGCTGCTGGACGGCGCGAAGGGGACGGTCGCCGTCCTGCTGGCCGGTCCGATCGCCGGTTTGTTCGCCGTGCTCGGCCACTGCCTGTCGCCCTGGCTCCGGCTCCGCGGCGGCAAGGGGGTCGCGACCGGGCTAGGCGCGCTGCTGGGCATCGCCTGGCCGCTCGGGGCCGCCGCATGCGCCGCGTGGCTGGCCGCCGTGGCGTTCAGCCGGATTTCCTCGGTCGGCGCGATCGCCGCCTTCGTCGCGGCGCCGTTGCTGGCGCTCCTGCTGCAGCCCTACCCGATCGAAATCCCGCTGATCGCCGTCTGGGTCATCGCCCGGCACCACGCCAACATCGCCCGGTTGCGCGCCGGGACCGAACCGCGGATCGGCAAGCGGTGACCCCGGCCGAGACGCTCGACCGCATCCGCCTCGCCCGCACCAACGGGGTCGGGCCGGTCACCTACCGCGGCCTGCTGGCCCGCTACGCCACCGCCGCCGCGGCGATCAACGCCCTCCCCGGCCTGGCACGGCACGGCGGCACGGCGTCCCCGCCCAACGTCCCCGGCGCGCAGGCGATCGAGCGCGAAATGGAGGCGCTGGCCCGGCTGGGCGGCCGGATGCTGGTGCTGGACGGCCCGGGCTACCCGGACCTGCTGGCGCTGCTGGACGATCCGCCACCGGTCGTGTCCATCCTCGGCGACCCGGCCGTGTTTTCCGCCCGCGCGGTGGCGGTCGTTGGCGGACGCAACGCCTCCGCCAACGGCCGGCGCATGGCCGAGATGCTGGCCGCCGACCTGGCGATCGCGGGCTTGACCGTGGTGTCCGGCCTCGCGCGCGGGGTCGACACCGCGGCCCATATCGGCGCGCTGCACACCGGCACGACGGTTGCGGCGATCGCGGGCGGTTTGGACATGCCCTATCCGCCGGAGAACGCCGCGCTGCAGGCCCGCATCGCCGCGGAGGGCGTCGTCATCGCCGAAGCCCAGCTCGGGACCGCCCCGCAAAGCCGGCATTTCCCGCGCCGCAACCGGGTCATCGCCGGGCTGTCGCTGGGCGTGGTCGTGGTGGAGGCGGCCCCGCGTTCCGGCAGCCTGATCACGGCACGGCTGGCGCAGGAGGCCGGGCGGGACCTGTTCGCCTTGCCGGGCTCGCCGCTCGACCCGCGCTGCCGTGGCTCCAACGACCTGATCCGCCAGGGCGCCACCTTGACGGAGTCGGCTGCCGACGTGGTCGACAACCTGACGGATCACCCCGGGCGCGCCGGATTGTCGCGGCTGCCGCTGTTCAAACGGGACGGCCTTGACGCCGCCGACCCGTCCTGGAGCGCGCCCGAAAACGCCGTGCCGGACATGGAGCGCGCGCGGCAGGAAATTATCGCCCTGCTCGGCCCGGAACCGACGATGGTTGACGATCTTATACGGCGCTGCCAGTTGTCACCGTCTGCTGTCATGGCGGTTCTACTGGAATTGGAACTCGCCGGTCGCGTAGAGACGATGCCGGGGCACCGGGTCGCCCTGCTCGCGTCCAAACTTTAAACACGCCGCCAAGGATCACATGACCGACGTTGTCGTCGTCGAATCGCCCGCCAAGGCCAAGACAATCAACAAATACCTGGGCGGGGATTTCACCGTGCTGGCCAGCTTCGGGCATGTGCGCGACCTGCCGCCCAAGGACGGCAGCGTGCGCCCCGACGAGAATTTTGCCATGGACTGGGCCGCCGACGAGCGCGGCATCCGCCAAATCTCCGCGATCGCCAAGGCGCTGAAAGGGGCCAAGCGCCTGTTCCTTGCCACCGACCCGGACCGCGAGGGCGAGGCGATCTCGTGGCACGTGCGGGCGATGCTGGACGAGAAGCATCTGCTCCGCGGCGTCGACGTGCAGCGCATCACCTTCAACGAGATCACCAAATCCGCCGTGCAGTACGCCATGGCGCACCCGCGGCAGCTCGACCAGCCGCTGATCGAGGCCTATCTCGCCCGGCGCGCGCTGGACTACCTGGTCGGCTTCACCCTGTCGCCGGTGCTGTGGCGCAAGCTGCCGGGCAGCAAGAGCGCCGGGCGCGTGCAGTCGGTGGCGCTGCGGCTGGTGTGCGAGCGGGAAGCCGAGATCGAGGCGTTCCGCAACCGAGAGTACTGGACGGTCGAGGCGCACTTCACCACCCCGCTCGGCGCGCCGTTCACCGCTCGGCTGACGCACCTGGACGGCCGCAAGCTGGACCAGTTCGACCTCAACGATGCCGCCAAAGCCCATGCGGCGCGCGCGGCGGTGCAGGCCGGGCACTTCACCGTCGCCAGCGTCGAGCGCCGCCGGGTCAAGCGGAACCCGCTGCCGCCGTTCACCACCAGCACGTTGCAGCAGGACGCCAGCCGCAAACTCGGCTTCGGCGCGCAGGCGGCGATGCGGGTGGCGCAGCAGCTCTACGAAGGCGTCGAGTTGGGTGGGGAGACGGTCGGCCTGATCACCTACATGCGGACCGACGGCGTGCAGATGGCGCGCGAGGCGATCGAGTCGATCCGCGGCTACGTGGGCACGGCGTACGGGGCCGATTACGTGCCGCTGTCGCCGCGCGAGTACAGCACCAAGGCCAAGAACGCGCAGGAGGCGCACGAGGCGATCCGCCCCACCGACGTCGCGCGCACCCCGGCCGAAGTGGCCCGCTACCTGAACGACGACCAGCGCCGCCTGTACGATCTGGTCTGGCGCCGCGCCGTCGCCTCGCAGATGCAGTCCGCGGAGCTGGACCAGGTGTCGGTCGACATCGCGGCGGGCGGGCTGAAGCTGCGGGCGAACGGCTCCATCGTGGCGTTCGACGGCTTCCTCAAGCTGTACCGCGAGGCGACCGACGACACGGCCGAGAAAGACGAGAGCCGGATGCTGCCGCCGATGGGGGAGCGCGACCCGCTCGGCCTCGGCGAGGTGGTGGCGGAACAGCACTTCACCCAGCCGCCGCCGCGCTACTCGGAAGCGAGCCTGGTCAAGAAGATGGAGGAGCTGGGAATCGGCCGCCCCTCCACCTACGCGTCGATCCTGTCGGTGCTGCGCGACCGGAACTACGTCCGCATGGAGGCGCGCCGCTTCGTGCCGGAGGACCGCGGCCGGCTGGTGACGGCGTTCCTGACCAGTTTCTTCGAGCGCTACGTCGACACCGGCTTCACCGCGTCGCTCGAAGGCCAGCTCGACGAAATTTCAGACGGCCGGGCCGAGTGGCGCGACGTCATGCGCGCCTTTTGGGAGGATTTCTCCCGCGCCATCGAGCAGACCCGCGAGCTCAAGATCAGCGACGTCATCGACGCGCTGGACCACGATCTCGGTGAGCATTTCTTTCCCGTGCAGGAGGACGGGCGGGACCCGCGGCTGTGCCCGTCGTGCCACACCGGACGGCTGGGGTTGAAGCTCGGACGCCACGGCAGCTTCATCGGCTGCGCGAATTATCCGGAGTGCCAGTACACGCGGCGGCTGGCGATCGACGGCGGCGAGGAAGGCGCGACCCTGAAGGAGGGGATGCGCGAGCTGGGCCACCACCCCGACACCGGCGAGGACATCACCGTGCGCCGCGGGCCGTATGGCGTGTACGTCCAGCAAGGCGCCCCAGACCCGGCGGACAAGAAGTCCAAGCCGCGGCGGACGTCGCTGCCCAAGGGGGTCGACGGCGACACGATCACCCTGGAACAGGCGCTGGGCCTGCTGTCGCTGCCGCGTTTGGTCGGCATCCATCCCGAACGTGGCGAGCCGATCGAGGCGGGGATCGGCCGGTTCGGGCCGTTCGTGAAGATGGGGGCGATCTTCGCCTCGCTCGACAAGGACGACGACGTGCTGTCGATCGGGCTGAACCGGGCGGTGGACGCGATCGCCAAGAAGCTCGACAGCGTCCGCACGATCGCGGCGCATCCGAAGGACGGCGCGCCGGTGCTGGTGAAGAAAGGGCGGTTCGGGCCGTACCTGCAGCACGGCAACCTGGTCGCGAACGTGCCCCGTGGCACGACGATGGAGGAGGTGACCTTGGAGGAAGCGGTGGCGCTGCTGGCCGAGAAGGGCAAGCCGCTGAAGGCCAAGCCCGGCGCGCGCAAGCCGGCGAAGAAGGCCGCGTCGCCGAAGGTCGTGCCGCTGAAGCCGGCCGCCGCGAAGAAACCGGGCGCCCAGAAAACCGCCAAAAAAAAGGCGGCCGCGAAAGCGCCAGCCCGCAAGGCGTCCTGACGGTGGCGAAACGGCGCAATACGACCCCGGCCGCGGCACCTTCCATGCCCACGCGTGACACCATCCGCGCCTTCGTGCAGAAAAGCGCTGGCCGGGTCGGCAAGCGGGAGATCGCGCGCGAGTTCGGCCTCGGCCCGGCCCAGCGGGTCGAGCTGCGCGGATTGCTGAAGGATCTCGCCGGCGAGGGCGTCATCGCGCCGGCCGGCCACCGCAGGTTCGCCTCGCCGGGCCGCCTGCCGGACGCGACCGTCGTGCAGGTGACCGGCACCGACCCGGACGGCGACGCGATCGCCAAGCCGGTCGACTGGCAGGGCGACGGCCCGCCCCCGCTGGTGCTGATGGCCCCCGAGCCGCGGGACCGCCCGGCCCTGGCGCCCGGCGAGCGCGTGCTGGCCCGGCTGCGCCCGATCGGCAATGGCAAGTACGAGGGCCGCACCCTCAAGCGCCTTAGCGCCGAGCCCGGCCGCATCCTGGGGGTGTTCCGCGCGCCGGACCGGCTGGAGCCGACCGATCGACGCCAGAAGGCCGACTGGCGCATCCCCGCCGGCGAGGTGAATGGGGCGGAGGACGGCGAGATCATCCTGGCGTCCCCCCTGCCCGCCTCCGGCTACGGCCTGAAGCCGGCGCGGGTGATCGAGCGCCTGGGCCGGATGGGCGACGCCCGCTCGGTCAGCGTCATCTGCATCCACACCCACGACATCCCGCAGGAATTCGCCCCCGAGGCGGTGGCCGAAGCCGAACGCGCCACGGCCGTCCCGCTTGGCGCGCGCGAGGATTTGCGAGACGTGCCGCTCGTGACGATCGACGGCGAGGACGCGCGGGACTTCGACGACGCGGTGTTCGCCGAGGCGGACGGCGACGGCTTCCGCCTGCTGGTCGCGATCGCCGACGTCGCGCACTACGTCCGCCACGGCTCGGCGCTGGACCGCGACGCCTGGACCCGCGGCAATAGCGTGTACTTCCCCGACCGGGTGGTGCCGATGCTGCCTGAAGCGCTCAGCAACGGGTGGTGCAGCCTGAAGCCCGAGGAGGAACGCGGCTGTCTGTTCGTCGAGATGCGCGTCGACGCCGCCGGGCGCAAGACGGGCCACCGCTTCGGCCGTGGGCTGATGCGCAGCGCCGCCCGGCTGACGTACGAGCAGGTCCAGGACGCTCGCGACGCCGGGGACGATCTCGGCCTGCCGATCCCGGAGCTGTACGCGGCGTTCCACGCCCTGCTCGGCGCGCGCCAGGCCCGCGGCACCCTGGACCTCGACCTGCCGGAGCGCCGGGTGGTGCTGGACGAGGCCGGCCGCGTGGTCGCCATCACGCCCCGCCCGCGCCTGGACAGCCACCGGCTAATCGAGGAGTTCATGGTGCTGGCCAACGTCGCGGCGGCGGAGGAGCTGGAGGCGCGCCGCCTGGCTTGCATGTACCGCATCCACGCGCCGCCGTCGGACGAGAAGCTCGAGGCGCTGCGGACCTTCCTGCAGGGCATGAGCCTCGGCCTGCCGCCGCACGGCCCCGTCCATCCGCGCGACCTCGACGCCGTGTTGAAGAAGGTCGCCGGCACCGAGCAGGCCCCGCTGGTGAACGAGGTCGTCCTGCGCAGCCAGAGCCAGGCCGCCTACAGCCCGGACAATATCGGCCATTTCGGCCTGTCGCTGCCCCGCTACGCCCATTTCACCAGCCCGATCCGGCGCTACGCCGACCTGCTGGTGCACCGCGCGCTGGTCGCCGGGCTGCGGGCCGGGCCGGACGGGCTGGCCGAGGCGGAGATGGCGCGCTTCGAGGAGTCCGCCGAGCACATCACCGCCACCGAACGCCGGGCTGCGCTGGCCGAGCGGGATGCCATCGACCGTTACCTCGCCGCCTACATGGCGGACAAAGTGGGCGCGGAGTTCGCCGCGCGCATTTCGGGCGTGACCCGGTTCGGCTTATTTGTCACATTGGCAACGACCGGCGCGAGCGGGCTGGTGCCGCTCTCCGCTTTGCCCGACGATTTCTGGAGTCACGATGAGGCAAGCAAGTCACTCACCGGGCGGCGAACACGCATGACCTACCATCTCGCGCAGAACGTGGAGGTACGCCTGCAGGAGGCCAGCCCGGTGACGGGCGGGCTGATCTTCGCCATGGTCGCGAACCTGGGCGGGCGACCGCCGCGAAGGTGAAAGCCCTGGCCGTCCTGCTCGTCATGGCGTGCGCCGGCACGGCGACCGCCCAACCTGGCCCAGCCCCGTCCGCAATCGAACCGAGCTTCTCCCAGCCGCTTGCGGCCGCGGTCTTCACGTCGGCGTTCGGCTTCATCGCCCCCCGCACCCTCGACCCGGTGACCGTGCCGCAACTGGCCATCTGGGGACTTCGCGGCCTCACCGCCCTCGACCCGGCGCTGGTTCCGGAACTGCGCGAGGACAGCATCCGGCTGTCGACGTCCGACCGCCTGGTGTTCAACGGGCCGATCCCGAGCGACCAGAGCCCCGCGTCCTGGGGCGAGTTGGCCGCCACGGTCGCGCAGGCTGCCGCCGTCCAATCCGACGCCGTCCGCCGGGCGGGCACCCGCGGCGTAGTCCGAAGCTTCTTCGACGAGCTGTTCAACCACCTCGACCCTTATTCGCGCTACGAGCCGCCGGGCGCCGCCAACACCGAGCGGGAGCACCGATCCGGCCAGGCGGGGCTTGGAATGCAGGTGGCATCTCGTGGCGGGCAGATCGTGGCGGCGTCCGTCACCCCCGACAGTCCGGCCGACGACGCGGGCGTGCGGGCTGGCGACCCGATCGTCGCGGTGGACGGGCGGACGACGCGGGGGCAGACGGCCGCTACCGTCGCCGGGTGGATCGCCGGGGCCGAGGATACGGTGGTCAGGCTGGCCTGGCGTGGGCGCGGCGGACGTTCGCGGAGCGAGGCGATTACCCGCGCCCTCGTCGCCCCCGAAACGGTCGTGGCGGAACGGATCGGGGCCATCCTGGTCATCCGGATCGCAGCCTTCAGCCGCAGCACGGACGAGCAGTTCGCCAGCGCGCTCACGGTGGGCCTCGGCGGGCGCAGCCGGGTCGCGGGTGTCGTGGTCGACCTCCGCGGCAACCGGGGCGGGCTGCTCCGGCAGGCGGTGGCGGTGGTCGACCAGGTGGTGGAGGGCGGCGTCGTGGCCGTCACTGCGGGGCGCAACCCGCAGGCGTCGCGGACATGGCCCGGCGGCAACGGCCCCGACCAGGCAGGAGGACGGCCGATGATCGTCCTGGTGGATGGCCGGTCGGCAAGTGCCGCCGAGATCATGGCCGCCGCCCTGGCCGACTCCCGCCGGGCGGTCGTGGTCGGCAGCTCCACGCTCGGGAAAGGCCTGGTGCAGACGATTGCGCCCCTGCCGGACGGCGGCGAGCTGTTCGTCACCTGGAGCCGGGTGCTGGCGCCGCTCGGCTGGCCGATCCAAGGGCTCGGCGTGCTGCCGCAAGTGTGCACCAGCCTCGGGCAGGAAGCTGTGGAACGGCAGGTGAGCGGCCTCATGGCGGGGCAGCAGGACATGAAGGCGGCCCTGCAGCGGCATCGGGCGGCCCGGGCGCCGCTGCCTCCCGCGCAAATCGTGGCGCTGCGAAGCGCGTGCCCCGCCGCGGAGGGGCGCGACCTCGACCTGGACGTGGCGAACTTCCTGCTCGACCATCCCCCCGCCTATCGCGCCGGCCTGATCGACCCGGGCCTGCTGAGCGCAGCTAAGCCTTGACCCGGCGGGAGCGGATGAGCATGTTCCCGCCCTTCGACAGCCCCGCTACCCTGAGAGCACCACGATGGCCAAGTCCAACACCGTCCAGATCCGGCTCGTCTCGACCGCCGACACCGGATATTTCTACGTGACCAAGAAAAACGCGCGCACCGCGACCGGCAAGCTCGAACTCAAGAAGTACGACCCGGTCGCCCGCAAGCACGTCGCGTTCAAGGAAGCCAAGATCAAGTAGCCGCCTGGGACTGCCGCAGGAGACCCTACCGGGGCGCGAACTGCATGGCGCCGAACATGTTCTCCCGCTCGATGTCGGTGATCTGCCCGTGGCGCCGGTACTCGGCTAGCACCTGAACGCCGCGTTCAACGGCCGGGCGGGCGGCGATCGCGTTGTGCCAGCGCTGCACCGCCGGGTAGTCGACGAGGTCGATGGCGCGTCGGTCCGGGTTCCGCACCCAGGCGAACGTCGCGATGTCGGCGATGGAATATTCCTCGGAGGCCAGGTATTTGCTGGCCGCCAGCCGGGTTTCCAGCACGCGGTGGAGGCGTTTGACCTCGTTGGAGTAGCGCTCGATCGCGTAGGGCAGCTTCTCCGGCGCGTAGGCGGCGAAGTGGTTGTACTGGCCGAACATCGGGCCGACCCCGCCCATCTGGAAGATCAACCACTGCAGGCAGGCGTAGCGCGCCCGAGGCTCGCTCGGCATGAGCCGGCCGGTCTTCTCGGCGAGGTAGATCAGGATCGCGCCCGACTCGAACAGCGCGATTGGCCCCGATGGGCCATCGGGATCGACCAGCGCCGGAATGCGGTGGTTGGGCGTGATCGCGAGGAATTCGGGCTTGAACTGGTCGCCCGCACCGATATTCACCCGAACCACTTCATACGGCAGCTCCAGTTCCTCCAGCATGATGTGGACCTTGTGCCCGTTCGGCGTCGGCCAGCTCCAGACCTGCAGCATCGTTTATCCCTTCGCATGAAGGTCCGATGTAGGACGCCACTTGTTCGGGCGCTACCACGTCATGCGGGCTGGTCCGGCGTCGGGCCGGCGAGCGAGCTGGCACTGCAGCTGCCACTCCGTCGTCGCCATGAAGCGGGGAGCCAGAAACTGGTAGGTGCGGGCGAGCAGAGCCCAGCTGGCGTCGTTCAACTCGTCAGCCACATTGTCCCACTGCTTCAGGATCGGGTCCCACGCGCGTTGGCTGCGATACAGCCAATCCCGGTTGGAACGGATGAACACGCGCTGCGTCTCGTGATTGCGCAGCGTCGAGAGCACCTCGCCGGTCTGGCCGTCCAGCTCGGCAAACCGTAGGCGGACCTGCCTCAGCGCCGAGCCGCACAGGCGTTTGACCTGCTGCAGCGTCTCGGCGCCACCGGACTGCATGGTGCGCTGCTGGTGCAGCCGCGCCACCTTGCGGAACACCGCTTCGACCCGCCGGAGCAGCCGGTCCCGTAACGCCTCGATATAGGCGAGCTCCTCAGCGAGGCTCTCCAGCAAGCGGGTCACGTCCGCAACTCCGGGGAGCCCGAGTTCCAGGGCAGCGCGGCCCATGACCGCCTGCACGTTCCGGTGCAGGTCCGGGTCGTCGGCGAGGCGGAGCAACGCCAGTTCATCCAGCACGCCACCCGGCGCGGCCTCCGGCTTGAGCCACGCGACGAGCTGGAGGCGCAGCCGCGTCGCCGCGATCCGCAAATGGTTCGGGCTGGGCCGCCAACTTGCCTCGCCAGTCAGGATTTCCGGCGGCAACCGGTCGCCGGGCTGCAGGATGGAGACGAAATCGAGCGACTCGCCGATCAATTCCAGCATGCGTCCGTCCGGGGACTCGCTGTCGATGCCGAACTCGCGGCCGAGGGAGCGGAGCGGGATGTCGGCCTCGCGGTCGCCGAGCGATACGGCCATCACCGCGGCGCCGTCGGTGGCCGAGCGACGGAAGCGAACGTCGCCGAGGGTCGAGAACATGCGATGCTCCAGCACGCAGCGCTCCGGAATGGGGGATGTGGCGGTCGCGGACATAGGGCAGCCTCCTGGAACGGGATCATGCTGCGCGACATCGGTTAAGACGGAGTTGCCGGTGGGCCCGGGTCGGGAAAATAGTGCGGAATATCAGAATGCGAGACCATCGTTAACGGATCGCTGACGTTCCGGCGGTAGCCTGCTCCCACGCAACCGCACCGAGGCCACCGTGTCGCCACTCTCCGAACCTTCCATGTCCCAGCCAAACGCCGTGCCGCGCTTCCAGCTCCAGCCCGACCGGCGCAAGCAGGCGGCGGAGCGGCGCAAGATGGAGCGCGACCTTTCTCGGGCGGTGCAGCGGCAGGAGTTCATCCTGCACTACCAACCGCGCTACTGCCTGGCATCCGGCGCAATCGCCGGGGTCGAAGCGCTGGCGCGCTGGCCGAACCGCAAGCATGGCCTGGTGGCGCCGGGCGCATTCCTCCCGCTGGCCGAACAGACGGGGCTGATCACTCCCCTCGGCGGCTGGGTGCTGGACCAGGCGTGCTGCGCCGCCGCCGCCTGGCCCGACGCCGGCGTCACGGTTTCGGTGAACGTCTCCCTCCGCCAGATCGAGGATGCGGCCCTGCTGCGGCAAGTCGCGGACGCATTGGACCGCTCGGGTTTGCCTCCCGACCGCCTGGAGCTGGAGCTGAGCGAGTCGGTGCTGATCGACAGCGATGTGGACACGCTGCTGACGCTCTCCGCCATCCGCGACCTCGGCGTCGGATTGGCGCTGGATGAGTTCGGCACCGGGTACGCCAGTCTTTCCGTGCTCAAGCGCCTGCCGCTGACGGCGATGAAGCTGGACCGCTCGCTGGTGCAGGACGCGCCGCACGACCGCGAGGACGCCGCCATCCTGCGCGCCATCGTCGATACCGGACACGCGCTCGGGCTGACGGTCGTGGCCGAGGGCGTCGAACTGGAGAACCAGCGCGCGTTCCTTGCCGGCATCGGCTGCGACGAGGGCCAAGGCTTCCTGTTCAGCCAGCCGCTGGCAGCGGACCGGCTACGCGCCCTGCTGCACCAGCGCTGACCTTGGGGTTGCGTCCAACGGCGGAGTGAGCCAGCGTCGCCGGCATGTCCGATCAGCCGCGCCGTATTGCCATCGTAGGTGCTGGGATGGCGGGCCTCGCCTGCGCCCGACAGTTGCATCGGGCGAGGGCGTCGGTGACGGTGTTCGACAAGGGAAAGCGGCCGGGCGGGCGGCTCGCGACCCGGCGTATCGGCGACCTGCGGTTCGACCACGGCGCGCAGTACGCGACGGCGCGCAATCCCCTGTTTGAGGCGATGCTGCAGGCGGCAGCGCCGGACGTGGCGACTTGGACCGAACGTCCGCGCGACCCCTGGTGGGTGGGCGTTCCCGGGATGTCGGCGCTGGCGCAGGCCGTCATGGCGGACGGCGTTGGTGACATTCTCGCCATGCGGCACGTGGCTTGGCTCCACCGGGAGCCAGAGGGGTGGCTGGTTCGGCACCGGGATGCGGCGGACACTCCGCCAGGATTGGTCGCGGCGGCGGGCGGCGAGGTCGCGGGGCCGTTCGACGCCGTGGTGCTGGCCATTCCCGCTCCCCAGGCGGCAGGGCTGCTGGAGGGCGTGGGCCACAAGCTCGCGAGCCGGCTGGCCGCCGTGCGGATGGCGCCGTGCTGGGCCCTGATGCTGGCCTTTCCCATTGCCCATGACGGCCCGGATGTCCGCACCCAGGACGGCCCGCTCTGCTGGATCGCGCGCGACAGCTCCCGCCCAGGCCGCCCGAGCCTGCCCGAGTGCTGGGTCGCCCACGCCAGCCCCGACTGGTCGCGCGCCCATCTCGAACGCTCCGCCGACGAGGTGCTGCCGCTGCTGCGGGACGCGTTCGCCGCCGCGACCGGGATCGGCGAGACACCCTCGGTCGCGGTCGTGCACCGCTGGCGCTACGCCCGGGTCGAGGTCGCGTTGGGCCAATCTTGCCTGTCCAGCTCCGACGGCTTGGCGGTATGCGGGGATTGGTGCCTCGGTCCCCGCGTCGAGGCCGCCTTCGACTCCGGCCTCGCCGCAGCGTCCGCCGTCGCGTGACCCCGACCGAGCAGCAGGCGGAAGTGGCGATCCTGCTGCTGGTCACGCAGCGCGGCGTCGGCAAGTCGATCTGCCCCAGCGAGGCCGCCCGCGCGCTCGACCCGGCCTGGCAAAGCCAGCTTACCCTCGTGCGTCGCGCCGCGGTGCGACTGGCACTTGCCGGGCGCATCCATATCTTGCGAAAGGGACAGCCCGTGGACACCCAGCTTCTCGAGAAGGCGGGTGTCCACGGGGTGATCCGACTGCGCCTGCGCTCTCCGGAGGACCAGAGTTGAAGTTCATGCCCCTGCTGCTTGGATTGCTGCTGCCCGCGTGCGGCAGCGGAACCGACGGCATCGCCACGCCGCAGCCGATGGACATGACAGCTATTGTCCGCCCCCGCACCCCCAATACCGCCCTCGCGGCGCCGGCTGGGTTTACCCCCGCCCCGGACCTGACGACGCCGGTATACGCGCAGCCCGCCGCCCAGCTATTCGCCGCCATCTGCGCCGTGGCGGCGCGCCAGCCCCGGACGTTCAAGCAGGTTGCCTTCGACGACCTGCTGCAGGCGCACTTCGTC
>JAABUX010005998.1_pt1 | contig 14698 bp, 5 predicted proteins | sample 5561851 | NCBI WGS metagenome assembly JAABUX01 (sample SAMN10711883, study PRJNA513361) | rock metagenome | isolation source: Antarctica rocks | place: Antarctica: Victoria Land, Richard Nunatak red sandstone | collected 2016-01-03 | reverse complement strand
TTATAAGCCTTTATAACTCTATTATAAAAGTAAATAAGAGCTTAAGAGAACCTTATTTAAATACTTTATATAAGTTAAGTCTTATATTAATAGTACCTAAGTAAAGAGATAGAATAAATATAAAAAATACTAGAAAATATTACTAATTAAATTAGTCTTACTATCCTTATAAATAATAATATACTAAGCCGTCCCTAGATATCTAATAAAGAGGTTATAAATATAGTATAATTATATATTAATAAGCTTAATAATATTAAGGATATAGATTAAGTAAATAATAATAAAGACTTTAAAAGTAATAATAATAATAATAAGTAAAGGAGAAATATTATTAAAGATTTTTATATAAAAGTTAATAAAAAGCTTAATAAAAATAGGGTTAATAATATATAATAGGAATATTATAAGACTAGTAGATATAATACTTAGGTATATTTTATAACTCTAATATATAAAATAATATAGAATAATAGAATAATTAATAGTATAAACCTCTAATATTTAAGTAACTTAAGATTAGGATATTTTAGAATAAAAAGTAGAAAAACTAAATAGAATATAAAAGTAGAAACTTTAAATAAGAATAAAGAAATAAGGCTTTATAAGATACTTACTATTTTATAATAATTATATAAATAGGTTATATTACTTAATAAAGGCGGGTTTCTTATATTTCTTATATATATTATAAATTTATACTACTTTATACCTTATCTTTATAAGCTTCTTTATAATCTTAAATTTAATAATAAGCTCTTTATTATTAATATAATCTATATATTAATAATATTATAATATTAGAGTTAGGTAATTATATATAGATTATAAGCTTATAATTCCTTTAGTTATATTATAAGGCTTTATATAAAGAAATATACTTAAGTAATTATTAAGTAGAGTTAATTACTAATAAATATTAATAGATTATTAAAGGCCTTATTCTAAATTAATTAAATACTATATTTTAGCCTTATAAATAGGTAAAATAGTTTATTAATAGTACTAATACCTAATAGATATTATTAATAAGTATCAGCCTTAATTTTATTTTATATTTAAAGGTATTTATTACTTAAAGTATTTATATTATCTTAAAATTATACTTAATAGTAATTTATATACTAGCTATTCTTTTATTAAACTTTCTCTTTTATATATTTAAGTAGCTTATATATAATAATATAATAAATTCTATATACTTATAAGCTTTATTACTAAATAAATCTAGAACTTACTACTCTTAAAATACTTAATATAACTAGTCTTATATACTAGAAGTTTATAATATTATTAAGTTATTTACCTTTCCCTTAAATAGGTTATATAATATACTAATTAGACTATTTAAATATATTACTCTTAATTATATTATATTATATACCTTTTTATATATAAAGTAAAAGAACCTCTAATCTTCCTTTAATTAATAAAAGTACTAAGATATTCTATTAATAAATCCTTAAATTATAAACCTCTTATATATTTTACTTATATATTTAATTACTCTTATATACCTCTAGATCCTATTATATTTAAAAATAGGATACTAGTATAAGATAGGATTATAATAATTATATAAGTACTTAAAGATATTATTAATTATAATAAAAATAAAGGAGGGAGACTAGCTAAATATTATTAATAACTTATATAAAAGATATAGATATAAGAATTTTATTAGAATAAGATATAAAGTAAGCTTTAAACTAGGCTAATAATTATATTATTAATTAATACTTTTAAGGTTAAAATAAATAAATAAATAAAATATTTTATCTTTAATAAATTTAAATATCTACCTTATTTATTTAAGTAGGAAATTATTAAGACTCTACTCCTTACTTTAATACTTAATTAGTAAGATATAGATATAATATAAGACTTAGCTAATATAATATAAATTAAGGATAAAGAGGGCTAGAGTAATTATATATATAAGTTCTTTATTAGAATTAATATTTATAATATATTATTATTAATAATATAAATAAATAGATAATTACTAAAAGAGGTTTTATAGGTAAATCCTAGATAGGTAGGGCTAAGTAGTAATAGTTTATATTTAAATAAATTTAGATTAGGGTTAGCGTACGGCTAGACCCGTGTAAATCATTAAATAAACGTTAAATAATCTCACTATAAAACCTATCTAATGCGCAGGCCAATGTCCTTCTTATCAAAACGCTCGACGCCAGACAACAAGAGGCTGTCCGCAAAGCGTTCTGGATTTCTATACGGAACATATGGATCATCGCCGTGTGCTTCGCGGCAGCAGGGCTGTCAGTCTGCCTGTTCATCCGACGCAAGAAGCTGGATAAGACTCATGTGGAGGTGAGGACCGGGCTGGCTGGAGAGGAGGAACGAAGAAAAATAGCGATGGAGCGGAGGGCGGAGAGGAGACAGGCGGGGACCAAGGCTGCATCGCAATAAGATATGGTTCTACTCGATCGAGGTGTGTGTCCTGGAGTAGTTCCGTCATGAGTGCCTAGGGTCTAGCTGATGACTCGAAAGCCTGGTGCTGGTTCTCCGTAGACAAAAGCTGGTCCCATTACACATCTCAAACCTAGCACTGCTCTACCTTTGCCTGCAAATCGACATTAACAACGCAACTCTCTTCGTTCCAGAACAAGTTCCCCTCAGCGAACTTGCAGAGACGGAATATCAAGGTCTCAGCAACCGGGGTTGCAGATTGAAGTAAATATAGCTTCGTAAACCACAACTTTTTGAATCTTACACGCCGTGAACCAAGCTTGCTCGTGCAGGTTTTTCCTTCATCCTACGCCACGTTTTCAGTTTGGGGACGGTGCGCATTGCATAGAACAATGAGAGAGGGACCGAAGAGATTTTTCGGGTAAATGGGTAAGCTTGACGACGAAACTGGAAGGCGATGTGTGGAGGGAAAGGGGGAAGCGAGAAGGAGAATACAGGTACTGGTACGGCGAATGTAGTATGTACATTTTCTTATAAGGCGAGTAAGGATACTGTGCGGAGTGGGAATTCCCAGTAACGGTACATAAGTGTTGGAGAATAAGCCCTTCTGCCAAGAGAATAAGCGAGTGGCTACGTCTACAAAGTCTTGTTGTCTCATTATCTTATTCCTAGACACCTTCTCAGACCGTTCTAGTCATCTAGCATAGCTATCATATCCTCTATCAGACCCCTGATATCGTTCAACAATAAGTACGTCATGGTGGATATGAAATGAGCTGGGAACCACATGAATTCACGAAAGTGTAGAAGTTCCAACTGCTAATCGATACGTCATCTCTAGCATATGCAATTTACAGTGCCAGGTTTTCTGCAAGGCCTTCGTTGGAACCAACCCCGTTTCACTCCGTTCTGTAGGATGAGTAGGAAATCCTCAATGGCAACAAAGGCTGGCTATCACCCTTTTCTTATATCGCGAGCCGGTCGCGGGCCTTCGAAAGTAGGCTAGCTTGAACATTTGCGATACTATGTGCAGATGCATATCAAGTAAAGAACATCACTACGAGGGAAGCAGACCTCTTTTAAGGTGGCGTGGGAGAAAAAGGAAAATGCTAGGACAAGTTTCATAGAATGAGGGTTTCTACTGCTGATCTAGGACGCACAAGTAAATAGAGCTATATTAATCTCAAAGACTGGGGCAGTTTGTGTCCAAATATCGCATCGCAAGCATCCCCTCTTTCCCTTAGTGTGAGTGCGTTACCTCGCCGTTCTCTCCCATGCGGACACCGATAGCTGTAGACTCATCCAAATCTTCGACGGGCAGACCGAGCACGTCATTATGGAGGCCCCGGCTGGACTGGTAGTCGCCGTCGCCGTTAGAGAAGAACATGCGGCTGTAAAGCATCTTCGTGAAAGCAGCAAAGTTGCCCTGCTTCACGACGGCCTGGCCATCTTTGAAGCGCTGTTCGGCGGACTCGTGGGTGATGGTCCAATCGGCGTTTGTGGTGCCTGTGACGCGCTTGACGCTCTCAAACATATCGCGCTGGGTAAGTCGGAAGCTGGAGATGTAAATGTTGCCGTTGCGGAACTGCGACAGCGTGGGCGAGCGGTCGGTCGCGTCGTCGGGCAGCTCCTTCAGACTCAGCAGGCTGGCTATGGCGCGGCCGCACTGGGGCCAGGTGCTGGTGTTGATAGGCACGTTGCCATCGTCGAATTGGATAAAGGATCGCTTCTGGAGATCGAAGCCGTAGCGATCCGGTCCGCCGCCCAGGCTGAACTCGTACCAGAAGTTGCAGCATAGCATGAGGTAGGAGCTGACGCCGAGGCTCTTGATCTGGGCGCAGGTGCTGTCGCGGCTCTGCCTAAGCATGTTATCGTTCAACAGCGAGTCGTTGGCGGCATCATTGCCGAACCAGTTGGGCAGGACATACGGCACGCCAGCCTCAGCAGCAGCGCGCACGATTTTGCTGATGGTGTCACTCGGAGCGGCCACGGCCATGGTGATGATCAAGGCCTGCTGTCCCCGAAGCGCCTTCACCAGTGCGGTGTTGTCGTCGCCGCTGTAGTCGACGCGGACAACCTGCAGGCCGTTGGGCAGCTTGCTAGCGCTGCTAGGGCGTGCGATGGCTGTTACGACATGCTTGCCGGTCTTGAGCAAGTGCTCTGCCAGGTGCTTTCCCACCTGGCCGCCCGCCTGTCACCCAATTAGAGATGGTTGCTTCCCCTTCGCGGTGGAGTGGAGACTCGACGCACCCCAACAATGGCCACCTTCTCGATGCGGTTGGTGAAGCCCAGAGGCTGATTCTTACTATATCTCCCGGCCATGGTCGCCTGTAGTCAAGCCTCGAGTAATGGGAGGTGGCTCTGGCTGTACTGAATGGTCGTCCGTCTCGACGGAGGACCTACGTAATAACGGGTAGACAATCAAGTGTACGCCAGTGACTACACAAAAATATCTCTCAGGAATCGCCTTCGACTCCGTTTTGGTGGTGCACCGGCCAATGGGGCTTGATGGAATGCGATGAAAAAAGTCCGAGGTACGACGCTTACTCAGCGCACTCTAATTGGAGACGAGGTGGAATCGGATTTACCTGAAGTGGAGATAGAATAAGGGCTTTAAGAAGGGTTATCTCCTTTCTCTCCGAACGCCCTTTTATCGATATGCTGGTCAGCACCTCTCCAATAATAACAGGGCGTGAAACCCCGGCTTAGAACTACCTGTCTCCCCCCGAAACTGTGTGATTCTTCGGGCACCGATCGGGAGACAGGACGCATTAAGGCATATTCGCATCTTCAACGTGTATGCCAGTGTGCTAGAGGTTAATAGCCTACGATGCCTGTTCAAAAGGGCCATCGTGGTGGGAACATACCCTCCTTGGAGGTTGGTGGTCAGACCGCATAGTACGCCACTCATGATTGGGGTTGCTCAATGTCTCCCAAACAAGAACAACCGAATGGTGTGTCTGAAACGGCGTTCCCTCTCGAGGAGCTGAGCTGGACGGTGACTAAGAATGCCAGTATTGTGAGCCAATACCTGGGGGCAAACCACATTCCACAGCCATCATTCGACAGCGACGGTCCCAGCACTATCGTCCCTGCTGTTTCGCCATACAATATTCAACAAGCGCGGCAGAACCTCATCGCGGCCTCTTTGGAGATTGTACAGCTTGCGATTGGACCTAGCGAGTTCTTGTCCAACCTCGCCACCGGTGTAAGACTCGAGCCTTCCTCCCTCCAAATCCGCGATAACACGTACTCATCTTCCAAAGTTTCAATAATCTCCTGCCTTTGCTGGCTATGTCAATACAACATCTTCCACCTCGTGCCACTGAGCGACACGATTAGCTATGCGGACCTCGCCTCTGCAGCCCGTGTCCCTGAGCAGCGCCTCAAGAGCATCGTCCGCATGGCCTTGACCAACACATTCCGTGAGCAATCAGACGGTAAACGCATCGGTCATTCGGCGACATCGGCGCTGCTGGCACGCAACGCCGATGTGTACGCTTACGCTACGTACATGTGCGCCAAGTCGGCGCCAACAGCTATGCACATGGCAGCGGCGTCCCAGCGGTGGGGTCCCGCCAGCATGCGCACCAACGAGACGGCATATAATATTGCCTTCGACACGGATCTGCCCTTCTTCGAACACATCTCGCGTGACGAGACCAAGATGGACGAATTTGCTAGGTATATGCGTAGTGTGAGGAGTAGCGAAGGTATTGACCTCAAACACCTCGTGGCTGGCTTCCCATGGCAAAACATCTGTGATGGTGGAGTAGTCGTCGACGTGAGTAACCTAAGTTTCTAGAGGGAGCCGAGAGGTGGGAATTCCTGCTAATCTCTTCGCTCCATTCAGGTAGGGTCAACCGGCGGCGCTGCTATAGCGCTGGCCAAAGAGTTTCCCCATCTCACTTTCGTGGTGCAGGACCTGCCCGCCAACGCGGACAGCGGACGCAGAGCAGCAGCAGAGTCATTGCCTGCTGACGTCGCATCTCGCCTCACTTTCCAAGCGCACGACTTCACCCAGCCGCAGCCGATGCGAGGCGGCGACGCATATCTCCTCAGAATGATCCTGCACGATTGGCCTGACGACGAAGCCGCCAACATCCTCAGAAACATGGTCGCGGCGATGGACAAGGCAAACTCAAGGCTGCTCATCATGGACCCGGTCAGTCCAGCGCCTGGGTCGGTGCCGGTTTCGGTGGAACGCATTGTTCGGATTAGAGACTTGACCATGCTGCAGGCTTTTAACAGTAAGGAAAGGGATGAGGATGATTGGAAAGTTCTGCTTGCTGCTGCCGATCTAAGGCTGCATTTGGTCCGCATTATTCAACCGCTTGATAGTGCCATGTCGGTATTGGAGGTAGCGTTAGGTCTTGCAACAGACGAAAAGAACTCAGAATCCAAACCGAGTAAACTTGAAGCCCTGCCAAGCCATTCCCAAATATGTGCTCCAAAACGAGCCTCTTGGGTATACCTAGGAACGCTGTTTACTAAGCTCGTGTTTGAGGGAAGCGAGGATAAATCTGGGATAGCGTCTCCGCGCAAGTTTTCCCATGCGGAAGATCGGAGAACCAGAAACATCACCATAGCAGACCCTCAACTTCGTAGTGATATGCGTAAACTGCTTACCTTTCCGAATTGCCTCTTATAATCTTTCGTCCTCTTAAGCATTCAACTGCTTAACCTGAAGGCACTCGAGGACTCTACTAGAAGAAATCGCACGGATCTTTAAGCGAGAAACCCTACTAGAATTATAACTTAGCATTTTAGTATAATAACGATTTTATTTATATTCGAATATATATTCGAATATATTCAAATAATTATTTAAATATAAATATACTAGTAGGATATTTAAATATAAATATACTATTTTAAGATATTTAAATAAAATTTAAATATATCTAAAAATAGTTATATACTAAAAATAGTATATATTTTTTGTATATTAAATTAGATTATATAATAAAGTACTATTTATAATACTTAGTAATCTAGACTAGCTTATAAAGTCTATAATTTATTACTAATACTACTAATTTATAAAGAGTACTATTTTAAATAATATATTTATATAGATATTTAAATATAAATATTAATAAGTTTATTATACTATCTATCTCTACTACTTTAAGGTAAGCTTTCTTAGCCTAGTACTTTAAAGCCTTAAGGTAGGCTTTTAGCTAGCTCTAGATATCCCTAGACTAACCGCGTCGGTTCTATTTAGAACCGAATTCATAATTATTATGTAACGCTAAACCTATACAGGGTATAAGCTAGCTATAAGTAGTTTAGCGAGTCGGGTTAATACCTAAAAGTAGTACTAAGTACTAAAAAAACAGTTAGTCTAGATATCCTTCTAATCCTCTAGGTTTTTAGAAATTACTAATATTACTTATATTAACTTAGATAAACTTAGGATTTTTTAGACTTTAATAAAACTACTTATCTTAAGTAGAGAAGCTATAAACTTATTTTACTAGTCTATTTTTAACTTATATTAGTAAACTAGGGAGCTTATATATTATAAAAATATATATATTTTCTATATATAATAGGCGCGCTTATATAATAGCTTTAGAGATTAGAATAGTACTTAGAGTAACTATTCTTTTTATACTTAAGGGTTCTTTTTAGTATTAACTTAAATTATTAAACTACTTATAACTAGCTTATATCTTATATAGGTTTAATATAAATAGTAAGTAGGTAAATTAAGGCTAGTAGAGTAGGAAGAAGTAATTAGATATAGGTTAGTACTATTAGATCTATAGTATTATAACTCTTATATAGTTAAGAATTAAGACTATTATAATAATAATACTATATACCTTAGATAAGATATAAGATAGTTTATAATAGGTATCCTATCCCTTTAATTTCTAAGATCCTAGACTATTTATAGTATATAAAGATATATACTAAGATTAATTTAAAGGGAGTATATAATCTAATCTAGGTTAAAGAAGGTAATAAATAGAAGATAGTGTTCTATACCTATTATAACCTTTTTAAATACTATATTATATCTTTTAAACTTCTGGAACTAATATCTTAGTAAGTTAGGTTAATACTTTGGTATTAATACTTAGTACTACCTTATAGTATTAACTTAAATACTTAGTACTAACTATTAGTACTAACCTAAATACTTAGGCTAGGAATCTAGTATTAACTTACTAAGAGTCGAGTTAGGTACCTAACTTAAGTTTAAAGTACTAATCTAACGCGGTTAGTCTATATTTTATAACTAAAAGCTTACGCCTACTAAGATAAATTATAATATACTTAATTAAGAACTCCTAGTTATTATAATATCCTTCTAGGTATAATAGAAGTATTTAGAAGAGGCTTAATATTAAATTATAATTATTATAAACTATTATAATCTTAAATCCTTTCTAACTACTAAGACCCTTAGCTATTAATAAGTATATTAAGCTAAATTTCTATTAGTATTTAACTTTAAAATATAATACTAGCCTAGAAGAAAGAACCTAGTAGATATACCTTTAAAAAGGGTAGATTATAATAAATTTAATATATCTTATATAATAGTCCCTTTTTTTAAATTAGGTATTATAGTAGTTAAGAAGGGCTACTAGGTAGCTTTATAAGTAGTAGCTAATCTAAGTAATCTTAAAAAGGAGGATTAGATCCCTAAGCTCTTATAAACTATCTTAAAGGAAATAGTAGAGAAACTTAAGGGGGATAATATAGCTACTAAAATTAATAGTATTAACTTTAAGTAAGTAGTAGGCCTATTATACTTCTAAAGTAATTAGTTTTATATATCTAATAATAAAGGCTTATAACTTTAAATTCTTAGGAACTTTTATAACTTTATAACTATAAGCTATCTTAGCTAGAATTATACTACTACTATTACCTAGTAATAGTTTTATTAGCTTATAATAGGTAAAGATATTAAAGAGTATATTAAGACTTTTAATACCTTTTAGTAATTAAAGTATTTTAAATATAAGCCTTATAAAGAGCTTATATCTATTCTAGTCTTATATAGCCCTTAAGAGGCTGTAGCTATTAACTTTATTACTAAGTTACCTTAAAGTAGAAGTTCTATTAATAATATTACTTATAACTATATTATAATAGTTATAGACTATTTTAATTAAATATACTATTATATCCCCTATTATAAAATTATAATATGAAAGTAATTTATTATGATATTCATATAAGAAGTTTTCTAATTATATAATATATTAAATATAATTATTAGTAAATATAATATACTATTTACCTCCTACTTCTAGTAGATATTAGTATAAGCTTTAGATAGTAACTATTAGCTCTTAACTACCTTTTACTAATAAATAGATAGGCTAATAGAGTAATAGAACTAGGTAATTAAATAATACCTTTATATATATATAAATTATTAATAAGATAACTAGGTTTTATAGTTACTTCTAGTAGAGTATATATATTATAATAGTCTCTATTATACTATAAAATATACCCCTTTCTATATCTATATTAGGAGATATTAGATACTCTTCTAATTATTAGATATACTTTTATCTAATCCTAGTATAAGTACCCTTAAGTTTACTAAGGAGCTAGAATAACTTAACTTATATCTAATAAATATTTTTATAAAGGCTTAAAATATATAAATAAAATATTATAATAAGGGTTATAAGGCTTTTATACTCTAGAAGAGAGACTAAGTAATACTCTAGAATAATAATATTATATCTTAGAGGGTATATAAGAAACTTAATTATAAGAAGCTTAGACTATTTCTTATAATTAAAATTATTATACCTAATTTATACTACTTTTAATTATTATACTAGATGAAAATCTACTTAATATTCTATATATTCTTTATAAGTTATATTACTAAAATACTATTAAAGTCTATATTATACTACTTCTACCCCTAGTTAAAATTATTACTAAAGATAGAAATTATATAGAATATAAAGTAGAGGAAATTCTAGACTTAAAGTTATACTATTATAAACTTTAATACCTAGTATCTTAAAAGGGGTATTAATCTTATTAGAATATCTAAGAACCTACTAAGCTCTTATAAAGTAGCTTAGAGTTAATATAATAGTTTTACTAAAAATATCTATTTAAGCTAGGACCTTAAGAGGCCTTTCTAACCTTACTTAATATAGTAGTTACTACCTTATAATAGATAGGGGGACCTTATAATAGTAATAGGAAGTAGTATAAGTAAAGAGCTAATAGTTATAATATTATATAATTATCTAGTCCTATAAATATCTTATAATAAAATAGAACTATTTAGTAAGGTATTAAAGTTCTTCTAATAATACTTTATATACCTAGTAATACTTTAAGAATTTAATAATTTACTTTATTAACTTACTATATTATATTACCCCTATTATATAACCTTTATCTAAACTACTTATAAAGTTAAATAGTAATTTAAACGCGTTATAAAAAGGGCTTAGAAGGGATTTTACTTAACTTAAAGATATATAATAACTTAGATAAAAAAAAGTAATATTACTAAGTAACTAACTAGAATTATATAACTCCTACTATCCTTCTCTTATAAGCCTTAAACCCCTCTAATTCTTTAAGACTATTTAATACGAATTCCCTACTACTCTTATAACTTATATAAGCTCTTTTACTAATAATATTATATCTAGCTTATAAGTATTAAATTATATTATAATTAAGGTAGTAATTAATATTATAAATAGGGTTTACTTAAGCGCTTATAAATAAAAATAGAGTAGAGGATATACTCTTTATAAACTACTTATTCTTTAATCCCTTAATATTAGATATTACTTTAATAAAGTTATAGATTATAGCTAATAGCCTTATTAATACTAATAGCTCTTAACTTCTCTCTAAGAGGGTTAAGCTATTAAAATCTAGCGTTAGTAATTTCTAAAAACCTGGAGGGGTATCTAGGACTAGCCCTAGGCCGCCCTAGGCCCCTAGGGCTATAGTTTAAGAAAGCTTGCCCTAGGGCCGTGTTATAACCTTAGTACGCGAGCCTTAGTAGATATTATAAGCGCTTATTAAAGTCGAATATACCTTGATATAACGAGTCGAGTAACCGCTCGCCTAGTTACTATAATTACTATAAGACGACCGTAGTAAGCGGGACGATCGCTTACTAAGTTACTCTAGTTAATACAGGTCGAGTACTAGTAATTAGTATAAGTATAGACTTTCCTATATCTATATAAATAGCGTTACTTTCTCTTTAGATAGGAGCTTCGTACTTAACTTATATTATCTACTAGACTAATCTCCTAGATATTAAATATAATTCTATACTAGACTAGTTTAATATAAAGCCTACTTGTCTTCTCCTTAATACTCCTCTTTATAAGATCTACCTATTAATCCCTAATAACCTTTAAGAGTTATAGGTTATAATACTTTAAGTACCCTTAAGATAAGTACCTTAGGAGAAAGAAACTCTACCCTAAGTAAATAAGGTTTATAATAGTTAATAGTTATTCAAGTAAAGGATAGTATTAAGATTACTAAACTAGACTTATATTATAATAATTATAAGAAGCTAAAAGAGTAGTTAGTATAGATATAACTATACTTCTCTTTTAATAAAGATACTATTATTTTAAGTAACTAGCCTCTATTTATTATAACCTATATATAAGGACGGGCTTAGAGGTAGTCTACCCCGTATCTTAAATAATATATAAAAGGTCCTAATAATTAAGATAACGCCGCTATTAAGAAGTAGATAGAAAGCTTTACACGTTTTTATATAAAGATAAGGCGTATATTTAGACCCTCTAATAAAGAAAGTATAGTAGTATAAGTTATCTAGTACTTATCTTAGAAGAAGTTAGTATTAGAGTACTTAACTTAGTTTTAATAGTATATAATATAAATTAACTAGGATAATAATATACTTATAATAATATATTAATAAGGATTAAAGGATAATATTAAGAAAGAACTTATATAAGATAGAGCTATATATAATATACTAGATATACTTATTAGAGTAGTAGTAAGAATTAATAACTAACTCTATAAGCTTATAATAGAGTTACGCTATAATAGTAGTATTATAAGACTTAGATAAGTAGGGATCTATTTTAGAGGATATTATAAAAGATATATATAATATAATCCTTACAGACCTATACTAATAGAATTAGACTTCACTTAAAAGAAAGGTAAATTTAGGGGTAAGAAGTAATAAGGGGATAGAAAAGTAATAAAATATTATAACTATAATAAACCGGGCTATATTACTAAAGACTACAGGTTAAAAAATATAGTAAAACGACTATAATTAAATGTACTAGAGAGAGTACTAATTAAGATAACTAGACCTCTAAAGGATTAACTAGAGGATAAGTATAGTAATAAAGAACTAGACGTAATTATAAAGGACTTACTAGTACTTATTAACTATCTAATAGATAAGAATATTAAAGAACTTTAGACTAGAGAAGAAGAGCTATATAAATAAATCGCAATAAAATAGAGAAATATTAGAAGAATTAAGAACCGACTTAAGTAAATTTATAAATAATTAAAAGAACTAGGTTCTAATAATAATAGTAATAGTAGATAGGCTTAGAAGGAATATCCTAGGTATAGCTAAGAAAATAATAACTTAGACTAGGAAGACCTTAGTCCTAAACCTAAGAAGGGTAAGGAGAAGATCCTTAAAGAATCTTATATTATTATATTAAAAGATTTATAATAGATAAAACTTAAGGAAAGAATAGAATTTTACTAAGAAAAGGTTTTAGATAGACTCCTTTAGAAGAAATTCTAAAATAATTTATAATACTTATAGTATAGAGTAATATACTAGACGGCTTACGCCGATATATAATACCTAATATATAACTAAGTAAAGAGAAACTTAGGAAAAGTAATTAGAATACGTATATATAGAAAGATCTAGACTAGTTACTATAATAAGAGCTATAACTAGTACCTAGTAATTAAGAGAAAATATATATAGTTCCTAAATTATAACTAAAGATAGTATAGTAGTCTTTATAAATACCTGAAGTATAATAAAGATATTATAAAGTACTATTTAATAGAATAGTATATATATTTTTATAACGAGTATAAGAAATATATACGGTAGAAGAAAATTACTATATTCCTCCCTAACTTAGGAAAAGAGTAATCCCTTATACTAAGGGGAAGTATAAGGAGATAAATGTCCTAATCCCTAAAATATAATAATTATACTTAATAGAGTATATAGTATACGTAAATATACTAGTTAGAATAGATAGTTAGAGAACTATAATAATAATAGATTCTAGAGTATCTAAGAACTTTAATTTTAAAGTATTAGTACGGTTAGTAGGCCTATTAATATAAAGAAAGAAGGATTTATACGACTTATAAATAGCTAACGGGTCGAGCCTATTAATAGGAAGCGTAGCTAAGGAGATAACCTTACTACTATTTATAATTTAATAATATTATAAAGAAATATCTTTTAATATAATTAGAATAGCTACTTATTATATTATTTTAGGTATACCTTAATTAGAAAAGTATAACCTAGTAATTAACTAGAAAAGAAAAGTACTTAAGTTTAAGTAAACTAGTAATATCGCTAGATTCTACCCTACACGCTAATAGTAGATGACGGTAGATAAGAAATTAAACTAAAAGACGGTTAAAGTATATATTACTTTAATTTTAAATAAGGATAGCTTTAAAAGAAAAGGATCCGACTTAATAGGTACTAGCGGAGGTTAGTAGGGCTATAAAGTTAGAGTTTTTAAAGTAACTAATAGTACTCCTAATATCTTATAAGAGTATTAGAGATAGAAACGCCTCTTTATAAAAGAGATAATAGTAAAAGCTCTACCTAAATACTAATCTTAGGATTATAAGATCGAACTTAAACTAGGGAAGGAACTAATATTTAGACCTATTTATACGTTATTTAAAAAGGAACTCTTAGTATTATATAAGTACTTAGACGAGAACCTGAAAAAAGGATTTATTTAAGAATTTAAATTACTAGTAGGGTATCTAATACTCTTTATAAAGAAGAAAGACGGATTACTATAACTATATATAGATTATTAAAAGTTAAATAATATAATAATTAAAAATTATTATCTACTACCTAATATTAGTAAGTTATAAGATCGGCTAGCTAAAGTAAAGATCTTTATAAAGTTAGATCTTAGAGGAGTATATAACTTAATTTAAATAAAAGAAGGTAATAAATAGAAAATAGTATTTAGGACTTAATATAGATATTATAAGTACC
>JAABUX010005994.1_pt1 | contig 14701 bp, 20 predicted proteins | sample 5561851 | NCBI WGS metagenome assembly JAABUX01 (sample SAMN10711883, study PRJNA513361) | rock metagenome | isolation source: Antarctica rocks | place: Antarctica: Victoria Land, Richard Nunatak red sandstone | collected 2016-01-03 | reverse complement strand
GAGCTCGGTGCTGCGCACGAGCTTCGAGCGTACGGACAAGGAGCTGCTGGCGCACCTGGAGGGTGCGGCCCGTTCCCCGAAGCCGGTCACGGGCGGGGCCGCCTCGGGGCAGGGGCATGCGAGCTCCTGCGTCCGCAAAGATGTCATGGCCAGTGCGTTGTTTTTGGGACAGGCCTGCAGACACGGAAAGGCCTACCCGGCACTCGTGCTTACAGGAAGGGGCCCACTGCTGGTTTTCAGGCTGCCGCACGTGACGCGCTTTCCCGACAGGCTCCAGGCCTTTCAGGCTCCGGCCTGTGCTGACAGAGGAATGCTCGCGCAGGTGATGGTGCCCACCGACGAGCGGCCGCAGGAGGGGCAGCTGGCGCTCAGCGTGGAGCTCTCGGCGCTGTGCTCGCCCGACGCGCGGCCGGGGCGCTTCTCCGAGGCGGCGAACTGCCTGAACGAGCAGGCGCGCGTGGCAGCGCAGCGGCCTCAAGTAGCCTCAGCTCAAGTGTGCTGATGCATTTCACCATGGTTCCAGAGCTTTGGTAGTGCGCGCGTTGCCCGGGCGTCCCGACGTATCACTTGGGCTGTGCGTGCTTGCAATTGTGTGAAACCCCTGGTCCAAGCACATCTTATTAATTGACGGTTGGCGATGTTGTCTGGTTTACCTATGTAATTTTTCTCTGCCCTGCTTTGCACTATGTGTATGTATAGACATAATCTCGCAGCAAAAGTGTGAGCGCGTGCCCTGGCCGGCACGCACAGACTTGGCGCTCACTGCACGGCGCGCAGCTGGGCGCGGCGCTGCGCGGCGGGCGCGTGGTGGACCTGCGCGGGCTGGCCATTGCGCAGGGCCGCGCGGCCTGGCTGGCCTATTTAGACCTCTACGTGCTGGACGCCGATGGCGGCCTGTACGACGCCGCGCTGCTGGCCGCGCTGGCCGCGCTGGCCGCGCTGCGGCTGCCGAGTGTGGCGGTGGACGATGCTGGCAAGGCAAGCGGGGTGCTGCAGGGCTGGTGCAGTTGGTCGCACAGGGGCCGTGCGCCATGGGCCTGGATGTACATTTGCAGGCATTGCATGCGGCGCTGGCCGAGCCGCGGCATGCGAGGGAGCTGGCGCAGGAGCCGGGCGGGCTGCAGCTGAGCGTCGGTGGGCAACATGCACTCCGCTGGCAGACTGGCTCGGAAAATTGCACATGCAGGGCATGTGGGTTTGTCCTGCGGGGTGTATTGCAGGCACCTGCGAGCTCCAGGGGGGATGCTGCTGCAGAGCAAGACCGCAATGCAGCTCCCACAGACTGCTGCACGTGCAGGTCGTGCCGGCGGGCGCCGGAGAGGACGGTGCGCGGGACCTAATGCAGGAGGGCGGCACCGGCGAGGAGCGGGCGGGCGGCGGCGCGCCGGCGCCGGCGGCAGCGCCGGCGGCTGCGCCGGCGCTGCGCGGCGGCTACTTACGCGTGGGCTCGCTGCCCACGGCGCTGACCTGCGCCTTGTACGGCGAGCACCTGGTGCGGCTCTGGTGGGCTGTTGCTGCATGTCTTAGGGTTAGGGTAGGGCCGTGCTGCCCACAGCGCTACCTGCGCCCTATACGGCAAGCACCTGGCCGGCATTCTCTGATGGGCTGTTGCTGCTCGCACTCACGCGCGTCGGTCAGGGGAAGTGGCAAGTCATCGAGTGAACAGGAGCTGCAAGGGTAGTCTCTCTGTGCCAGCCCACTGCTTATATCATTGCCGATCACTTGCACAAAAACCTGTGTAGGCCTCCCCCGCGGTCACCCGGCTTGCGACGTCAGTACGCTCACTAAACGAGCCTGCTTGAGAGTGCGCGCATGGCATGCGCATTGGTGCTGTGACCCCGTAACCCCCAACTTTTCGGGATTGATATAGTCTGCGCACATCCGTGCAGTAATGCCCAAGCAATGTGATGCAAAATCTGGACCGCGGCAGATCGTGGACCCCAACCGGGAGGAGGAGGCGCTGGCGCACGCGCTGGTGTCGGTCACCGTCGATGACAGGGATCGCCTGCTGGGTGCTTTCCACCCCCGAGCCTGAGACTTGACTTCTGGGCACATATGCCAGGACCGCCTGCTAGCTGCCCCACCATGGCCCGCCTGATTCAGGTTTTGACATGGGCGAATCTGTCAGAACGGCTCGCTAGGTGCCCCCACCTGGGCCTCAGCACCTGCATATCTGATGACCACCCAGTGTGTAATTGTGTTCAGACGACGGGGTGAGTAAATGTCAGGGCAGACAGGTGGGTAGGTACAGGCGGGTAGACTGATCTGGATGACCTGCGCACTGAAGGACATGCTCACTCAACGTAGCAGGCTCACCGATCACCACGCAGCCACTTGTGCATCTTAAGTGCCTGCATGCAGCCCGGGCCCGCGTTGCAGGAAGTGCCTGAGCGCGTGCGTTGCCACGCGCGCCAGGGGTGTACAAACCGGGCGGGCGCGCAGCCGCAAACGGCCCCACGCTGCAGGCATGCATAGAGGCCGCGCGGCTGCGGCACCGCGAGCTGGCGGCGCTGCTGCGGCAGGCGCTGCAGGCGGCCGGCGTGCCTGACTTTGCGGAGGGCTAGGGGGTCCATCTTGGGGGGCCGGGGTGGTAGCTGACTCAAAGGCAGGTGCGCACATGGGATGCGGCACATGAACAGTGCGACGCATTTGCTGCCACAAAGTTGTCTGTCTCTGTGCGCAGGGCGTGCTTGCAGGAACTGCTGCAGGCAAAGAGGATTGTAAGCAGCGTACATGATGCTGTGCGCAAACAAGCAGCGGGCTTGCTTACACGCTACTGTGCTAAATGCAATAACGCAACAGCCATGCGTGCCAAGGAGCCAACCAATGTGGTGCCCACTCAGTGCTTACTGCCAACGCCTCGTACACAGGCATACACAAGTACATATGCTAAATGACTATCCAAAACTGTGTGCATGCATGCTCTGAATAACAAGTCTGTAACCCACAAAAACTCCAAACAGTTGTGATGATGGTGCGCACAAGTGTACATCCACGTCGGAAAATATACAGCGGCTCTGACGGTCACTGATAGCCAGGCTACAGCGTCAAAGCAGCGGGCTCGCGTCTGCCGCCCCCGGGCGCGCGCGGCCGCGCCCACTGCAGCACGATGCGCAGCGCAAACAGGGCCAGCGCGAGCGCGGTCGCGCCGCGCAGCACCCACGCGAGCGCCGGCTGCCGCGCCGCCGCCGGCAGCGCGCGCTCCGCCCCCAGCCGGTGCCAGGCGGCCGCGGTGGCCGCGCCAAGCGCCGCGCCGGCCAGTACCTGGGCAGCGCTGTGGAAGCCCAGCGCGACGCGCAGCCATGCCTGCAGCAAGGCCCGGGCTGTGAGCAAGAGAGAGAGATATGTATACTTTTGGGCTCAGGCTCTGTGGTGGCTGAGCGCGCGTCGAGGGGTGTGGCCGGATGTTCCCTGGGTGACCAGCGGGCGTCCACAGATCCTATAAAAATGCATGATGTACCTAGCTCAAAACATGCTGAAGCGTGGTACGCATCGGCGCGGCGAGGAGGGCGAACCAGGAACGCTGCGGGCAGCAGTGGCAGGGCGGCCAGCAGCGCGCTCTGCCCGGCCTGCGCTCCGCTTGGCCGCAGCAGCGCGAGCGCCGCCGACGTGGCCAGGAACGCCAGGCTGTTGGCGTGCGACGAGGGCATCCCTGGGTCGGCCTTGCGTGCGCGCGCCGGCCGCTGGTGCTTCAGCGTCAGCTTCAGCCCCTGGCGGGACACGCCGCCGTGTTGGAACTCTGTAGGCACGCCCTTACTAGGCGAGCTCAAAGACTGCACAGGCCTCGCTGCGGGTGGCGTGACGGTGTATGGAGACAGCAGGCAGAGCCACAAGCGTACCGAGCATACACAGTGCAAAATGTTGCGACGCATGCACACCGCTGAGGAAGCAACGAAGGCAGTGCAAGCCTGGCACAAGAATGACGCAGCGACGGCGCCCAGCAAGCACCACATGGTCTCCGCGTCGCGCCGCCAGAACAGCACCCCGCCAGCAATGAGCGATACTGCCCACTTTGTGCTGTCATTGAGCAGGTGCAAAACGCGTGCAGCTGTGCTTGAGCGCTCGCCTCCAGCAACACCGCTACTCGCTGCAGCGATTGACACCACGTGCACCCTCCTCAAGCTTGTATGCCGTGTACGTTGCAGCATGTGCAGTTTACGCCGTTTGCCTTGCACACGTCTGGACCGGCAAGCACCTGCGTAAGAGCAGCAGAGGTGACTGAAGGCTGCAAAGCGAGCTGGACAGTGCCTGCATTGTGCGAGTCTCCAGCCCTGCTTCACGCAAGCGCGCGCCCCTGCAGGCGCGGGATGCGCTTGTAACTGCATCTCCTAGCACTGTGCTAAAGAAGCAGCCGTGCACAGCAAGCGCTTGGGCAGCGGTGTGTCTGGCGGTCTACAGCGTCTGTATTGTCAGAAAAGGCACCTGGATGTGTGGGCCATGCTAGCCAGCGACCATGTTGCCCAGGGCTGCATGCATTGGTTGAGTCCTTGCATGCTGGTGCTGGTGCCAAGAAGAGTTCGACCAGATGTTAGTGTTCCAGACAAGACGTAGAAACAACCGGCCATGACTCCACTGCCAAGGAGAGGCGAAGATGGGCTCTACGTGGTGTTGATAGTGTGCAAGGCTGCGTCAGCAGCCTGACTTGCACTTTTCAGTACGCTCGTCATATGACAGGCGGCGGCTGGCAGCCGCCCTGCTATGTCTGTCTCGCTGTTTTGAAGAGAGACATGATGCGCGGTTTGAGCCTTATGCAGCATTGATATTCCGGGGTGGGCGCGAGAGATTGTGATCCCATAACTCATTTTACAAGCCCCATGCAGAATGGTAGGCTCAAGCTAGGCAGCTGAGGGTGCAACTCCACCGCCGCCGATGGTGCTCACCACACGCGTGCCTTCCCTGTCGACGACCTTGATCACATAGCTCGGCTGTGCTACCACCAGCCGCTTTTTGATCTGCGCGCACAAGGGCAGACGCTTATCAAGCACTGGGCTTCACGAGCAAATGCATTTGCTGGTGGGCATGGCCACTGCAAATCAAGCCTGCTGTTCTTGCAAAACACATGAAGCAACCCCCGACATTCTTACCAAACATACTTCAGAAATTTATGAGCAAGCAGAACGCATCCCGGAATGCTGACATTGTCTGGCACTGATGCCCCATGCCAGGACAGCTCCCCAGACAACACCCCTGACATTGACCTCTTCACCCAGGTGTGCAGGCTGCGCACCTCGTCGATGCCGCGGTGCATGAGCTCAAGCGCCTCAGCCTCGCTGAGGTCAGGCTTCCACAGCCGGTCCATCATAGACAGCACGAAGTACGACCCTGGCGCAGGGTATGTACACCCTCGGCAAAGGCCCCCTCAGAAGACTTTCAAGAGGGGAGAGTAAAGCACGTTTCACTCTCCCTGCGAGCCTGATAGGCATATGACGTGCCGGTTGCAGGCTCAAACAGGCCCACGCGCATCTCTGCAGCCCCCACAGTCCCATAGATGCTCCAGCGTAGCTTAACTCAGCAGCCTGGTGCGCAGCGCGTGGCTGGCGGGGAGCGCGCCATAGCCTGTGCCGGCCACATTCATGGCGTGCATGGTGGCCAGGTAGTCCAGCCAGAAGAGCGAGGGGCCCGCCTTCTCGTCCCAGCCCGCGATCAGCAGGTTGGTCTGGTACATGCGCTGCGCGCCCGCGCGGCGCCCGGCGCCCGTCAGGGCGCGGTCAGGGGCTGGCTGACCATGGGTGGTCTGATCAGCAGGTTGGTCTGGTACATGCGCTGCGACCCCGCGCGGTGCCCCGGCGGCCGTCAGGGCGCAATCAGGGGCTCGCTGATCATGGGTGGGCGATGTAGGCAGCAACACAGGCTTTAAGTTGCAGGCTAACCAGCTACACATGGACGCCTTCTGCAGCCTTCTACGCTCGAGAGTGCTCGCCAAGGTGTCTTTGGCCCACAGCAGCAGGCATGTCACTTGGGCACGGAGGTGTCGCCGCGTCTGATGCCAAGCGCAGAGTTTGTCGTCACGTCCAGAGCGACCCTCAAGCACGCAAGCGTCTCTCGCCAGGCACATTGCCTCTCACTGGCTGCATGGGTGTGCTCTAGACTCATTTAGTTTAATAAACAAACCTCTCGCCTGCACTGCCTGCACTGCTCTTGTACTTGCTCACAGGCAGACCTGTATGGTGTGGCCTGCTTCATTTACGAGTGCATGAGAAAACGTGACCTGACTGCAAAGGGTCGACGCTTATCAGCCTAGCTGGGGTGCGTAGTGTAACAAGTCTAGCTCACAGGCGAGCCGGCGCGCGCACCTTGCGCAGCGCCGACGCTCATCAGCCTAGCTGGGGCTGCGTAGTGTAACAAATCTATCTCGCAGGCGAAAGGCGCGCGCGCGCACCTTGCGCAGCGCCTCCGCCAGCTCGCAGCGCGTAAAGTTGGCTACCGCGGGCGTGCTGAGCGGGAAGTCGTTGCGCAGCGCGTACAGCCGCACGTTCGCGATGATGAACTCGGAGAACTGCACACGGTCGCCGGGCTCGCCTGCCATGCGCACTGAGCTGTGAGAGGGGCGGCTGCAGGCACAAGCAGCTGCGTGCACAGCGTGACACCCAGGTGAGCTGGCTGACAACAAATGCTTTCCTGACTGGCCCAAATAAGTGCACTTGCATCGCTTTCCCGCGCGTGATAGAGCGAAAAGGAGACACAACTCCGTCGCCGGCGGGGCGCGCAGTGCAACAAGGAGGCAGCGTGCTCGTCCTCACAGCCACACACAGTTCAGAAACAGGCTGCACGCTAGCGCGACCGCTCAGCGCGCACCAGAAATCCCTATCAGTTTGTGGCTGTCGATTGGCACCAGCTTGTCCTCGTCGTGCTTTATGGTGATGATCTGCTGCGACGCGCACGTGTCGCTGCACACCATAACAAAGTCCCGGCCCTTGATGCCAAACAGGAAGTCCATCCCTGCAAAGGCGGCCCGGCCCAAGCGCCTCGCTGGAAGCGGCTGCCGCAGGGGCCAGGAAGAGCAGCACAGGTACGCACAACTGCACTTAGCGTAAGCGGAGCGCAAGCGACAAGTGACTTCTGTACGCCAACTCCTGACAAAAATAAAGTTGACTGGGAAAGGAAAGGCAGCCTAGGCCAGGCTGCCTGGCCCATATCAGAAGCACCGCTCCAGACCCTGGTCTGGCCCTCAGGCAGGCTGCTCCCTACGCACGTGCGGCTTATGAGCTTCAACAGAACTTGCATGAATGTTGCAAGGATAGGGCGCTGTCGTGCTTCCTGAACCTTGCCAGCGTTCTAACAATGTGAGGTACTGATTGTCTGTGCAGCCCGCTTGCCGTAGCCGCCCGACATGGAGGTGGATGTCTCCGCCAGGCTCGACCTGCTCAAGGCGCTGGGTGCGCAAGCCCAGGGCAACCCCAGCGCGAGCAGCCGCTGTACCGGCGTCATAGCCCGCCACAGCCTGCTTGTCGAGAGCGGCCCGGGCTTGGCGCCGGCCGAGCGCGAGCGCGCCGCCGAGTCTGTTGGCGCGTACCTCGAATCCGTGACGGCGCTGCTCGCCAGCGAGCAGGTGAACTCCAACTTGCGAGGCGTAATGTGAAGTCCTGCAGAGTATCATTAGCATGTTCGATGTGCGCGACGGACCATGTGACAAGGGGGACTGCCTGCTGTGCCAGTAGATGCCACAACCTACAAATGCCGAGCGCTTGACAAGCGCAGGCATAGTCTGCAGCATGTGCCATCACATTGTGCAGAGCACGTTGCAGCACACGCGCTGCGTGTTGCAACGGAGCACAAAGAATGGCCCCAACAGCCATAGGCAAGGTCATGAGAGCGCTGAAGCCAAAGCCGCTGGTGCAGGCGGCGGCGCGGCGCGCCGGCGCCGAGCTCCTGGCGGCCGCCGTGGGCGAGGCCGGCCCAGCGCGCCTGCTGGCGGCCGCGGGCGGCTGGCTGGCGGCGTGCGTGGCCGCGCTGCGGCCCGGCGAGGATGCGGCCGTGCAGCGCGGCACGTGGCGCGCGCTGGCGGCGCTGTTCGAGCGGCTGGGCGCGCTGGCGGGCGCGCCGGGCGCGCGGCGCGAGGGCGCCGCGCTCGTCGGCCGCCTCATGCCCGCCGCGCTGCCGCTCCTGCAGGCGCCGCCGGGTGCGCGCAGCGCGCCCAGCCCGCCCCCCCACTCGGCAGGGCAGGCGCAGGGCCGCGGACAGGGCACTCAGCGCTGCGTACTCGGTCACGGTGGTCTTGCAAAGCACTTGGTGCTTGCTGCACAGACCTGAAATGCGGTCTTGCTGCGCAGCGCAGACGATGCTGCCGTAGCAGCGCTGCCCCTGCTATTGTCCCAGGACTGTCGCCTGAGCCTGTGCGGCGCGAGCGCCCCGCTGCTCGCCCGGCGCCCTGGCACAAAGATTGCAGCGGTATGCCGTGGCGCAGCAGACGACGCAGCGACGGCGGTGGCGATGGCTGGCGCGCTGTGCGCCGCGCTGCGCGCGCTGCCGGCGGCGCTGCGGCCGCACGCGCGCGCGCTGGAGCGCTATGCGTTGTGCGCGTTGGTCGATCCGCGCTCGCCGCCGCGCCTGCGCCTGGCTGCCGCGGAGCTGCTGGCGCTCGTGCCGCGCGCGGCAGGCGCGGCCCCGCGGCCTCGGGCTAGGGTTAGGGCTTACCCTACCCTGCTCGCCCCCGCGCTCAGCCTCCGGCTGAGACTCTGGCCTACGGGATGTCGCCAGCCCGTGCCAGGCCACTGCGCAGCCTCCTCGCGGTCGCGCCGCGCGCGGCTCAGCGGCCGCAAATGCCGCTGTGTGCCTGACCTGGCGGCAAGCTCGCTGTTGTGTCTGACCGGGCTCCTGGATAGGGATAGGGGTGCTGCACGCCCGGCGCCATCTATCCCGCTTACCCTAACCCTATCCTGGTGATCTCGCGAGCGAGCGCGCTGCCCTGCGGGCTCATCAGCCCATGTCCAGCAGCTGAGCAGGTATACACCCCTGTCCGAGCGCCGGCGCGCCGACGCCGCCCGCGCGCCGCAGGCGACGCGGCCGCCTGGAGCGCGCTGGCGCAGCGGCTGCTGGGGCTCGCGCACGACCAGCTGGACGCCGCCTTCCTGGGTCTGGAGGACCCCGCGCTGGCGGCCGCCGCCCGGTGCGCTGCCAGGGGAGGGCGGTGCATGGCGTCCTCTGATGGCGTAGGCGGGGGGACCCCACGCTGGCGCAAAATTCGAAGAACGTATTGCTGTCATGAAGATTGGAATAGAAGAGTCAGCTCAAACACAAAAAGAACAAGCATAAGTCGGTGAAACCCGCCGCCATGTGCATGCCAGGGGCGTTTTTGCTGAGGGCTGTGCATGGCGGCCGCACGCGTCACTCGCATCATGTGTGCACGGATGAGCGGCTGCCGTGCGAGGCTGCCTACCCTGTGCTGCCCTTGATCGGGAGCTCCGTAAAGAGACCCTGGCAGCATCGAGGGCTTGGCGGCCGTGCCGGCGCGTAGGGCAGGCATTTGCGACTACCCCAAGCAGCTGGCCCTCCTCGCTGGGGCGGCAGGGAACATCGGCATACTGCTTCTCTTTAAAATTACTACTGTTTTCTGCCTCGCGCAGGGCAACGCTCCGGCCAGGCAGCGCCGAGGCGCCGGACCCCGCGGCGCCGCACGCCAGGGCCGCGGGCGGCGCGGCCGCGCTGGCGCGCCTGGCCGGCGCGCTGGACTGCCTGGAGCGGCTGCTCACTGGCGCATTCCCGGCGCCCGTGCCGCTGCCGGGCGGCGCGGTGCTCGCGCTCGCCGGTCGCATGCTGGCCATGGACACCGGGCCCGTGGCCGAGGGCGCGCTCCCGCCGCCCCGCCCCCTCCCCGCCCCCGCCGCGTTCCCGGCGCCCGTGCCGCTGTCGAGCGCGGGCATGCTCGCGCTCGCAGGCCCGCCCCCGCCCCCGCCGCCCCACCCCCGCCTCCGCCGCCGACTCGGCGCCTGCGCATGCGCCCGCCTGCCGGCCCTGATGCGCCGGGATGCCCTGATGCGTCAGCCTGCCGGCTGCACCAAGCTTCTGGCCGGTCCCGCCTTGTCTGTGTTGACAGTCTGGTGACTAGAGGCGGTGCTGTGAAGGCGTGCCCAGTTTCTGTCGGGGTTACTGTCAGATGTCGCCCGGCCTGGCGCGGGGAGCCTGGTACCGCAAGGCGGGGCTGCGACGCACAGGCCCAGCTGCTTGACCAGTGCGCCGCGCAGGCCGCGTGCCGGCCTCGGCGTCGGGCTACCTGGCGCTGGTGGCCGCGCTGCCGGGCGCGCACGCGGCCGCGCTCGGCCTGCTGCGCGCGCTGCTGGCGGCCGGGCGCGGCGCGGCGGCGCCGCTGCACGCCTCCGCCGCCGCGCTGGCCGCGGACCTGCTGCGGCGCCTGGCGGCCGGCGGCGCACGCGCGCTCGTCGCCGCCGCCTGGCCCGTGCGCGAGCAGGCGCGGCCTCTTCCTGACCTTGTTCGGGTTCCGAACATGCCATGAGCCAGCGCCCAGACAGGATACCACCCTTAAGCAGGCATGGGGGAGGTCATCGCTGAGCTGGCTCGTCTCTGCTGATAGCCTGAGTGCACACGGCGTGAAGAGCAGGACGTTACCAGCCGCGAGCGCTGCAGCGCGGGTTAGGGTTGTTAACCCTGTACCTGCACAGGTGTACGCGTTTGCAGCCGACCTGGTGGCCGCGGGCGGCGCGGCGGTGGCCAAGCGGCTGGCCGCCCCCGGGCTGGCCGCCATCCAGCTGGAGCTTTACGGCGGCGCGCCGGTCGCCGACGCGGGCGGCCGCCGGCCGAAGCCGTCGAAGAAGCGCAAGAAGCGCGCCGCGGGCGCCGCCGCCGACGACCTGCCCGCAGACCCCGCAGCAGCGGCGGCGGCGGCGGCCGCCGCCACTGTGGCGGATGGGGATGCGCTGACGTGGGCGGGGGGCCGCCCAGCGGCGCGCGATGCGGCGGTGCAGGCCGCTGCGCTGCACCTGCTGGAGGCGCTGCTGCAGGTGGGGACCCAACCCTACCCTACTCTACCCTATCCAAGACACTTGAGGAGCCGAGTGAGGAGCTGCGCGCACGCTGCACTTTTCAAGCTGTGGAGTATGTTGTTGCCGTGCGTTGGTTGGAGAAGTGGGCGCGCATTCCGCAAGCCATCTCGCCCCCTTCCGGGCAAAGCCAAGGCTCTGTGCTTGGTGTGCAAGTACGCGATCCTCATAGTGGGTGGGCCAAGCTAAGGCTCCGTGTGTTTTCACAATCTGAGCCCCTTTTCAACCGTACACAAGCAATTTGGAGCGATTTGGTGCGATGGTGCTTGCGACCCCGACGCAGGCGGGAGGCGCGGCGCTGCCGCCGGAGCAGCGCGCGGCGGCCGACGCGCTGGCGGCGCACGCGGCCGCCACCGCCGCCGCCGCCGCAGACCGCCTGGGCCGCGAGGCCGAGACCGGCGGCCGGGAGCTGGGCGGCGGCGGCCGGGCTCCTGGCGCTGGCAGGGACTGCAGCGGCGGCGGCAGTCGCTGCGGCGGCGGCGCCGTGGCGCTGCGCGCGGCCGCGCTGCGCGCGCTGGCGGCGTCGGTGCTGGCGCCGGCCGCGCACCGGCCGCCGTTCCTGCCGCTCGCGCTGAGCCTCTTCCGGCAGGTGGGCGCACCGGGGCGGTCATGGCATGCGCGCCGATGGGTCTGGGTCAGGGATAGGGCAGGCGTGCGTGCGTAGGCTGGGCGCACCCAGCCCGCCCCGCGTGGGCGGGCTGGGTGTGCGTGGGCGGGCTGGGCGCCCATGCACTGCATCCCACAGCCGAGTGCCTAGGCTCGCTGTAGCTGTTCCCTGCACAGGAGCGCCCATGATGAGCCCAGGGCCACTGCTGAAGTTATCTAGAACGCGGGTCTCACAGCCTGTGCCATGGGTGGTTAAGCATCCCTGAGTCTATGAAAGAGCCACGCGCTCTTGAACAGGGTCGAGGGCGTAGCATGCGCGCTGTGCATGCTCTGCCTACATTAGGCCGTGCGTATTTACGAGGGACGAAGTGGGCGCAACTCACACGCATGTAGCTGTCTTGTTGGGTCCCGAATTGTTATGGGTTGGCTTATGGGTTGGCTTTACGGCAGTGCTGCACGCATGCTATTGAGCAGCTTGGATGGGAATGTCTGCTTGCCTAGCGCTAACGCCGCTCCTTGCGCGCAGGGCGCACAGGCGGCCGCGCCGGAGGTCGCCACAGAGAGCGCGCGTGCCCTGGCAGCCTGCGAGGCGCTGCTGCACCCGCGCGCCCCGCCTGCGCCCGTGCCGCTGCCGCCGGCGGCCGCGCCCGCGGCCGCGCGCGGCCTCGACGGGGCCGCAGCGAGCGGCCTGGCACAGGACGCTCTGGGGACCAGCGCAGGGTTTGGCCGCGCCGCAGGCGGCAGCGCGGTGCCGGCCTACCTGGGCGTGCCGCGCATGTGGTCTGCGGTGGCGGCATGGGAGGGTATGACGCCCTTGCCAGACCCTGGCATGGCGGAGGCACCGCCGGGCGGCCCCGAGTCGGGCGCTGTGCCCGCGGAAGCGGGGCGCGCGGCTGCGGAGGCCGCGGGCACCATGGATATTGATGAGGCCGGGTCGCGCGAGGAGCCTGAGCAGCCCGCGCCTGGCGCCGCCGCGCCGCCGGCAGCGCCCCCGCCTGTACAGCCGCCCGCGGCCGTGATCGCTCAGGCAGCAGGCGCGAGGCGCGCGTCTGAGGCGGCGGCGGACTACCTGTCGCTGGACGTGCCGCTCGGCGTGGCTGACCCCGCTGCTACCCTAACCCCGCAGGCGGACGCCGCAGCGGGCGGCCGTGCGGCACCCGGCGCCGGCTCGGCCCCTGCGGAGCCGGCGCCCGCCGGCGCGCCCGCGCAGCGGCCGGATGCCGCGCACGCGCGACCTGGCCTGAGCGCAGCGCCCGACACAGCGCTGCCTCCCGCTGCGCCCGGCGCCGCGCGGGCTACTGGCAAAAAGGCGCAGCCGGGGGTATGGCCAGGGCCCGGGCGCAGCGGCATCGTGGAGCTTAGCGCACCTACGGCCAAGCCTGCCGCGCCTAGCTTGGGGCTGGGCTTGGGAGCGGGCGAGAGCGAGGACAGCGAGGGCTCGCTGCCGGCTATTGACTCGGGACTCAGCAGCAGCGACGAGGAGAGCGGCATTGAGGAGTAGATGGGGCTCAGGTCATGGGGCATTCAGACAGCTCAGCTATGAATTTGTGTGCATGAACTTGGTCCTTGATACTCGAAGTTGTGGACACGAGAGGCAGTGCAGCTTAGGTGGAAGCTGGTGTCAAGTGCTCTCACGTGCGGCCATGCAAACACATGAAGTTGCAGACTTTGCCATGATCATGTCAAGTTTCATAAAACACCTTGGTATCCCACACAGAATATAAGGTAAGTATAAGGTGGTGCCCTGCACCGCTACAAACCTGCCAGCGGCAGTGAGGATGCGTGGCGAGATAGGCTGCTGCTGCCCAGGCAGCCAGGGCAGGGCACACGTCATGTTCCAGGTTCAATGTGGCCTGTTTAGCACAAGGCTGTCGCTGTCCGCCTCGCAGTGTCCTCCGGCAGCACCCTGCCCGCCCCTATCATCGACCGGCATCAGAGCGCGGGCCGCCTGAAGGGCCGCGGGCGGATGCCCATGTCGCGGTATCGCTGCGCCTCGCCGGGCGGCGGGTTGCGCCGCGGCCGCTCCAGTAGCGGCTTGACCAGGCGCGTCACGCGCTTCTTGGCGCCCTCCACCACCTCGATCTGCGCGCACAGGGCGCCAGGCTCTGCATCATCCAGACCCGCGCCGCCACCGGCCAGCCACCCGCGTATCACTCGAACCCGTGCATCTCTCAAACCTAAATGCCCATCCTCTGAGTCTGCCAGGCTACTGTTCCTCCAGGCGCTCAGCAGGGCCTAGAGGCCCTGGCGCATGAAAGGGGTTTGCGGCCACCATACGTGCCGCAGCCGCCTCTCTGAGCATAACCTGCAAGGGCGCAGGCATGCCGCAAGAGTGCTGCACTATACACACGCAGGCATGGGAGGCGGCGCCCCGCATGACCCCGAGCACGCGCGAGCGCATCTTGCGGCGTGGCGCACCCACACGTGGCTGCGGTACTTTGTGCGCATGCCGTAGCGGCCTCGGCCATGGATCCACGGCCGCTTTGTGTGGGAGCCCTGGCCCACCTCCGCACGCTCTGCGCGCGCGCGCGGAGCAATTTGTACAGTGTGTTCTGCCGATGCGCGGTTGGACACATCATGCCTGGCGCGCCGCATGCCCTACGCTGGCTGCGTCAGCAAAGTGTGACCCCGTGCACAACATGAGCAGTGCTGCCACGACTGTCTGTACCGTAGCAAAGCTGTTCGTGCTCTGCAAGCTGTGTGCGGCCCTCACGCTGCAACATGGCCGGAATCTGTCCGGGGAGCGCGTCGTCCAAAGACCTCATCAGCCGCATAAAATGATCAAGCACGACGTGGCCCAAGGTAGCAGAGCTACACCAGAAGGTACACGATCATACCTATCACCAGCCGAGAGGGGTCCAGCCCAAAGTTGTGCACCGCGTTGGCGCGCGCCGAGTGGATGACCTGCCGGTGCACAACGTGTGACTTTGCTGCAGGTTACATGACCAAGTCGAGGACAGGCGCCCAGAAATTCGTTCCCCTTTGCATGTGTGAAAGCATCCTGCTACAAAGCAGTCTACCACAACACAGCGAACTGCGTCCGCAAGCGCAACCAGCGGTGACAAAGCCGTCACTATGAAGCGAGAGTGGGTGAGCGGGGG
>JAABUX010005993.1_pt1 | contig 14703 bp, 31 predicted proteins | sample 5561851 | NCBI WGS metagenome assembly JAABUX01 (sample SAMN10711883, study PRJNA513361) | rock metagenome | isolation source: Antarctica rocks | place: Antarctica: Victoria Land, Richard Nunatak red sandstone | collected 2016-01-03 | reverse complement strand
GCTCGTGGCTACTGCAACCCTGTTCCCCTTCATGACGGGGTCCATCAGCAGAACTCGGACATGTTCAGGAAAGCGTGGTAACTCTTGATCAGAAGAGGACATGCGGACGCCTGACATCGTGATGGGATGCAGGTTGCAAGCCAAGCAGAGCGTGCAAGGCGCAGCCGACGTGGCGGGTGCCGCGGAGTGGCGGACCTTGGCGGCGCTGCTGGCACAGATGCTCGGCGCCTACCTGGGGACTCTGCAGGGCACGGCCCGCGATGCCGGGGTTACGGCTTGCAACCACTTGTGGGCTGTCGCTGGGAACACAGCGGACGCCAATGCCAGGTGAGATGGCTAATCGCGATGTTCAGCTATTTGGCTCTGGTGTTGCCTCCCCGAAGGGCTGCGTGTCGGCTTTTGTAGCGTTGAGCAGCATGGGAGGCCCTGCCAGCCACCTGATCGCAGACATGTCGTCTGAGACGAGCGTGTGACCGCAGGGTCGAGCTCGACGTGCTCGCGGCAGCCTTGCGGTCAAGTACCCACGAGAGGTTCGCCAGCGTTGGGCCAGAGCTTCTCCTGCCGGTGGCGCGCCTCATCAACAGCCATGTCACGTGCGGCTCGGCTGGAGGAAGCAATGCCAGCTTGGCAGACACGGCCGCGGACGTGCGGGCTCGCGGTAGGAGCTGGATGCTGCTGGGTGCGGCGCGGCTGGCGCTGGTCGCACCGTCGGCAGGGACAGACCCGGCCCGCAAGGCAGCCCTGGAGCAGCGGCGCCTGCGAGCCTTTGTGGACCGCGAGCTGCAGCCTGAGATCGAGGTGAGGGAAGGCAGTGCTGGACTTGCCAATTTAGGGCATCGTGAAAACATTGCAAACTTGGCCCTCTCTGAGCGTCCGGCACGGCCCATTTGACTTCTGTGTCAATAGTCTGCGCGGATGGGGGCAAGGTGGCCTAACGGCAGATAGCACTGCCATATGCAGAGGATTGACCACGCCCAAATATTGCTGACATCGCATGGCTGCAGGTCCGGGAGTTGTATCTCCGGCTTCCGGGCGGTTTTAGCGAAGAGGAGCGCGCGGCCGCGCTGAGACAGCACGCTGCCGCTGTCAGCGCGCAAGCTGAGGCCCTGTCATCAGCCGTGGTGGAGCGGCCAATGCCCTCGCAGTACGGAGCCGTCGTGAAGGATGTTGGGGCGTTCGTCGCCTCGACTGGCAGCACCTCCCGCATCGTGAGCCTAGCCGACGGACTCGAGGTACAGTGCTTTGTTTCACTGTGAGTTCGTGCCTGTGTTGAAACGTTGCTGTGCCTGCAGGCAAGCCTGCTTGTAGCATGGCTGTAATCGGCCACAAGCATACATGCTGTCCACGTTGTGATGTGCAGCTGCACAGGCGCACGCCGAGCTGAGTCCTGTGCTGTGTGCAGGATGGCCCTGAGCAGCGTAGTGACGACCAGGCGTCCGCATGGTGCAACAACGCTTGGGCTTGGGTCGAGACGATGCGCACGCGATTCCCGGCCTACTGGGATCTGTTGCAGCCAGTGGCGCTCGCTGTGCTGGAGGTGTGGACATGGCACGGCACTGCACGTCATGCGGCGAGGCGTTGAGACAACATGAAGCAGGGTTTGGGCAGAAGTCTTGCGCTATGCAGCGCATCAACTTGAATGGGAAGCCAGAGCTGGGTTTTTGGTTGACAACGATCGACGACTGATGCAGGTGCGTGCCGGGCTGGGCCTGCTGTCGGCTGCCAGCGACTTGGCCGACCCTCTGGGTCGGCTCGGTCTTGGACAAGCCACGCGAGCCACGGGTCCGCTGCTCGGCGCGGCTGCATGCGGGCTCATGGCGTTCCCGAGGCCGCTCGCCGCATGTGCAGATTTGGGCCGCCCAGCAACTGCCGACATGGTGGCGGTTATGGCTGCAGCTGGAACAGGTGACTTCTCCCGAGGCCGCTTCACTGAGTCTTGATGTCATGACAGCTCAAGCCTTCTAAACCATCCCTCTGAGCGTGGATGCACGGTGTGAAGATGCTTTCAGTGTCCGGCTGAATACTGCCGCCAGCGTGGTCCTCTGGAGGGATCATAAGATGTGACCGTTGCAGGGAAGGCCGGCGGCTCTGCTGGCCAGGCCGCGGGCTTCACCGCTCGCATCACGTTCCTGCGCGCAGCGCTGCACGCCGCCGTGCGGGCAGCAGAGGTCGAGGGGCCCGGCAGTGCAGCAGCGGCGCTGGCGGAGTCGCTGCTGCTCAATGCCTTGGCGGTCTGGCGGCAGCTGCGGGCGGAGCAGGAGCGCCTGGCGGCCGAGGAGGCGCAGCTGTTCAAGACCAAGACCCGCGCCAACAGCATCATGTCCGAGACGGTGCGGTTGTCGGAGCTAGACAGCGGCACTGCCTTGCGCAGTGCTTGCCGACCATTCCAGGGCGGTGCATGGTGCATGCTGCATGCTGCCGCCATAGGCATGCGGCGGTCGTAGGATTCCAACTGCGACTCCCTGCGCTTTACCTCTGGGTGTTCTCTCGTTTCGCAGGAGGAAGAGGAGCAGAATTACAAGCAGCTGTTCCCGGACTTCTTCGGCGCCTTCCAAGACCTGGAGGCTCTGGAGGGAGAGGGACCCGTGGACGACGACAGACGACCTGTCGACGACCAGCACGAGCGCGACATCGCAGCTGATGGCGCCAGCGATGCCGCCGTCACGGCGCAGGCGTCCACCGCCGCGGCCGCCTCGCTCCTGCACGGAGAGGTTTTGGCGGACCTGGTGGCCCTGCATGCCCGGTGCGTTTGCTCTGCTTTGTAGCCCAAGAAAGAGTGCAACGGCCTCGCGGAGGAGATGATTGCGCGCGCAGAAGCCTCTTCTGTTGCTTGCCTACCGCGTGACATGCATGTCCGCCGCCAGCAGCAATGGTGAAGGTAGATCGTTTAGCAGGTTACCCATCACAGTGTTGCACAGACGTCCTGCCAGACTCTGAGCGCTGGATCCGTGCGTCACGGAGCACAGGCTGCATGCTGCGGGCGGACAAAGGCCTGAAAGCAGCGGAGCTGAATCTGACGGCCGCCTGGCCGGCGATGAGGCTGCAGCTGTCACGCGCGCGTTCGATCAGGGCGCTGCGCTGCTGGCGGCGGTCGGCGGCGCGCTGCCGGCGAACGTGGACCGCGCCTGCGCCGGCGGCCACCTCATGCGCGTCGCGCTCGAGCATCGCCGCCTGAACCGGCCGGCCAACAGCCTGCAGGCGGCTCCCGGTGCGGTTGATTCAGACTTGGTGTTAGGTGGCTGTGTAATGTAGCGCAGAGTGACTGAATGACAAATGGGGCCCCAGGTGCAGCCAGGGAGCACACAACACCCAAGGCTGCAGAAACAAAAGCTGAGTCATATGTGTGAAAAGACGTGCTGACAAGACATGCGACCGTTTGCAGAGGCGGCGGTCGACCTGCAGGGCCCGGTTGTGGAGGAGGCGGTGCTCCTGCAGGGCCCCGTGCGCGGCGTGCGCGCGCGGCTCACCGAGCTGCTGGCGGAGTGGCCGGACCACCCGCTGCTGACCCAGCTCGCCGCCATCGCCGACCGGCTCTTGGGTGAGCTTTTGGTTGTGGTGGCTGCTCACGTGGGGTTACTTTTGTGCAATGGTCACTTCTTTGGCAATAGTTGTGCTCGACGGCCAACCTTGGCGCCAGACACGCGAGCACGTGCAGGCGTCCTGCCGGTATGCTACAGTTGAGTTGAAGCGGCTGTGCTTCACTCACAGGCCTACAAGTAGACTCGCCGCTGAAGGCGGCCCTGACCGGCTTGGAGCTGCTGGTGGCGCGCGCCCAGCTGTGGCAGACGACCGCCGCGAAGCACGTGAGCCTGGACCCGCAGCTGCAGGCGGTCACGGCCCTGGCCGGCCGCTGGCGCCGCCAGGAGCTGGCGTCCTGGCGCCGCCTGCTCGCGCGCACCATCGACGCCTATGCTGCAGGTGTGTTCCTTGTGTGGCTGTGTGGGTGCCAGCCATCGGTCGGCTGCACTCGTCCTTTCGGAGATGCACAGGCGTTACAATACCTGATGAAAAACAACAGCCAAACTCGCCCGTTGGCTAAACATCAGCCCCCTGCCATGAAATCGACCCATAACTCCCCCAACCGCGCTGAAAACCCCCTGGGAGGCCCGTCACCGACCCTGCACGTTTTCTTCACACCTTTCTCGGCCATTTTGGCTAAGATCAAGTGTAGTATCTGTTCTGATCAGTTTGATCGCTGATTCCACCGTCATTGATGGTGTAACGATCAAATGAATTTTTCTGGGGGGCCGCGCCACATGGGGCAGCTTGCTGCCTCGGCCGGTCAGCTTGGTCGCGGCACTGCACTACAGCTGCGACCGAGCATCCCACCACATATCCACTCCAACAACCACCACAACAAAACACACTAACCCACACACCAAATTTCCCACCCACAAGCAAACCCACACCACCTCACACCCGTCACCGCCCAGCCCAGCTCGCACCCATGATAACCGCCCTTCACCATGAAAATTGCATCACACCTTGTAAAGAACGGCATTGTGCAAACGCAACAGGGGCCAATCGCACCTGGTTCCACCTTCTGGAGCTGCTGGTGGAGCAGCCGTCGGCCGATGCAGTCCACGAGCTGCCGGCAGACGAGCGCAATGCACGGCTCAGCAGCCTTGCAGTCGCAACCGAGCAGTTTCTGCAGACAGCCACCGTCGGCGAGTTTGCCGCGCGCCTGCGTCTGCTGGCGACCTTCGAGGCCCACGCCCGTGTCAAGGTGTGCAGTCATGTCGAGCGACATGCTGAAAGTTGCTGGGGAAGGCCGCATCGTCGGAGACTGCGCCGTCCCTTCGCAGCAAACATGCAGGTCTGAAGCCATGTTTAAAACATCCGACCTCCCACTTATCAGGACCACTGCTGTGCAGGCGCAACTCGATGGAGAGGCGTTCTGGGGAGCGCTGGCGGCGGTGCTGGCCAACACGGGCCGTTACTACCGGCAGCACCTGCCGGCTGTGCAGGAGGCGCTCCGAGCCGGCATGGCGCCTCTGGAGAAGCAGCTCGAGGTGCTAGCCTTGTGGGCTCGATGAGCCTGTCGCGACCTGGCTTCTGGCAGGCATAAGACTGCTTGGACTGCAGGCTTACAGTATACATTCCAGCTTGAATCTTCAGCTCGTTCCATACAGTTCTTGCGCAGCCACGATCTTGACCAGGTTTCCGGATTCTAGCTGCACCTGCGGCACAGCAATAAGCTGACCTGCCTGCCTCCCGCATCAGGACCTGGCGAAGCTGGGCTCGTGGGACCGGCTGGAGTACTACTGGACGCGCGCGGCGACGGAGAGCACCCAGCGCAAGCTGCACAAGCTGACGCGCCACGCCCAGGAGGTCCTCAAGCGCCCCGTCGCCGCCATCCTGGCCGCGGCGGGCGCCGCCATGGGCTTCCCGGACCTGACGCCGCAGCCGGACGCGGCAATCGTCATCTCCGACGCCCTGCCGGACGCTCAGGACGCCGTGACGGCGGCGGATGCGGCCAAGAAGAAGCGCCGCAGGGCTGTTGTGAGGCCGGCAAAGGGTGCAATCGCCAAACTCCTCAAGACAAGCGAAGCCGCAGAGAAGCCGGCTGCAGAGCCGGCCGAGCCGGCGACGCAGAAAGCTGCTGCGGAGGCTGTGCAGGCTGCTGAGCAGGCGGCGCAGCGACAAGCTTTGCAGGTACGAAGGGCGTCAACGTCCTCTGCAAGTTGGGTTGACCGCCATGTCGGCTGCATAGCCTCTCGCCGCCATGACAGCATTCTACATGACCAACTCGGCCATATGTGTACAATGCAGGGTGCCGCGGCGGAGAGCGGGACTTCCTTCGCCCAGTACGCTGCCTCGTTGCTGTCATTGCCTGCCGCCACCGAGTCTGCGACACCGTCAGCTGGGAGCATCAAGCAGGTCGCACGGCGCCTCAGCGGTATTTTGCAGGATGCGATGCTCGGGCGCCACGGAGACATCGCTTTGTCTGTGAATGAAGGTGAGGGTCGTTCGCAGATCTGACGGAGCTCAGCACTGCCAAGACTGGGATGGCGTCGTTGCAAACGCGACGCAGTCAACTGCTGTCTGTGTGCTGGAGGAATACGTTGTCCTGACTGGCCACTATACGAACGCGTCTCAATTGGCAGCTGTCAAACACGCAGGCGCCCTCGAGGTCGACGAGGCTGCCGGCTTCGCCGCGGCCTTCGCGCTGGAGCTGCGCGACAGTGGCGCCGCAAAGGGCGCTCGGGCGCGCAAGAAGGCGGCGCTGCACGACCTGCAGGAGGGCCTGGCAGCGCTGGGCGCGTCGCACCTGCGCAGCGCGGTGCCTGCGCACGACCGCGCCGTCCAGGCCTGGTTCCGGCGGGTGTGGTTTTCTGCTCCTCTGTCCATCTTGTTGCTTGGTGTGCCGAACATTTGTCAAGAGATCTCGGGTTCTGGGGCTGGGACACCTATCGAGTGTGACGCTGATAGAATTCTTGCATTCAATTCTCTGACGTCATGAAGGCTGTGACACGCTGTGCTTCCACTGTATCTGTTGACTGTGCATCTTTCGCGCAGGATGCGTTTTCTTCAGACGCCGAAAGCATCCTTCAGCCGGGGCGCGGAGCCGCGCCAGCGGGCGAGCTGGCTTCGGCAGCGGAGGCGCTGCACGCTGCAGATGGGTACTACTTCCGCGGCATCGCGCGCCTGCAGCGCCTGTGGGAGGTGACAGTCGGCCTGGTACCATCATACTTGCTAGGGCTCACGTGTTTGACCACAGGGTCCTTCAGTCTGACCTTTGCGTACCTCACACAAAAGGTTGTCGTCAACCGGCAGCTGCTCTGCAGGCGGGCAAGGCGCCCCATGCAGACATCACCTCGACAGAGGCGGAGCGTGGCACGCGGCGCAGCGAGCATCTTCTGTACCTACAGCGGCGCCAGCGCGCCCTGCTAGGCGCTTTCGATGCAGAGCACGGCCGGCTGGCGCGCCTGGCAAAGCTGCTGCGCGAGGTGGCTTCCGGCGGCGGCGCCCTCCCCAGACAGGTGCGCGGCAGCAAGGCTACAGCGTGCTCAGGCATCTCAGGTCCATAGTCGGGGTCGATTTGTTTTTGAGCAGAAGCTCAGTGCACTGCTCACATACTTATAGCCGTAGGAATGTCGTGCTCCGGGTGTCAGCGCGGACTGTCAGGAGAGTATGCACCTAGCATTCCAACATTCACGGCTGACAGCTGAGTGTTGGCTCCGCCAGGATGCAACCAGGTCATGGGCGGCTGACCAGAAGCTGCGTCTGGACGCGCTGACCGCACTGTCCAAGGACACGGTTGCGATGCTGCTGGCGGCCGCGGATGCTGAGGATGCACCCACGAGGCACGGCATGTTGGCAGCCGCCGCGGACGCGGCGCGAGCAGTGCTGACCCCGCTGAGCGACGCTCGAGCGGCGTGGGCAGAATACTTCGACCGCAGCGAGGCGGCGATGGCCGCAGAGGTTGTCACGCCAGCAGCCAGTGGCGTCCTGCAGCGGAATGCAGTGGTGCGTCGCGGAACCTCCTGATGAGCAGCTCTTAGCCTGCTTACCTGTGCAAAGCCGTCGCTGCGCTCTTGTTGTCATGGGCAGACCACGTCGTACAAGACGCTGTCGTTCATGCAAAACTTGTCACAAGCTGACCTCCATGTCACATGTTGCTCTCAAGTCCATGCGTCACGACGTCCATTATGCTCGTTGCTCATCGCAGATTCTGCTGCTGTGCTCAGGTGCTGCAGGCAGCCCTAACCCGCCTCCAGGCATTCCAGCCGGGCGGCGAAGGCTCGGCCGGGACGCAGGTCCCCGGCTGGACGCAGCTGCTTGCCGCCTTTGCCACAGCTGCTGAGTTCAACGCGAAGCACGCGACCCAGCAGGGCGCCCCATCTGCCTCAGATACGTCCGAAAGTGCCGCAAAATCAGACCCTGCCGCTGAGGCGGTCAGGCGCGTGCAGCTGTGGGCGCAAGCCATGCGCGACGAGCAGTCAGCATGGGACGCATCGGCAACAACGACAGGTGGGCGATTGCAACCCTGCGCTGCTGCCTCTGCAAGCAGGGCTGGTGTACCTTGTACAGAGTGTGCATTGTACAGGACGAGTGTTCTCTGCCGCAGTGTTGTTTCCTCCAAGTCATCTGTGTTTAGCAGACCTTTAAAGGTGTATACTTTAAGCCAGGCTCCAAGTCATCTGTGTTTAGCAGACCGACAAAGGTGTGTGCTTGAGGCCAGGCGTACACAGTTCACCAATGTACCTGACATGCGATTGCCGTTGTGCACCGCAGACGTCAACGGCGAAGTCGAGCCTGCGGACAGAACGATTCCGCAGTGGACATATCACGTCGAGGCGCTGGCCGGCCTGCCGCGCCTGGCCAGGCTCACGCAGGGGCTTCAGGACAGCCTGACTGCGCTGTCACAGCGCGTGGACGCGGGGAATGACGTCGGTGACGTGGTGCGCTTTGACCAGTCAGCGCTGCTGAGCACGAACGCTAAGTTGCAACACGTTGCATGTGTGCAAGGAGCTTCGTGCACCGACCCAAGGGCATTCATACTATTTAAAGTGCTGTCTGTGGACATTGTGCAGGTGTGCGCCAAGCAACGACTGGTTTTGCCTGCAGCAATGTCAAATGTATCCAGAGCCTCCTGCCGACCCTGTCATGGTGCACAGGCGGTCGGTCTGGCTGCGACGGCGCCGCTGCTGGAGTTGGCGGCGGCGGCCCTCCAGCGGGTGGCGCTGCAGCTGCTGCCGCTCCACCGCGCGACCGCCAAGCTGGGCTTCGTCGTCACGGCGCTGCTGGCCGGAGTCGTGCAGGAGGGCTTCTGTGCGCCGCCGGAAGCCGCGGAGGGTGCGCTTCCGATATCTCACTTGCTGTCTGCATGCTTGGTGAGGTTCTTCAAGCTTTACACAGGGAAAGGCCCGCAGTTGCGTGTACACGCATGACCAATTCCTATCTTGCACGTACTGGACGCGTCAATGCAACGTGCCATCTATCTGCTTGCCGTCAGCTGCGCTCACTACAACCTCTGGTTGCAGGCGGCACAGGCGGCGAGGACGGGAAGTTCAAGGAGAGCGAAGGCACCGGCATGGGGGAGGGCCAGGGCGCGCGGGACGTCAGCGACCAGATCGAGGACGAGGATCAGCTGCTGGGCGCGCAGCCGGCCGGTGCCGAGCAGCAGCGCGATGAGCCCGACCAGGTCAGCATACCCGCCTGCGCAGGGCTTCAGGCGTCAAGCCAGGCTCGACATGTAGCCGTCCAGCATATGAGCACGTGTCAGTCAAGGAAATGAGCTCCATTGTGCTGTGTTTGCCTCCTCATATCCTGCCTTTGCGCTGCGGTGCTCGTGCTGACGATGCGGCATGCAAGCTGAGTCCAGCGTGAAGCCCTCTGCCGATGTGCTCCAGGGTACGGTTGCACATGCGCACGATTGCTGCATCGCCGCCGCTGAACGTGGCACTGCGCGGTGCGCAGCCGCAGGGCCCGCAAGAGGAGGAGCCGGAGGGCGTCGAGATGGAGGCGGACTTCGACGGCGAGCTGCACGACGTGCCGGAGGATCCCGCCGCGGATGACGCCGAGCCAGAGGAGGGTGACGACGACCGTCTCGAGCAGGTGTGCATCAGCTGCCCGCATGGTTGGCGGTCTGCATTGGGCTCAGAGGCTGAATCCAGACGGCAGGCATCGTCGTTTTCGTGATTATCGTCTCGCAGGCTGCTGTGCCGCTTGCGTCGCACCGGATATCGAGCATGTGTCGCCCGCTGAGCTCAGGAGATGGGTGAGGAGCCCGGCGAGGGAGACGAGGTGGTGGACGAGAAGCTGTGGGGCGAGGACGAGGAGCGGCCCAACGACCCCAACGCCAAGACCGAGAAGGACGCCCCGGTCAAGGTCAGCTCCCGGGGGCACAGTCATGACTGCACTCGAGCATGGTATGGGACAGCATGCTGCATGCAGTGCTTCTCATTGGAAGAGGCTTATGCCTGCATGTGCGTGGCGCGAGGCGGACTGCCATGCAGTGCTCTGATACCGTGGTAGCGGTCGCAGGTGGATGACAAGAGCAATCTGGAGTACCAGGCCGGTCGGCCCGACGACGACGACGGCAACCAGCAGGAGCCGGACGAGCAGCAGGGGCAGGACAGGCCAAAGCAGGCTCCGGAGGACAAACAGGCAGGGCAAGAGGCGGGGCCCGAGGACGGCGGCGACGAGCAGGGCGATGACGAGGAGGGCGGCGTCAATGAGGACGCTGACGACCAATACGAGGACCGCCAGTTTGCGCAGCCTCAGGTGGGCTGCCTCCCTGGATGCGACGTGCATGGAGCGCAAACATGCCTGGACCGTTTGGCGACGTCAAGCAGTGGCATGCACCAACTGTAAGCGCATGTCTTGCTCCTGCTGACCGTAATTGCAATCCCACTGTCTGCAATTGACACGATCGGTAGTCCTGCCAAGCACAGTTCTAATGTTCGGACTTGACAGATGCATCACATGTTCAGCTTTAGAGCCCTCGTCTGTGCACGCGTCGGACACAGCTCATGTAAGATGTGCAGGCGCCCGAGGAGGACTTTGAGCTGCCGGAGGACATGGAGCTGGGCGACGAGGAGGGCGGCGACGGCGACGACGGCAATAGTGGCGCTGACGACGGCCAGCCGGACGAGTTGCCCGGCGCCGCCGACGAGGGCGGCGACTTCAGGGACGCGGACGCCAGCGACGCAGACAAGGAGCCAGCGCCGGCCGACGGGCAGGACGAACAGCCTCCCGCACCACGTGCGCACCGGAAGAACTGCAAAGCCTGACATTCCAGCACCCACCTTGGCACCCAGCAACCCTCTTGTCTGGGATCTCTGCTGCGTGGAGGGGCAGGGCAGGGCAGGGCAGGGAAGACTTGACATCCTGCCCAATGCTGCGCGCAGAGGAGGATGAGGCTGAAAAGGACGGCGACGAGCGCCGAGCAGACGGCGAAGCGGACGGAGCGGAAGCTGAGGAGGACGAGGCGGCGGACGCGGCGCCCGCAGGGGACGGCGCTGCCGAGGAGTCGCTACCGGATGCAGCTCAGCCGGAGGAGGCTGCAGAGCCTGCAGGTACACGCGTTCTGATGTGCTGGAGGGCTTCATATTGGATACTTCAAATCGGATTGCCTCAGGGTCTGCTCCTGTGGTCGCCTGAGAGGTGCTGAGCTACTTGCATGCGGACAGCCACGTCCGTCGGTGTGCTGACCGTCAGCTTGCGCCGCAGGCGGGCGTACGGAGGATGCGGCCGAGGCGCCGTCGCAGCTGCCGGAGGCCGGGCCGCAGGGTCAGGCGACCGCCGCCGCGCAGGCCAGCGCGGCGCAGGCCAGGGGCGCCGGGGCCGGCGCCGACCAGCAGACCATGGACGCGCAGGAGGCCGCGGAGCAGCCGCAGGCTGGCGCGCAGGTGTGAAATGCAGCATTGCTTTGTTCCTTATGCTAGGCCAGATGCTGTCCACGTCTCTCGTGCAACAGCATGCCATGCTATGTTCGGTCACCAAGGTGGCAATGGCATCACTGCGGCTTCCACTTGCCTCTGTTTGCTGAGCGTGGGATAGATGCTGGCGCAGGACGAGGCAGCACCACGGGCGCCTCCGAGTGCCCAAGGCACCGCGGCCGGGTCGGCAGACGCCGGACGAGGTACTGCAATGCCGCAGGCGGCGGTGGGGCCGCAGCAACCCGGCACAGAGGGCCCCCAGCAGCAGCGCAGCCGAGGTCCCGCTGAGCCAAACCCCCTGCGCAGCCTCGGCGACGCGCTGGAGCACTGGCGGGCCAGCCTCGCGGTGTCTGGCGACGCGCAGCAGGTGCTGGCATCTAACAATTGTGCTGAGCTCTTCCTCCCGCAGCATGCATGATCGCCTGAGCAATATCATCGTCTCAAGACGCAATCTGGTGTAAAGACAGCTGGCAATTGGGCTTGCGTGGCTTACAACTGCGTTGGGCGTTGGTGGCCGTTATTGTGATAAAACAATTCAGCAAAATTTCGACCGAAGCTACGAGTGCACTGTGCGCAGCAGCAGGACGACGGCGCTGCGGGGCCGCCGGATCAAGCAGACCAGGAAGACGCGGCGGCGGAGGTGGCGGCAGAGGATGCCGAGTACGAGTACGTCGCGGACGGCGCGGCCCGGGAGGCGGGCGAGGCGCAGGCGCTGGGCCCCGCCACCGAGGAGCAGGCCGCCGACCTGCACGGCGCCGACCGCCCTGACGTCGGTGCGCGGCCTCGTGCCGTGGCACATACCAGCCACGGACCCTGCATTGGGGTAACAGCAACAGCATTTCGTGCCTGTTGCCACAGTCGTTGCCGCGCTGAAACGCTGGTCCTGAGCATGAAGCAACTCTGGGATGATGCCAGCGGACTTGCGTCCCATCAGTGTTGTCTACCGCAGCTAGCCCAGGCTGCTGTTCATCTGCGCAGACATGGACGGCGTCGAAGCGGTCGTCGCCGGCGAGGAGGCGCCTGATGAAGAGCCTTTGCCGGTGGGCGGTGTGCTGTCATCCGAGCAGCGCGAACTCAGGGGCGCGGCCAGCGGCCGGGATGCGGCAGGACAGCAGGATGCAGGTCTCAAACCCGCGAAGGACAGCGACGCTGCAGAGAGCACGGACGGCGAGGCAGAGGAGGCTCAGGTGCGCGGCGCAGGTTCAAGCTCGCAGCTCAGCACGGAAGAACTCCTCGCATGGCTGCGTCAACTCGGTCATGGACGGGCATTGTTTGCCGTCACGGACTTCCACACATTGTCGGTGCAGAGTCGTCCGAGCAAGTGCAGGAAACCGTTGATGAGCAACACATGAATGATGAGCACGTTGATGACATGCCGGACGTCGTGCAGGGTGGCGACGCAACCAAGGAAGGCGGGCCCAGGGACGTCGCCGAGAGCCTCATCAGCAGCCGGCTGCAGGCGACGCACCTGGACGGCGAGGACGGCGACGACTCGGCCCTGGACGCCGGCCTCAGCGAGGAGGCGGCCGCGGCACTGCGACAGCGCATCGACGAGCGCCTGCGCCAGGCAGCCGATGGTGCGCGCGGGATGTGTGATGGAACACAACACAGGCTGGATTAGTGACGAGATTGACCTGGAGTACCGTCGGGGTGATGCACAGGGGTGCTTGTTGGAGTCGTGTCGGTGCACCTCCGTATGCAATTGTGGACAGATGCTGCTCTGTAGTGCCGTGTGTTGATTGCGATACCATGCCATGATGCACCAGGCTCGTTGCAAGGGGCCGAGTTCGGCCCTGCGGCGGAGGTGGAAGGCCGCGCCGTATGGGCGGCGACAGAGGCGCTCACCGCGGGCCTGGCGGCCGAGCTGGCCGAGCAGCTGCGGTGCGGCACATGCCATCTGAGCTTCAGGCGCTCTCCACTTCTTGGCTCTGCACTGGGCTTTGACTGACGCCATACTAATTGCTGTCGTACGTTGGTCGTACCAGCTCAAGCGCTCTGACTTACGTCAACACTCTGCATCAATGCTGGTGCCCTTTGCAGGCTGATCCTGGAGCCGACGCTGGCCAGCCGACTGGCAGGCGACTACCGCACGGGCAAGCGGCTGAACATGCGCCGTGTGATCGCCTTCGTGGCCAGCCAGTTCCGGAAGGACAAGATCTGGATGCGCCGCACCCGCCCCGACAAGCGCAAATATCAGGTCAGTTGTGGATTCTGAGCATTGTTTGTGCTGCGCGTCGTAGGCTTGTGCTTGCCTGCACAAATGCGGCAGTGGTCGACGGTGCTACGGTCCGTCCGCAGCCACGTGGATCCGTCACATATGTTCCCATGCATGCCTTATAACGTGATGGCTTCTGGAAGGCAACGCCATCTGGTGCGCAGGTGGTGATCGCGGTGGACGACAGCAAGTCTATGGCGGACAGCGGCTGCGGCGGCTTCGCGCTGGAGGCGCTGACGCTGATGTGCCGCGCCATGGCGCGCCTGGAGGTCGGCGAGCTCGGCGTCGTGCGCTTTGGCGGCCCCGCCGGCGTCATCCCGCTGCAGGTGTGCTTAATCTCCTGCTGCCAGCAGTGCAGGGCTTCAATGATGTAGCTTATCACTCCGCTCTGCGGTGGTGCCTCGAACTTGGTAGCATCGTGAGCTGGGTTGTTTTGTTCCTGTTCTGCTGCTTGGTTCCACAGTTCGACCTGCGGCAGGCGATGGAGGCGCCGTTCACGGACGCGGACGGTGCGCGGCTGATGGCGGCGCTGCGCTTCGACGCCGACAACACCATCGCGGGGCGCCCCATGGTGGACATGCTCACGCAGGTGGCGCACATGCTGGACGTCGCCCGCGCCCGCGCCGGCTCCGGTGCGCGCTGTCAGGCTGCAACACATGCGCCGCTCATCTGCCTTGCAGCTGGACTGGTCTTGTGCCGAGACGTGAGCGAGCTCCAATAGTTACCTGCGGTTCCATGAGCATGAAGCTAACAGGTAGTCCCGCCATTGACATTCCACCGTCTTGTCCCCGAAGCCAACCATGTGACCCTGCCGGCAGGCGTGGGGTGGGGCACGGAGACGCTGCAGCAGCTCGTGCTGGTGCTCAGCGACGGGCGGCTGAGCGAGAAGGCGACGCTGCGGCGCGCGGTGCGGGAGGCCGCGGAGCGCGCGGGCGTCATGCTGGCGTTCATCATCCTGGACAACCGGGAGCCCGGCAACAGCGTCCTCGACACCAAGTCGGTGCGCAGCGTGCTTCTGCCGGGCGGACATGGGAAAGACATCGAAGCAACATCTCGTCAGGGTGCAGCTTGTCCGCCGGTCATCATGATCTGCATGTGCGC
>JAABUX010005992.1_pt1 | contig 14703 bp, 12 predicted proteins | sample 5561851 | NCBI WGS metagenome assembly JAABUX01 (sample SAMN10711883, study PRJNA513361) | rock metagenome | isolation source: Antarctica rocks | place: Antarctica: Victoria Land, Richard Nunatak red sandstone | collected 2016-01-03 | reverse complement strand
AGGGCGCGCGCGAGCGGGGAGGTGATGCCGCCGGCGGCAGAGCTCGCGGGCATCATCTGCGTGACGACGGCGGCGTCGGCCGGGTCTGCCTGGTCGTTGTAGAGGCTGAGGGGTCCTGCGGGCTCGCCGGCGGCGTCGACGGGAAGGATGGTGCCGGAGGTGCCGTCAACCGCGAGCGCGCGCACGCTGGCGAGGCTGGGCAATCCCGCAAGGGCGGCTGTGACGGCGGCCCAGAGTTGCGCCGGGTCGCGGCGGGCAGCGGGGGCGAGCGCGGCGGATGCGGTAGCGGCGTGCTCGCTGCCGTCCGCGAGGGTTGCGCGGACGCCGGAGGTGCCAAGGTCGAGGCCGAGGGTGATCACGCCGGGCGGTCGAGCGTGCGGCGATAGGCTTCGGCGTCCCAGCCGGCGAGCTCGGTTTCCTGGGCGGCGGTGAGCGGGTGCAGGATGTCCGCCGGCCCGAGCCGGGCCAGCACGTCGGCGAGGCAGCGGGCGAGGGCGACGGCGCCGGCCGAGGCATCCTGCCGCAGCAACGCGCCCGCACCCGGCACGAGCGCCAGCGGCGGTGCGACGACGCAACGCGCGAGCGCGTCCGGGAGAGTCTCGTCCGGGCCGAGCACGAGCGCGCCGGGGCCGAGAAAGATGACGTGGTCCGGGTAGAGCGAGCCCTGGACGGCCAATCGGGCCGAGACGGCGTCCGTCCCTGCGCCGTGGGCCGCATCGGGCGCCGGCGCCCAGCCGGGACCGGCCATGGCCGACAAGCGCGCCAGATCCGGCGGTGGTGCGGGCCGCACGGGGCGGCGCAAGCGCGCCTGCACGGTGCGCAGGAGCGACCAGGCGGCGGCGATACTGTCGGCGCCGACGACCAGGCCGTGATTGCCAAGCACGAGCACGTCGGCCACGCCAGCTGCGAGGATCGCGCGGGTGAGCGGCGCGCCGGGCCGCACGTAGGGCACGAAACGCCAGTCGAGTCCGGCGAGCAAGGGCCGGAGCATCGCCTCGACGCCCTCAAGCGCGACCCAAGCCAGTGTTTCGACGCAGTGGACATGCAGCACGACCCGGTGCGGCAAGGCTGCGTGCATCGTTGTCTCAATCGAGGGGCGGAGGCCGGACGGGTTTTGCGCCGCGACTACGAACCGCTCACCCTGTTCGGCTTCGTCCGTATCGAGGGCGGCGAGCAAGGGGGCGATCTCGACCGGCACCATGATGTCCCGCGCTTCCGCCTCGGCGAGCCAGGTGCCGGAGGCCTTGACCCAGAGCACGCCGTCGCGCTTGACCGAGGTGTTGCCGCCGGCGCCTTGGACGAGCGCCGGGTCGCGGCCAATGGCGGCCGAGGCAGCGAGCAGCTCGCGGAAGTCGGACTTCAAGCCGAGACCGCGAGCCAGTCCGCGAAAGCGTCCTGCTCGGCGCGGCTCATGTGCAGGTAATGCTTGGTACGGCGCTCCAGGATGTCGGCGGGCGTGCGCGCCCATTCGGTTTGGCAGAGATAGTCCGCCTCGCGCTCATAGAACTCTGGCCCGAACTGGCGACCGAGGCCGGCGAGGCTGGTGGCGCCGCCGAGCAGGCGCGCGGCGCGGGTGCCGTAGAGACGCGCATAGTGGAGCGCGAGCGGCGCGGGTAGCCAGGGGTTCTGCTGGCGGAAGCCGGCGAGGAAAGCGCCGAAATCGGCGCCGGGCATGTCGCCGCCGGGCAAGGGCGCAGTGCCGGTCCAGGCAGCGCCCAAGGCCGGGAAATGCGGCGCGAGCTTCTCGATGGCGTGCTCGGCGAGCTTGCGGTAGGTGGTGATCTTGCCGCCGAACACGGAGAGCACGGGTGCGGTTCCTGCGGGCGCGTCCACGTCGAACACGTAGTCGCGGGTGACCGCGGACGCACTCGCGCTCTTATCGTTGTCGTAAAGCGGACGCACGCCCGAGAACTCGTGCAGGATGTCTGCCTCCTGCAATTGGTGGCGCATGTAGCGGTTGACGGCGCGCAGTAGGTAGGCCCGCTCCTCCCCGCTCACCCTTACGTCCTCGGCGGCGCCGTCGAACGGCACATCGGTCGTGCCAATCAGGCTCATGTCTCCGGCGTAAGGATTGACGAAGATGACGCGTTTGTCGTCGTTCTGCAGCAGGTAGGCCTGCTCGCCATCCCAGAACTTGCGGACGATGAGGTGGCTGCCCTTGACGAGGCGGACGCGGCTTGCGGCGTTCGAGCCGACGACGCCTTGCAGCACGCGCTGCACCCACGGCCCGGCGGCGTTGACCAGAGCGCGCGCCGTAACCTCGCGCTCGCCGGCGTCGCCGCGCAGCGTCACGCGCCAGAGTGCGCCGTCGCGCCGGGCCGAGACGGCTTCGGTGCGGACCAAAATCTCGGCGCCGCGCTCGGCTGCATCGAGCGCGTTCAGCACGACGAGGCGTGCGTCCTCGACCCAGCAATCGGAGTATTCGAAGGCGGTGGAGAAGCCGTCCTGGATCGGTGCGCCTTCGGGCGCGGTGCGAAGGTCGAGCCGGCGCGTGCCGGGCAGCGTGTCCCGGCCGCCGAGGTGGTCGTAGAGAAAGAGCCCGAGCCGCACCATCCAGGCCGGGCGCTGCTCGCGCGAATGCGGCAGCACGAAGCGCATCGGCCAGACGATGTGGGGGGCGAGCCGCAGCAGCACCTCACGCTCGATCAGGGCTTCGCGCACCAGGCGGAACTCGTAGTATTCGAGGTAGCGGAGGCCGCCATGGATCAGCTTGCCGGAGCGGGAGGACGTGCCCTCGCCGAGGTCGCCTTTCTCGCAGAGGAGGACGGAGAGGCCGCGGCCTACCGCGTCCCTGGTGATGCCGGCGCCGTTGGCGCCGCCGCCGATGACGACGAGGTCGAAGGGCGCGGTCACGAGGCCAGGCGCTTCAGCTCCGGCGCGGCCTGGGGCTCCTGCAACCCATAGCTGCCGAAACTCTTGGCGGTGTCGGCGATCTCGGCCTCGGTCAGCAGCACCGGGCCGCCGATCAACAGGCTGTGCCAGTATTGCCGCGCGATCGTCTCGAGCTCGACGGCGAGCCACATGGCCTTGGCGAGGCTGGCGCCCACCACGATCATGCCGTGGTTGGCGAGCAGGCAGGCACTGCGCCCCTCGAGCGCCTTGATCGCGTGCTCGGACAGCTCTTTGGTGCCGAAGGTCGCGTAGGGGGCGCAACGGACGTCCATCCCGCCGAAGGCTGCCATCATGTAATGGACGGCGGGGATGGGCTTGCGGGCGATCGCGAGGGTTGTGCAATAGGTGGGATGGCTGTGGACCACGGCGCCCGCGTCGGGGCGGGCGCGGAGCACGTCGAGGTGGAAGCGCCACTCGGTGGAGGGGCGGAGCGGCCCGGCCCAGGCGCCGTACTCGCCCTCGATCGGCATGGTCGCGACCTGCTCGGGCTGCATCGTTTCGTAAGGCGTGGCCGAGGGCGAGATCAGCATGGTGTTGCCGTCGCGAATGCTGATATTGCCGGAGGTGCCCTGGTTGATGCCGAGCCGGTTCATGGAGCGACAGGCTTCGACGAGGTCGGCGCGGAGAGAGGGCATGGCGGTCTCGCTAGCAGGGGTTGAGGGGGGGTTCGCCAGCGAGGAAGCGGCGCACTTCCTCGGCGGCCGCCTCGGCGGCGATGGTCACGGTGCGAACCGACGCGCCGGCGATGTGCGGCGTGAGCGTCACGTTGGGCAGGCGGAGCAGCGGCCAGTCGGCCGGCACCGGTTCGACCGCAAAGGTCTCGAGCACGGCGCCGCCGAGATGGCCCGAGGCGAGCGCCTCGTAGAGCGCGTCGTAGTCGACCAGGGGACCACGGGCCGTGTTGACGAATAGCGCGCCCGGCTTCATGGCGGCGAACTGGGCGGCGCCGATGAAACCGGTCGTCTCGGCCGTAACCCGGGGGTGTAGCGTGACCACGTCCGCGTGACGCAGCGCAGCCTCTAGCGAAACCTGCTCGACGCCGTCCGCGCGGTCGGTTTGGCTAAGCTGGTTGTAGGGGTCGCAGACCAGGATGCGGCAGCCGAACGGCTTCAGGAGCTTGACGAGACGGGTGCCGATCTGGCCGTAGCCGATCACCGCGACGGTGAGCTCGCCGAGTTCGCGGCCGGTGCGGTCGGCGCGGTAGAGATCGCCGCGCCACTCGCCGGCGCGCAGGCTTTCGTGGCCGACGGTGATGAGGCGGGACTGGGCCAGGATGGCGCCGATCGTGAACTCGGCGACGGCGCTCGCATTGCGGCCCGGCGTGTTGCAGACGCGCACGCCGCGGGCTTTTGCCGCCGCCATGTCGATGTTGACCGGGCCGCCGCGCGACACGGCGATGAGCCGCAACGCCGGCAGCCGCTCAAGCATCGCGCTCGAGACCGGGGCGAGCTGGGTCACGAGCACAGCCGCGTCGCCGGTGAAGCGGACCACCTCGTCGGGGTCGCCCTGGTATTCCTTAAGACCGTCCATGCCGGGCCGAGCATAGCCGTGCTCCATCGGCTTGTCGGGCCAGGGCAGGCGCATGGTGCGGAGCGAGACTTCGTCACCGCAGCGCTCGCGGATGGCTTGCTCGAAGCGCTCGGGGAGCATGAAATTATCGCCGATGATCGCGACCTCAGGAGGCATGATAGGCCTCCCGGACGGACTCGAGACGGCGCCATAGGCTGGGCATCGCACCGTAGCTTTCCCGGTACAGCGGAAACAGGCCGTCATAGATGCGGGCCAGCTTCGGGTCCGGCAGATCGGGCTCGGTGTGGCGCGGGGCGACCCATTCGGCGGCGCAGGCGGCCATGTCGCGGTATTGCCCGATCGAGACGGCGGCGATCATCGCGGCGCCAGCCGCCCCCGCTTCGTCCTGCGCCGCGCCGCTCACCGGGCGGTCGAGGCAGGCGGCGAGGATGGCCCGCATCGGGGCCGAGCGCGCGGCACCCCCGGTGAGCCGCACCTCGTCCGGCACGCCGCCGAGGGCTGCGTAGCAATCGCGCGCCGCAAGCGCCATGCCCTCGTAGATGCCGCGCGCCACCTCCGGCAGGCCGGCGTCCTGGTCGAGGCCGATCAGGCTGGCGCGGGCATGGCCGTCGGTGAAGGGGCCGCGCTCGCCGGCCGAGGAGATGAACGGGTGATAGAGGGCTGCCGCGGGTTTGGCGCTGGCGACGGCCGCATCGAGCCGGTGCAGCACCTGGTGGCGGGATAGGGTCTCGTTTTGGCCGCCGAGCCGGGCCGCCTGCTCCACGATACCGGCGAGCCAGTCCATGTTGAGCGTCGCCGCCATGCTCGTCTGCGCTTGCAAGGTGTGACCCGGCACCGGAAAGGGCTTGCAATAGCCGGTCATCGCCGGGCTCGGCGTCACGTGGTCCACGTCGGTCACCAGGCGGGCGTGCATGGCCGTACTGCCAAGGATGGAGACGCCCGCGTCACCGCCGGCGCCATAGATGCCGGCGCCGAGCGCGGCGCAGACGGTGTCGAGATAGCCGAGCACGACCGGCATGCCGGCGGGCAGGCCCGTCAGCGCTGCGGCGGGGCGAGCGAGCGGCTCCCACTCGCCGGTGCCGTCCTGGATCAGCGGCAGCAGGTTACGAAGCCGCAGCAGGCCGAGCGCGCGCAGAACCTCGTCACGGTAGCCGCGGGTGCGCCAGTCGCCGAAGGTGAAGCTCGCTTCGGCGGGGTCGGTGGCGCGGACGCCGGTGAGGTTGAGGTAGAGCCAGTCTTTGCAGTGCAGGGCGGCGTTGGCGCGGGCCATGGTCTCCGGGCGATGGCGCTGTAGCCAGAGGAGTTGTGGGGCTTGCTGGCAGGCGGCGAGGCCAGTGCCGGTGAAGGCGAAGGCGGCCTGGCCTGCGCCGTTCTCCCGCAGGTGTTCGACGATGCCGACGCTGCGGCTGTCGAGCCAGACGAGCGCCGGGCCGACCGGCTCGTCTTCGGCGTCGACGAGCCAGGTACCGTCGCCCTGGCCGGTGACCGCGAGCGCGACCGGCTCGATGTCGTCAAGCTTGGCGACCACTTCCGCGAGGACGGCGGCGGCATCCGCCCAGGTCCGCGCCATGTCCTGCTCGGCCGCGCCGCCCGGGCCGAACTGCACCTGGTTCGGCCGGCTCGCCGTGGCGATCACGTCGCCCGCTTCGGTGAACGCCACGGCCTTGACGAGCGAGGTGCCGGAATCGAGGGCGAGGATGACCCGTCTCATGCCGGCTGGCCGCCATGCAGCAGGGCGCGGCCGGAGGTGGCGTCGAAGACGTGCCAGTCCTCGGGCGCGATGCCGAGGGCAATCTCGGAACCGGCGCGGCCGGCGATGCGGGTGTTGGAGACCGCGACGAGAAGCTGGCCCGCGAGGTCGAGGGCGACATGCGCCTGGTCGCCGAGCCAGTGATTGGAGACGATTTCGGCGCGCCACGGCCCCTCGCCCAGGTTCAGGCGGTGGGGCCGCACACCCAGCACGACCGGGCCCGGCCGGAGCCCTCCCGGCACTGCAACTGTCAGGGCCGGCGCGTGATCGAGCCGGAGCGTGCCCCCTTCAAGCGTCGCGGGCATGACGTTCATCGGCGGTTCGCCCAGGAAGGTGCCAACGAAGAGATTGGCCGGCCGGTCGCGCAACTCGTCGGGGGCGCCGTATTGCTGCAGCACGCCGCCTTCCATGACCGCGATCCGGTCGGCCATGGCGTTGGCCTCGGTCTGGTCGTGGGTGACCAGCACCGCGGTCATGCCGCGGGCTTTGACCAGGGCCTTGACCCGGCCGCGCAGTACGGCGCGGAGCTGGGGCTCGAGCTGGCCCATCGGCTCGTCGAGCAGATGCAGGTCGGCGTCGCGGGCGAGGGCGCGGGCCAGCGAGACGCGCTGCTGCTGGCCGCCGGAGAGTCCCGCCGGGCGGCGCTCGAGAATCGGCCCGATCTCGAGCAACTCGGCCAGCTCCCGGGTCCGCGCCGCCGCCGTTCCGCGCGGCAGGCCGAAGCCGATGTTCTGGGCGACCGAGAGGGGTGGGTAGAGGGCGTAGCCCTCAAAGGCCATGGCGACGCCGCGCCGCGCCGGCGGCAGCGGGTCGATGCGCCGGCCGGCAAGGGTGATCCGGCCCTCGCTCACGGCTTCGAAGCCCGCGACCATGCGCAGCGTGCTCGTCTTGCCGCAGCCGGAGGAGCCGAGCAGCGCCACGATCTCGCCGGAGGGCACGTCGAGGTCGAGCGATTGGACGGCGCGCACGGCGGCGTTCCGGCGCGTGCCGTAGGTCTTGCTTACGTGCTCGAGGACGAGGCTCATGCGACGGCCTCGGCTGGATGGGTAGCGCGGGCGATGCTGGTGCCGGTCGCGGCCTCGTAGAGCAGCGCGCGCTTCACGTCGTGCAGCAGCCAGACGGGGGTCCCGAGCGGGGGCAGGTCTCCCGGGACGCTCGCGAGCAGCTCGTGGCCATCCGGCGTGCGCAGGAAGCCGACCTGGCGCTCGTGCAAGGGCGTGATGGTGACGAGCTCGGCCGGGATGGCGCCGGGCCGGGCGGCGGTGAGCAAGGCGAGGCTGTCGGGCCTGAGCCCGAGCAGGCAGTCCCGGCCGGCCGCGCTCGCGTCGCGCTCTAGCACCATGTCGAAGCCGAGCGCCCGGACGCGCACCCCGCCCGGCACGGCCTCGGGACGGCAAGGCACGAGGTTGACCGGCGGATCGCCGAATAGGCGCGCGACGGCGACGGTGGCGGGCGCGTCATATACCTCCTCGGGGCCGGCGACCTGGACCAGATGGCCGCCGATCAGCACGGCAATGCGGTCGGCGAGCGCCATCGCCTCGCGGTAGTCCTGGCTTACGTAAACGCTCGCTGCTCCGGCCCGCCGGAGCAGCCGGGGCAACTCCTGGCGCATTTCGTAGCGCAGCTTTGCGTCCACGTTGCGCAGCGGGTCATCGAGCAGCAGCACCGAGGGCTCGCCGACGAGGGCGCGGGCGAGGGCGGTGCGCTGCTTCTGGCCGTTCGAGAGCTGGGAGGGCCGCTGTGCGAGGACGTGGCCGATCTTGAGCAGGGTAGTGATCTTGCCCACGCGTTCGCTGGCTTCCGGACTCGCCACGTGCCGGGCGCGGAGCGGGCTCAGGATGTTGTCCTCGGCCGAGAGGTGGGGATAGAGGGCAAAGTTCTGGAAGGCGACGCCTACGTCGCGGCGCTCCGGGCCGTCCGCGGTCACGTCCCGACCGGCAATTAGCACCTGGCCGGTTGCACTCGGCTCGACGCCCGCGACTGCGCGGAGGAGCACGGTCTTGCCGGCGCCGGACGGACCGAACAGCACGAGGGTTTCGCCGGGCTGGACGGCGAGGGAAACGGCTGACAGCACGGTGGTTTTGCCGTACGCGACCGAGAGGCTGCGGAGCTCGAGGCCGCTCATCCCTTTACCGCGCCGAGGCTGAGCCCTTCGACGAGCCAGCGCTGGGCGTAGAGCGCCAGCAGCAGCGTCGGCAGGATGGATAGGACGATGGCGGCGGCGATGATGCCGTATTGGATGCCGGACGCGGTGACGAAGGCGAGCGCGCCCACGGTGACCGGCTGCTTGTCCGCGGACGCCAGGATCAGCGCGAAGACGAAGTTGTTCCAGGCGAAGATGAAGGACAGCAGCCCGGCTGCGGCGATGCCGGGGCCAGCCAGCGGGAGGGCGACGCGGGTGAAGGCGCTCCACCAGGAGTGGCCGTCGAGCCGCCAGGCGTGCTCGATGTCGGGGCTTGCGTCTTCGAAGTAGCCGCGGACGATCCAGAGGATGAGGGGGAGGCAGATGAGCTGGTAGATCCAGATGAGGCCGACATAGGTGTTGTTGAGGCCGAGGTCCTGGAAATAGAGGGAGAGGGGGAGGAGGACGAGGAGAGGGGGGGCGAAGCGGAAGGAGAGGAGGGTGAAGGCGATGTCCTCGCCGCCGCGGAAGCGGAAGCGGGCGAAGGCGTAAGCGGCGGGGACGCCGAGGAAGAGGGCGACGACGACGGAGGCGGTGGAGAGCAGCAGCGAGTTGCCGAGGTTGCGGAGGAAGGTGATGTCCATGGCCCCGGTCGCCGTCTGCAGCTTGCCGGAGAGGAGGGCGAGGTAGTTGCCGAGCGTCGGGTGCGGGGCGAGCAGCGGCGGGATGTGCAGAATCTGGTCGTTCGTCTCGAACGACATCAGCACGATCCAGGCGATCGGAAACAGGAAGAATATCACCACTAGGGCGAGGGCGGAGCCCCGCAATGCCCGGCTCACTGCGCTATGCCCGCCCATGGGAGGCCTCCCGCAGCCGGCGCCACTGCTTCACGAAGATGAAGTTCAGGATGTAGGTGATCACCCAGAGCACCATCAGGATCGCGGCCGAGCGACCGACGTTGGTGTATTGGAAGAACTCGAGATAGGCGCGGACCTGGAATACGAGGAGCGAGTTGCCGGGGCCGCCCTGGGTCATGGCATAGATGATGTCGAATTGCTGGATGCTGTCGAGCAGGCGGAACAGCACGGCGGTGAACAGGAAGGGCATCAGCATCGGCAGGGTGATGCGGAAGAAGACGAAGGCCGGGGCCACGCCGTCGAGCCGCGCCGCTTCGAAGGGCTGCTGGGGGAGGCTGCGGAGGCCGGCCAAGAGCAGGATCATGATGAAGGGGGTGTAGACCCATACGTCGACGAGCACGACGGTGAACATCGCCGTTTGCGGGCTGCTGGCCCATTTGAAGTCGTGCACGCCCACGAGCGACAGCGCCCAGCTCAGCACGCCGAAGCCGGGATTGGTCATCAGCTTCCACATCAGCGCGGCGATGGCGGGCGCGGTCATCAGCGGCAGCAGCAAGGCGATCGAGACGACGTTGTTGACGCGGGTGCGCTCACGCAGCAACAGCGCGATGCCGAGGCCTAGCAGCAGTTCGACACCGACGGTCGCGACCGTATAGGTCAGCGAGACGCGGACGGTGTTCCAAAAATCGGGGTCGGTCAGCAAGTCGATATAGTTGCCGAGGCCGGTGAAGCCGCGGAGGTACGGCATCGCCAGGTTGTAGCGCTGCAGGCTATACCAGACTGCGGTCCCGAAGGGGATTAGGATGCCGATGCAGACGAGGAGCGCGGGCAGGCTGAGCAGGTAGGGCAGCGCACGGGTCCGCCAGGGGCGGCGGATCGGCAGGGCGGGGACGGGAACGGTGACGGCGGCGAGGCTGTCCATGGCGGATGGGGCGACGCCTTGCGGCGCCGCCCTCCTTTCTCTCGTGTTAGCCGAGGCCGGCTTGGTGCATTTGCCGGTCGGTCGCCTGCGCGAGCTGGTCGAGGCCTTCGCTGACCGGGACCTGCTTGGCGACCATGCGCTGCAGCGCCGAGGCCCAGTCGGTGGTCACGTTGAAGAACAGCGGCTGCGGGGTGAAGTAGATCTTCGCATCCGGAGCCGTTGCGTTATACGTGTCCATGAAGCCGGGGTAGTTCTGCTTCACGCGGCTCTGGAATTGCTCGTCCTTCCAGATGCTGGCGCGCACCGGGTCGATCATGTCTTTCTGACGGGCGCCGTAGAGCAGGTGATCGGTGCCGGTGGCCCATTGCAGGAAGGTCCAGGCCGCGTCCTTGTGCTTCGAGAAGTTGGACATGGCGAGGGACCAGATCCAGACGTTCGAGGTCGGGTTCGGGGCGCCGGGCTTGGGGGCGATGGGAGCGTAGGCGAGGTGGCTTGCTTCCGTGGTGCCGCTATTGGCGAAGTATCCGAGCGTGTCCGCGTCATAGATCATGCCGGACGCGCCGGCGCCGAGGTCGGCGCCGACCTGGTACCAGGTGTAGGTGGCCCAGTTCTTGGGGCCGCTTTCCTGGACCATTTTCACGAACAACTCGGTGAAATCTTTGCTGTCCTTCGAGTTCACGGCCGATTTCAGCTTGCCATTGGTGACTGTAAAGTCGCGGGCGCCGTAGTTGGCGTAACCGGAGAGAAAGCCCGGGTGGATGGTTGCCCAGGAGCGGCTGCCGCGGACGCCGACGCCGTACATGCCGTTGCCGCCATCCTTCGTGATCTTGGCGGCGGTCTCCATCAGTCCCGGCATATCCTTGGGGGGTGACAGGTGAAGCCGATCGAAAACGCTTTTGTTGTAGGACAGTATATAGACTTCGAAGCCCCAGGGGAGCGCCCATTGCTTCGCGCCGGGGCCGCCGAGGGCCTCGCCAGGCTTGCCGGACCAGGAGGTGGAGGCGCGCAGGTTCGGCAGCACGTCGTCCCAGTTATACTGGGGGTTGGTCTTGGGGCTGTTGATATATTCGTTGAGGTCAACGAGCCAGCCGGCAGGGCCGTATTGCCAGGTCTGGTAGGCGCCGGTCATGAAGGCGTCGTATTCGGAGGAGCGGGACGAGAGCGCGGCGGTGACCTTGTCGAAATATACGTCCTCGGGGAAGATGTCGTAGGTGATGTTCATGCCGGTCAGCTTCTTGAAGCTGTCGAGGTCGGCGATCATCGCGTCCGCGTAGGGGTGCTTGTTGAGCAGCAGCTTGAGGCTGGTGCCCTTCTGGGCTTGCCAGTCGAAGCCGGCGGCCATGGCGTCTGTCTGGACGCTGTTGACCAGCACCTCGGCGGCGGCGACGGTGAGGCCGAGGCCGGCGAGGCGGCGGATCAGCTCACGCCGGCCAACGCGCCCCTCGATGAAGCCTTTGGCGATGTCTTTTTCTTTTTCGTACATGGTCCGTTTCCTTTCGAAGTTGCTTCCGGCTCTGGGGCCGCAAGGAGCCGTTGCGCGGTCGGCTCGTCCGTCACCAACCCATCGAGCATCCGGCTTTGCAGCACGGCGCCGATGGCCTCTATCTTGCCGGGGCCGCCGGCGACGGCGACGGTGAGCCGTCCCTGGCCGGTATCCTGCGGCAATAGCGCGATCACCCGGTCGTGGAGCGGCGCCGCGATCAAGGCGCCTTCCGCGTCGAAGTAGTGCCCGAGCATCTCGCCCACGGCGCCGGCTTCCCGGAGTGCCTGGGCGTCCTCGGCCGGGACGACGCCGGCGGCGGGCAGGAAGGCGTCGCCGGCGACTTCGCCGATGCCGACGAGCGAGAAGGTGGCCTGGCGGGCGAGGCGCACCGCTTCGCCGATACCGCGCTGGGCGAGCAGCACGGCGCGGTCGGCGGCGGTGTTGGCGAGGAAGGGGACGGGCAACAGCCAGGCCTCGCCGCCGGTCTTCTCGGCGAGGCGGTGGATCACGTCGAACGGGCTCGTGCCGGTGCGCCGGGTGAGGCCGCCGAGGAGGGAGACGAAGCAGATGTTGGGCGCGTGGATCGACGGCAGCAGGTCGATCGAGGCACCCAGCGTGCGGCCGTGGCCGACGCCGATGATGCGGTGCTCCTCGCTGGCGAGCATTTCGTGTAGCAGCGAGGCGCAAGCGGTGCCGAGGGCGCGCAGTGGCAGGCCCGGCTCACCCAGGCTCGGCACGACCCGACATAGCCGCAGGCCGAATTGCGACACCAGCCGCTCCTCCAGCGCCACGCAGCCGCCGATCGGACCTTCGATCAGTACGCGCACCAGTCCCGCCCGGGTCGCCCGGGCAATCAGACGATGCGCCTTCAGCGCCGGTACGCCAAGCCGCTGCGCGACTTCCGACTGGGTCAGGCCGCCGGCGTGATAGAGCCAGGCTGCCCGCGTTGCGAGCGCAAGCTCATCGCCTCCTTGTTCGTTTCCGCTCCCAGCAGCCATCGAGACTGAATTTCTTTTCTGTTCTGAGCAAACTCTTTCACCCTAGTCAGGTGCCGTCAAGCGGATTTCAGAGGAGCGCCCGTCGCAGCGCGCCGGCGACCCGTTCGGCCTGGGCGTCGGTCAGGTCGGGGTGGAGCGGCAGGGCCATGATGCGGGTCGCCAGCGCCTCCGAGACCGGCAGCGCTGTCCCGTCATGGCTCGCGGCGTAGGCGGGCTGATGGTGCAGCGGCTTCGGGTAATAGATCGCGCTCGGCACGCCTTCGGCCCTGAGCCGCTCCTGCACGCGCTGCCGCTGCCCGGCGTCTTCGAGCAGGATCGCGTAGATCGCCCAGGCGCTCGTGCTGGACGGGACGCGGGCGGGGATCACGACGAGGTTGGAGAGGCGGGAATCGTAGAGCTGGGCCAAGCGCTCGCGGGTCGCGAGCTCGGCGTCGAACAGCTCGAGCTTGGCGAGCAGGACCGCGGCCTGCAACGTATCGAGCCGGCCATTCATGCCGGTGCGCAGCACGTCGTAGCGGACGGCGCCTTCGCCGTGGCTGCGGAGCGAGCGGTAGAGTGTCGCGCGTTCGTCGCTCTCGGTGAAGAGCGCGCCGCCATCGCCGTAGGCGCCGAGGGGCTTGCTTGGGAAAAAGCTGGTGGCGGTGGCGTCGCCTTGGGTGCCGAGGGGGAGGCCGTCCAGCGTCGCGCCGAAGCTCTGGGCGAGGTCGTCGAGCAGGAATAGGCCGTGGCGGGCGGCGACGGCGCGCAGCGTCGGCCAGGGGGCGGGCTGGCCGAACAGGTCGACGGCGATCACCGCGCGCGGGCGGAGCCGCCCGGCGGCGGCGATGGCGGCGATGCGCGCTTCGAGATGCGCCGGGTCGATCTGGAAGGTGCGGGGGTCCACGTCCACGAAGACCGGCGTGGCGCCGAGCAGCAGCGGCACCTCGGCGGTGGCCGTGTAGGTGAAGGCGGGGAGGAAGACCGCGTCGCCGGGGCCGATGCCTTCCGCCATCATCGCGATCTGCAAGGCGTCCGTGCCCGAGCTCACGCCGACGCAGTGGGCGGCGCCGGCGCGGCGGGCGAGCTCGGCTTCGAGCTCGGCGACTTCCGGCCCCAGCACGAACTGGCAATGGGCGAGCACGGCGTCGAGCCGGCGGCGCAGAAGCGGGCCGAGCCGGCGCTGCTGGGCGGCTAGGTCGAGGAACGGGATCGGCTGGTCCAAGCTCATCCTCCGGGTAGGGCCGCCTCGGGCGCGCGCTGGTCGAGCTCCGGGACGAGCCGGCCGAGCACGGCGAGGGCCGCGCCGCGCTGGCCGGCATGGCACGCCGCGGCGAGCTCGTCGATGGCGCGGCCGATGATAGCCGGGTCGGCGCTGCGGGGGGCGGCCATGAGCAGCGAAGGATGGTCCGTCGCGGTAAGCTGCTCCTTGCCGTGGAACAGCTCCTCGAACAGCTTCTCGCCGGGCCGGAGCCCGGTGAAGCGGATGGCTACGTCCTGGTCCGGCCGCAGGCCGGCGAGGCGGATCATCTGGCGGGCGAGGTCGACGATGCGCACGGGCTCACCCATGTCGAGCACGAAGATGCCGTCGTCGCGGCCGCCGCGCAGGCCTTGCACGGTCGCTTCGAGCACCAGGCCCACGGCTTCGCGGACGGTCATGAAGTACCGGCGCATGTCCGGGTGGGTGACGGTGAGCGGCCCGCCGCGCTCGAGCTGGCGGCGGAAGAGGGGGACGACGGAGCCGGTGCTGCCGAGCACGTTGCCGAAGCGGACGGTGACGCAGCGGGTGCCGTGGCCGGTGCGGCGGGCGGTGGTGTCGAGGCCCTGGCAGTACATCTCGGCGAGACGCTTGCTGGCGCCCATGATGCTGGTCGGGTTCACGGCCTTATCGGTCGAGATCAGCACCATGGCGGCGGCGCCCGCAGCGCGCGCGGCGTCGGCTACGATGCGGGTGCCGGCGCTGTTGGTGAGCAGGCCCTCGAGCGGGTTCGCTTCGACCATCGGCACGTGCTTGAGGGCGGCCGCGTGGAAGACGAGCTCCGGGCGGAGGCGGTCGAACACCGCGGCGATGCGGCGCGCGTCGCGGATGTCGGCGAGCACGGTTTCGCGCGGCAGCTCGGGCTGGGTCTCGCCGAGCTCGAGGTCTATCTGCCAGAGGGCATACTCGCCGTTG
>JAABUX010005991.1_pt1 | contig 14703 bp, 12 predicted proteins | sample 5561851 | NCBI WGS metagenome assembly JAABUX01 (sample SAMN10711883, study PRJNA513361) | rock metagenome | isolation source: Antarctica rocks | place: Antarctica: Victoria Land, Richard Nunatak red sandstone | collected 2016-01-03 | reverse complement strand
TTAGCCGTTAGCCGTTAGCTATTAGCTGTTAGCTATCGTCTCGTATGAGGACGAAGCGGTCAATCATCAGAAGACCTTCCATCCCCACGTGTGTTAATAGCTAATTACTAATAGCTAATTACTAATGGCTAATCACACCTGATGCGCCAGCAAAATGGCCTCCGCGACCTCGCGCATCGACTTGCGCGAGTCCATGCTGAGTTTCTGGATACGCCTGAACGCGTCGGCCTCCTTGAGGCCCTGCGTATCCATCAGCACGCCCTTGGCGCGGTCGACGGATTTGCGCGTCTCAAGCGATTCTTCGAGCGTCTGGAGTTGCGTGCGCATACTGCGGAACTCCTCGAAGCGGGTCAGAGCGATCTCCACCGCCGGCTGGATGTCGGAGTCGCGGAAGGGCTTGACCAGATAGCCCACGACGCCGGCCTGCTGCGCGCGCTCGACAAGTTCCTTCTGGCTGTACGCCGTCAGGAGCAGGACGGGCGCGATGTTTTCGGCGGTCAGCAGCCGCGCGGCCTCGAGTCCGTCGATCTCTGGCATCTGGATGTCCATGATGACCAGATCGGGCGTCGTGTCGCGCGCCAGGCGCACGGCGGTCGTCCCATCGGCGGCCTCACCCACCACGTTGTACCCCAAGGTCGTGAGCATCTCACGCAGATCGAGCCTGATCAGGGGCTCGTCGTCCGCGATGAGGATACGTCGCCGGGTCGCCTCAACCAAAGAATGTCCTCCTTTTCCATCGTTTGTACCATCCTGTAGGGATTACCGTGGACCACGACAGTGCCACGATCCATCTTAAGGGTACGAAGGCGCGGGGCATGTCGTCAAGGTACGATAAGGCCATGCCCTTGTTGGTGGGAGTGTCACACGTACGGCCCCAGGATCGACGTGGCCTCGATCAGATTGCCGAAGGGGTCGCGGAAGGAGAAGCGCGGCCGGTTCCGAATCTCCGGCTCCTCGCCGATCTCTACGTCGGCGGCGGTCAGGCGCTGTCGGAACGCGTCCACATCATCCACCTGTATGCAGAAATGCTGTGCCGTGTTGCCTATGCCGTGGTCGCTGCCGAAGAGATGCAGTTCATCGTCGCCCAGGCGATACCACACGAGGTCGAGGTGGGCGAGCGTGTCGGGGACGGGGGTCTCCTCCAGTCCGAGCACGTCGCCGTAGAATCGACGCGCCTGGTCCGCGCTGCCGCGCGGGCGCGGGATGCTGACGTGCTGCAGGCGTCGCACCATACTTATATCGCTCATGCTTACCTCCGCATGTCCTCTGTCCATAATCGGCGTTCTGGCGCCGATGTGCCGGGTCCAACCCGTGGATCTGCCTACATGCTTCCATGGTGATGACGCGGTACATTGGACGTCTCATCGTGCGTGGAGGCGCGCCAACCGTACCGCAATGACTCATTGGAAGCCTGTAGCCTATACCATCCATTAAGGATACAGGAGATGCGAGAGATGCAGCCGATCTCACGCTGGTAATGACAGGACTTTCGCAAAGATATCTTGCAGGCCGGCCACGGTGTGGTCCCAGGTAAAGCGGCTGGCCTGGACGCGCCCACGAGTGGAGAGCTCGGCCCGCAGGTCGGCGTCGTGCGAGATGCGGACCAGCGCGTCGGCCCAGCCCTCGATGTCGTCGGGGGCCAGCAGCAGCGCGGCGTCGCCGACGACCTCGGGCAGCGACGAGGCGTCGGCGCAGAGCACGGGCGTGCCCGCGGCCATCGCCTCCAGCGGCGTCAGGCCAAAGCCTTCGTAACGACTGGGGAACGCAAAGGCGTCCGCCGCGGCGTAGATGGCCCTTTTCTCCTCGTCGGAGACCCACTCGACGAAGCGCACCGCGGCGCCAAGGTCGAGTCGCCGCGCCTCATCGCGCGGATCGGGGAAACGACCGCCGCCGCGCGCCACCACGACCAGCGGGAGGGTCCGCTGCCCGCGGTCGCGCGCCACGCGCAGTGCCCGTAGCAGGACGGGGATATTCTTGCGCGGGTCGTTGCCGCCAAGGTAGAGAATGAACTGCTCTGGCAGGTCGTAGTGGACGCGCAGAGCGGCGATCTCCCGCGCGGAGACCGGGATGCTATAGGCCGGGTCGACGCCGAGGCGGACGACGTGGATGCGCGCGGCGGGCACGTCGAGCAGGCGCGCGATGTCGCCGGCTGAGTGGCGCGAATCGGTCACCACGGCGTCGGCGCGTCGCGTGGCCGCGCTGACCAGCGTGAAGTAGGCTTTGAGGGCGGCGGACGGCGCGTACTCGGGCAGCAACAGGGGTACAAGGTCGTGGATGGTCACGACGGTGCGCGTCCCGGCCGCCAGGGGCAGGCTGAAGTAGGGGGCGTAGAGCAGGTCAGCGCCCAGACGCGCGGCCACTGCCGGCAACATCGCCTGCTCCCACAGCACCTTCTCCAGGTTGTCCGCGCGCCGCGGCAGACCCGTCCGTAGCGGGATGTACGGGCACACGCCAGCATAGGAGGCCGCGTGCTCCGCGTGGCCGACGATGGTGTAGCGCGGGGAGACCCTCACCCCCCGCCCCTCACTCCCGACCCATGACGACTGGCCCCTTGACCCTAGCCGCGGGTCAACGGTCCAGCGTGCTCTCCCTGTGTGCGGGAGAGGGGAGACGCCACCTGGCTCCCCCTCGCCCCGTGAGGGAGAGGGGGTCGGGGGGTGGGGGGTGGTGAGCCGCGCCAGCACCTCGCGCGTGTAGACGCCGGTGCCACTGTGGGGATAGTCCAGGAACAGCCCGTTGACCAGGACGAGCGGCGCGCTCACGCTGTCACGCTTCGTGAGCCCCCTCCACTCCCCTCTCCCACGGTGGGGAGAGGGGCCGGGGGTGAGGGTGATGAGGGCAGCCCCGCTGCCTCGCGTAGCGCGGCGAGCACGCTGGCCGCGCTTGCGTCCCAGCTGTAGCGCCGTGCCTGCGGCGGCCCGCGTCGCCGCAAGTCCGCGCGTAGCGCATCGTCGTCCAGCGCCCGGCCAATGGCGTCGGCAAGGCCGTCGACGTCGTAGGGATCGGCCAGCAACGCCGCGTCGCCCACGATTCCGGGCAAAGAGGACGAATCCGAGCACACCACCACCGCGCCGCAGGCCAGCGCCTCCAGCGGCGGCAGGCCGAAACCCTCGTAGAGGGAGGGATAGACCATCACGTCGGCCAGGTTGTAGAGCGCCAGCAGGTCGTGGTCGTCGGGGCCGCGCATGAAGCGCACCTGTGAGCCAAGGCGCAGTCGCTCCACGGCGGCATAGATCGGCTCGTAGAGCCAGCCCTCACGGCCAGCCACGACCAGCGGCACGGTGTCGCCGCGGTCGCGCAGCAGAGCCAGCGCCTCCAGCAGCCGTACCAGGTTCTTGCGCGGCTCCAGGGTGCCGACGGCCAGGGCGAAGCGCCGCGGCAGGTCCAGCCGCGCCCGCTCGGCCGCGCGCCAGGCCTCGTCGCTCACTGGTCGAAACAGGCGGTCCACGGCGTTACCCGCTACGCGCACCCGCTCGGGAGGCACGTCAAGCAGCCGCGCCAGATCAGCCTTGGTGTGCTCCGAGACGGCCATCACCAGTCGCGCGCGCTTGAGCGACCAGGGTACGGCGCGCAGCAGATGCCGGCGCAATTTGGGGAACGCGCAGTCGGGGACGGTGATAAAGCCCAGGTCGTGGATTGTGGGGACACCAGGCGCGTAGGCCAGACGCGGCAGCAGGAAATCGGGGTTATAGAACACGTCCAGGCGCGGGGCCAGCAGGTCGGGCGGCAAGGGCAGGCGCGCGCGCTGCCAGGCGATCCAGAGCCATCGCTCGGAGATCGGCAACGTGACCCGTCGTTCGTGCGCGAAATGAGGCAGCGGACCGGCGTACGCCGTGGCGTTGGGACGAGGCGCCACGCCGAGCACATAGTCATGGGTATCCCGCGCCGCCAGCGCGCCCAGCACGCCGCGCGCGTAGCGGCCGATCCCGGCGCGCTGGTTCACGGCCGCCGCGACGTCTATCCCGATGCGCACCTAATCCTCATCCGTGAAAGTACTACAATGTTAGGATCAGCCTGCGACTAAAGTCGCATGGCACAGAACGACGACTAAAGTCGTGGGACGGTACGTCTTGAGACACTTTAGTGTCCGTGGTTTGCCATGCGACTTTAGTCGCAGGCCGTGCTGTGCTAGCGGGCGCGCGCCAGGGCCGCGCCCGTTCCTGTCTTGGCGCCCGGTCCACCACTACCAGGGGTCGAGCCGCTCGATCCGTCGTCATCGGCCTGCGTCAGCGGGGCAGGCGGCGCGCTGCGCGCTTTATCGCTGAGGGCATAGAGCAGGAAGCCGAAGACCGCGATGCTGAGGTAGCTGATGATGCGGTCGAGCACGGCCACCGCCGCGCCGGTGTCCTTGCCGCCATGTACGCCCAGCAAGACCAACACGCCGAGGATGAACGTCTCCACGACGCCCAGGCCGCCCGGCGTCAAGGGCAGCGTGGTCAGCACCGACGAGCCCAGGGCCAGGAAGATCGCGGCGGACAAGCCGATCTTGCCACCCTCCAGCAGGTTGAGGGAGGCCAGGATACAGGTCAGGCGCGCCCCTTCGAGCAGCCAGATCACGACGGTCTGCCCGACCAGCGACGGCGCCTCGTGGCCGAACGAACTAACGGCGCCATGCCGGAAGTGATTGTAGATGTCGTGGAAGCGGTGCGGCAGCACGCGCAAGACGCTATCGCCCGCCCGCCAGATCACGAGCAGGAAGCCGCCGGCGACCAGCGCCAGCGCCAGGCCAAAGCCGAGCGCCAGGAGGATATTCGACCCCGAGCCATGCTCCGAGAACAGCTTGGATTGGAAGGTCAGGAACGCCGCGACCAGCAGCAACGGGAAGAGCACCACGAGGTCGAGGATGCGCTCGGCCAGGACCGTGCCCACGCTCCGCGACATGGATACGCCGAGCCAGCGGCGCGCTAGAAAGGCGCGGTAGACATCGCCCAACTTGGCTGGCACGATCACGTTGGCGAACCAGGAGAGGTACAGAATCTGCGTCAGGTCCCAGGTGGGGTAGTGGTCGATCTTTTGCTGCAGGGCGCCATGGTTGGCGTTGTGCATCAGGCGCCGCCAGCGGTGGGTGCGGATGGGGAACGAGATGTAGTAGGAGACGAACGCCAGCAGAAAGAAGAGGATGTTGGCGTGCCGCAAGGTCTGCCATGTCTTGCCCGGGTCGATGCCCGACTTGGCGATGGCGAAGACGAGGATGGCCACGGCAATGCCAAACGAGGCCAGCGTCCGCCAGTCTCCCAGGCGCTTGCCGATGGCAACTTGCTGCGGTACCTCCTCTTCCAGTTGTTCCTCTTCGGCGACCTCCGTGGGCGCCAGATCCATCGCGCGCGCCTCGTCAGGCGTGAGGTGGACGTGCGCGTCGTATCCGGGCAGCGCGCCGTTCCCGGCCTTCGGCGGTCCGCCACCATTGGGCTTGAACTCAGCCATGTGTTCTTGAACCTCCTCTGCACCGTTGCCAGTTGCCAGTTGCCAGTTGCCAGTTGTCAGTTGCCAGTTGTCAGTTGTCAGTTGTCAGTTGCCAGTTGTCAGTTGTCAGTCGTCAGTATTGCCGCGCCATAGCGCGCTTTGGGAATAGCAGGTCGCTGCCGCTGCGTTGTCCATAGGGACTGAGATGGCTCGGTTGCCAGCGGACGACTGGCAACTGGCAACTGGCAACTTTCCACTCGGACGGCCACCGTGGCGAGGCCGATCACCAGCGCCAGTTGCGCCTCCATAGCATGGACGAAGATATTGTCGAAGTTGTTGTGCACGGTAACCGTCGTCAGCACGCCGATTGTGCCCAGGGCGATGGTGCGCGCCAGGGGCGTCGGGGCGTGGCGATAGAGGCGTACGGCGATCACGAAGGCGCCCACCAGCACGATCAGAAAGGCCGCCAGCCCGACGATACCGCCCTCGGCCGCGATGTTGATGTAGTAGTTGTGGGCGTGCCCCAGCGCGGGGTCCCACGGTCCCAGTTGCTTGTATTGGGAGTACACAGCGGCGTAGTTGCCGGGGCCGACGCCCAGGATGGGATGGTTCGCGAACATGGCCAGACCCGACAACTGATGGGCCAGGCGCTCGGCCGCTGCCCAGTTGGCCGGGGTCGGGGCAGACACATCGATATTGGCCACGCCGAAGGCCTCGGCAATCGGATCGATGACCGTGCCCGGCACGACGCCCACGACGCCCCCCGCGACCAGGGCAACCAAAGCGGCCACGGCCGCGCCGACGAGCGGACGCACCCGCGGCGTCGTGATAGACAGCATCACCGCGACGGCGATGATGGTGGCCAGCAGCGCGCCGCGCGAGACCGAGAGCAGCAGCGCCGCCGCTACGGCGACCAGCGCGGGGCGCGTCAACCGTCCGACCAGCGGCACGTTCGTAATCACGGCGGCTATCAACAGAGGAAGGGTGAAGTTGAGGTAGCCGGCATAGGGGTTGGGCTGCTCGAACGTCCCGCTGGAGCGCAGCGCGCCGCCGCGCAGGAACGCCGTTGGCCCGAAGTGGACGGTGCTCTGCAGGATGCCCAGCAGGGCCTGCGAGAACGCGGCCAGCACCAGCAAAAGCAACAAGCGCCGCAACTTGGCCGGCGTGTCGACGTACACCAACACCAGGACGTAGACCAGTATTTCTTCGGCCAGCTTGAGCAACTCTTTGATGCTGCTCTTGAGGTCCGTCGCCTGCGAGGTCGACACGATCAGCGCCGCGGCGAAGATGAACAGCGGCGTCATCCACCAGCCCCAGCGGATGGGCAATAGCCGGCCTTCGATCGCGCTACGGGCAAAGAAGGCCAGGCCGCCCAGCAGGGCCAGCACCTCGGTCAGCGTCGCGTTGAGACCGCCCAGCGACACGTCGTGGATCGACCCGTAGGGCACGGTAAAGACCAGCAGATAGACCGCGATGACCGGGTGCGCCAGCACGATCGCGGCCAGCGCAACGCCGCCCAGGACGGACAGCGCCAACGTGGGTGGCGCGAACACGGCGAGCAGCGCAAAGATCACGCTCAGGCCAATCAGGCCATAAGGACGTTGGCCGCGGACAGGCGTCGTCAGATCGGTGGATGTCGCGAGGGCGCGACGCAAACCGGGTAGGCTTACAGCCATGGAACAGCCTTCACCACCATCACCATCCCTACCTAACGGCCTGTTCCGCGACAAACATTCGCTCGAACCAGGCGGCGGTGCGACGCAGCCCGTCCTCGAGGTCGACCCGCGGATCCCAATTGAGGACCCCGCGGGCCTTCGAGATGTCGGGCTTACGCCGCGTAGGATCGTCCACCCTCAACGGGTGGTAGTCGCGCCCCCTCATGCCGAAGAGATTCTCGATCACGTCGGCGAACTGATTGATGGTGTACTCGTCCGGATTGCCAAGATTGAAGACCTCGCCGGTGGTACCGGGCGTGAACATGGCAGCCACGATGCCGCGCACGAGATCGCTGACGTAACAGAACGAGCGCGTTTGCGAACCGTCGCCGAAGATTGTCAACGGCTCGCCATGGAGCGCCTGGGTGATGAGATTGGGCACCACACGCCCGTCCCGCGGCTGACCATGCGGACCGTACGTGTTGAAGATGCGCACGATGCGCACGTCGACGCCCTCGTTGCGGCAATAATGCATCGCGAGGGCCTCACCGAAGCGCTTGGCCTCATCGTAGACCGAACGCACGCCATTGGGGTTGACGTTGCCCCAATAGTCCTCGCGCTGCGGATGCACCAGGGGGTCGCCGTAGACCTCCGAGGTCGAGGCGAACAGGAAGGACGCCCCCATCCGTTGGGCCGCCTCCAACAGGCGATGCGTCCCCTGACTATTGACCATCATGATCTCGAGGGGCAGGCGCGCGAAGTCGGCGGGGCTGGCGGGGCTGGCGAGGTGGAAGATGTAGCCGACGCCATCCACGTCCCTCTCGTCGAGGACCCGCGTCACATCATGCTCCAGCAGGCGGAAGCCCGGCTTACCCTGGCAGTCGTGCAGGTTGCGCTCGGCCCCGGTCACGAAGTTGTCGACGCAGATCACCTCCAGGCCCCGGTCGAGCAATGACCGGCACAGGTGTGAGCCGATAAAGCCAGCCCCACCGGCCACGAGCGCGCGTCCCCGGCGTCCCTCCGGCGCCGTCCCTGCCATTCCGTCTGTTCCTGCCATCACCCCCGTCACTCCACGATCCACCGGTCGACGTCGCGGCCGTAGGACAGGAGGTCGCCGGCGCCAAAAAAGAGGCCAATTTCATGGGCGGCCGACTCGGGCGAATCCGAGCCATGGATCAGGTTACGGCTGATCTCGATGGCGTAGTCGCCGCGGATCGTGCCGGGCGCGGCCTCGGCGGCATTGGTGGCGCCCATCGTGGTGCGGATCACGGAGACGGCGTTTGGCCCCTCGAACGCGGCCACGGCCACGGGCCCGGAGGTGATGTAGGACACTAAACCCTCGTAGAAACCCTTGCCCTTGTGCACGCCGTAGTGCTCCTCGGCCAGCTCACGGGAGACCTGCATCAGCTTGAGGCCCACGATCTTGAGGCCGCGCTGCTCCAGCCGGCCAAGGATGCTCATGCTCAGGCCGCGCTGCACGCCGTCGGGCTTCACGATGACGAGTGATCGTTGTACGTCGGTGCTCATTTTTAGCCTTTAGCTATTAGCCGTTAGTTATTAGCCGTTAGTTATTAGTCGTTAGTTATTAGTCGTTAGTTATTAGTCGTTAGTTATTAGTCGTTAGTTATTAGTCGTTAGTCGTCTTCGCACGCTCTCGTTATGTTAGGTTCTGCTCACTGCCACCGGTTCGCACCCTCATGGCAGTGAACTAACGACTAATGACTAACGACCAATGACTAACGACTAACAGCTCATCGCTTAACAGTGTAGCAAGTCCGCGAATACGTCTTCCGTGTCGTAGGGACCGATCACCGCCAGGCGGAGGTAGTCATCGCGGAACAGGGCGGCGGCAAGCTCCCCGATGTCGTGCGCCGTGACGGCCTCGACGCGCGCCAGGACGTCGTCGGGTCCTTCGATGGCGCCGTAAAACAACTCCTGGGCGCCGCACCAATTGGCGACGCTCGAGCTGTCCTCCAAACCCAGCACCAGGCGGCCGCGGTAGCCGCGCTTGGCCCGCGCCAGTTCGTCCGCGCGCACGCCGTCGTCGCGCAGGCGGCGCAACACGGTCATGACCTCGCGCAGCACGCGCGGCCCTTCCGCCGGCTCCATGCCGGCATAGACCACCAGCATGCCCGTGTCGTCGAAGCGGTCGGCGTAGGAGTGGATATCGTAGACGAGACCCAGGCGTTCCCGGATATCGACGAACAATCGTGAACTCATCCCGCCGCCCAGGATCGTGTCGAGCAGGTCAAAGGCATAGCGCCGGGGATCGGCGCGCGCGACGCCGGGCACGGCCAGGCACAGGTTGGCCTGCTCGGTCTCGCGCCGCTGCAGGCGCACGCGGGGACGGTCGGGCCGATAGCTTCCCGCCGGATGAGCCGGGGCGGGACCACCTTGCCAGGCGCCGAAGGTACGCTCGACGAGGTCCCGCACCGCGTCCGGGTCGATGCGCCCCGCCACGCTGACCACGGTGTTGGCGGGCGTATAGTGCCGCCGCAGGTAGCGCAGCAGGCCCGCGCGGGTCAGCCCCGCCACGCTCTCGCGCGTTCCGGCCACGTCGCGTCCCAGCGCCTCGCCGGGCCAGATGGTCTCCTCGATCAAGGTATGCACCCACTCCTGCGGCGAATCCATGGCCATGCCCAACTCTTCGGCCACGACGCGCTTTTCCTTGCGTACCTCGGCCGCCTCGAGGCGGCTATGCAGGACCATATCGCCCAGCAGGTCCACGGCCAGCGGCGTCTCTTCCGCGGCGACCTTGGCCCAGTAGACCGTCGTCTCCTTGTCGGTGCTGGCGTTGATGGCGCCGCCGACCTCCTCGATAGTCTCGGAGATCTCCTGCGCCGTGGGCCGCCGCTCCGTGCCCTTGAAGAGCATGTGCTCGATCAAGTGCGAACTGCCCGCCTCGCGCTCCTCCTCGTAGCGCGAGCCCGTGGCCACGTACACGGCCATGGTGGCGGAGCGCACGTGCTCCATCGGCGCCAGCACCAGGCGCAGCCCGTTGGCCAAACGAGTGACGAGTGGCGAGTGGTTAGTGGCTAGTGACGAGTGATTAGTGGCTAGTGACGAGTGGCTAGTGACGAGTGGGGTTGACTGCATGGCAGCGAAGCTCTGCTTTCTTCATTATTTGTCATCGTATCAGTATTTGGTTGTGCCGTCGATGTCGGTCACGAGGTAAGGAAAGGGTGCACCTTAAAATTGTGGAATCCGACCTGCGACTGCGGTCGCATGGCAAACCGGGGACACTGCGGTGTCAGAACGGGGCCAGAGGCAGCGTGGCGGTGATCCACACCCGACCGCGGTCGGCCCATGGCTGACTGGCCCCCGACCAGCGTCGCTTTGCGGACTGGCCCCCGACTGGCTGCGGCCAGTCCCGGTCCAGCCGGCTGCGGCCGGTCCCGGTCCAGCGCGGTGGTGTGCCATGCGACCGCAGTCGCAGGCCCGTTCCGGCAGCCGTCCACAATTTCGAGGTGCACCCACGAGGTAATTGCTCCTCACTCGTCACTAACCACTAGCCACTCGGTATGCTTCGCGTCCGCCGGCCAACGTCAGCCGCGCGCGCCCGCGCAGTTGGGCTCCGTCGAGCGGCGTGTTGTGGCCTTTGGAGAGAAAGCGGGAGGCGTCGACCGTCCACCGTTCGTCGGGGTCGAAGACGACGATGTCGGCGGGGCGGCCGACGGTGAGCGTCCCCGCGTCGAGCCCGAACAGGCGCGCCGGCCCCAGGGTGAGGCGCTCCACCAATGTAGGTAGGGTTATGCGTCCGTCGTGGACGAGTTGAAGGACCGAGCCCAGAGCGGTCTCGAAGAGCGAGATGCCGAAGGCCGCGTCCTCATAGCCGCGGCGCTTGTCCGCCTCGGCGTGGGGCGCGTGATCGGTGGCGATACAGGCGATCGTGCCGTCGGCCAGTCCCGCCACGACGGCCGCCACGTCCTCGCGCGCGCGCAGGGGCGGATTGACCTTGCCCCGGGTGTCGTAGGGACGGCCGTCCCAGGGATGGGCGACGAGATCCTCGGTCAGCGTCAGGTGGTGCGGCGTGGCCTCGGCGCTGACGGGCAGGCCGCGGACCCTGGCCGCGCGCACTAGCTCCACCGCGCCAGCGGTACTGACGTGCGCGATGTGCAGGCGCGTCCGCCCGTTTTGAACGGTCGCACGACCAGCGCGCTCGCCGTTCATCGCGGCGGCCAGCAGGTCGATGTCGCGGGCGATCATACGCTCCTCGGCCGCGGCTGGCAGGCCGGGCAGGCCCAGGCGCGCGGCCACAGCGCCGGCGTTCATCACCCCCCCGGCGGCGAGCGCGGGGTCCTCCTCGTGCAGCGAGAGCGGCAGGTCGAGAGTCGCGGCGGCCCGCAACGCGTCGCGCATCAGCGCGTCGTCCCAGACGGGACGGCCGTCGTCGGAGAAGGCCACGGCCCCCGCCGCCGCCAGGTCGGCCAGGGGCGCCAACCTCTCCCCCCGCTGCCCAAGGCTAACGGCGGCGATGACATGCAGGTGAACCGGAGAGACGGCGGCGGCGCGCTCCCGTACGGAGCGCGCCAGCGCCGGGCTGTCGAGCGGCGGAACGGTATTGGGCATGCAGCACACCGTCGTAAAGCCACCTGCCGCCGCCGCCGCCAGTCCCGAGGCCAGCGTTTCTTTGTGCGTCTGGCCGGGGTCGCGCAGGTGGCAGTGCAGGTCCACAAAGCCGGGCGCGACGACCAACCCGGCGGCGTCGACGATCATGGCGCCATCGGGGCGGCCCAGCCCGCGACCGATCGCCGCGATGCTGCCCCCCTGGACGAGCACATCGGCGGGCTCGTCCAGGCCGGAGGCCGGATCGACCACGCGTCCGCCGACGATGACGACGGTCCGTTGCGCATCCCTGACGTTGATAGAGGTCATAGATTGCACTATAGCGCATCAAGCCGCTTGACCCTTAGAGCAGGCTTCGCTACTATCGACGTATTGGCGCTCTATTCGTCCCCTACATAGTAAGACCCACTGACCCATTAGAGGACGGGAGATATCCATGCGCAGAAGCCTGCCGCTGCTACTCATCGCCGCCATCGTGGTGTTCTACGGTGGCGTGGCCGGCGTCGGAATCGCGCCCTACTACGATGCCATCACAGGCTTCGTGTCCAGCGCAACCGGCAATCACAACGGGTCCGCGCAAACGCCGACCGGGGCAACGGTTCAATCCGGGCAAGGTATCCATCACGGTCTGCCAGCAGCAGTGACAGTGGTGGCAACGCCGACCCCGCGCGTTGTCATCGTCACCCCGGGTCCCAGCCACGCGCAACTGACCCAGCGGCGTTTGGCTGCCGAAGTGCAGCACGCGGCGTCGACCAAGAAACCGCCCGCGGGCCGCGTCAACATCCTGATCCTCGGCAGCGACAACGACAAGAAGTTCGCCAGCTATGCCCAACCCCTCACCCAGGTCATGATCGTGCTGTCTATCGACACGATCAACCACACCGTGACCATACTCTCTATCCCGCGCGACTTCTGGGTGCACATCCCCGGCTATCAATACAATTATGCCCCCGATGGCTCAGGGAGCACGGGCTGGAGCAAAATCATGGTCGCGTCACAGTTGGGGTTCCCGTCCGCTGCCTGCACAGTGGAGAGGAATTTCGGCATTCCCATCAACCACTGGGTGTGGGTGGGCCTGAACGGCTTCACCAAGGTCATCGACACGCTGAACGGTGTGACGCTCGACGTGCCACACCCTTTGGTCGACGACACGTATCCCGCCGATACGGGCAATGCCTCCAACGCCAACGATCCGTATGGCTATCAGCGCCTCTACATCCCGCCGGGGCCGCAGCATCTCAGCGGTGAGAAAGCGCTGCAATTCGTGCGTTCGCGGCATGGCGACATCCAAGGGGATTTCGGTCGCTCGTCGCGGCAACAACTGCTGCTGACGCAGCTTCGTCGGATGCTCTTCGACCAGAATGGCGCGGCCATCGTGGCGGAGGCGGTCCCGTTGCTGCATGCCTTTCAGAAGGAAATGCAGACCGACCAGCAGATCGATTTCAACACTGCTGTCACCTACTATCGGCTGCTCCAGACGGTCGCGCATACCAAGCCGGTGCAGGTAATCCTGTCGCCGCCGACGTATTCGACCGCGGACATCTGGCAGGCCGACTACGACCCCCTGCACGTTACTCCAGGGACGCAGGAGTTGACGGTGGCGCCGAATTGGACTGCCATCGACCCTGAAATCACCCAACTCTTCGGTGGTCGAGATACGACGGCCGACCCCCAGGGGTACTGCGCACAGGTCCCGGGCGCCTCACAGTGAGCATTGGCCTCGTCTTTCGCTCGTTGCTGGCCCTCGTGTTCAGTGCCGTCATCGCGCTGCTGACGCTGCAACACGCGTCGGTTCCGCCACCCTCCGCGCTGACCGCGGCTATCGATCCTCCTGTTCTCGATCCGGTGGTTATCGGCGTCCAGGCGCCGCAATCTCAGGCGCGGGCGACCCCGGTTCCCGGCAAAACCGTTCCCGCCACCCCAACACCGCCGACGCTGCACCCTGGAGCGGTGATCGACCTGTTCCCCAATGTGAACGGGCACATTATCTACGTCGGCCCGGATCAGAACCTGTGGTTCATTACCGGGCAACACAAAATGAGAAATATCACGGGGGACGGCGTCGACAACGCGCCGGCTCTCAGTCCCGACGGCTCTCAGTTGGCCTACGTGCGCTTCATGGGCAGCTATTCCGACGTGATGACCTCGCGCCTCCACTATGAGGCGGACGGCGCCATTCGCGCCGACGCAGCGGTCTACCTTACTCAGGACTCGACGCCGCCGCCGGGATTGCAGTCGGTGCCGTCACCGCCTGGTTATGACCCGCGCTACTATTGGTATGCCGTGAAACCGTCGTGGCTGCCCGACGGGCAGCACTTGCTCTATCTCAGCGACCGCCCCGGTTATGATCCCAACAACGAGGTCAAGACCGACCTATCGGTGTGGGAACAGGGTGTCACCGACACCATCACCAATGCCGTGAAGCTGACCACGCCCACGGTAGGCACCGGCGGGGGTGATAGCCCTGGCTGGCGTCCCAACGATCCGGCGGTGTTTATCTACACCGACTACTACCAGGATTTCAGCCGGCCCAATGGCCAGGGGCGTATCATGACGGCCATGGCCGTCACGGGGACGGCGCCGCAGGCTGACCCCATCGCCCTGACGCCCGACGGCGTGACCGAGTTCCAGCCGGTCTGGTCGCCCGACGGACACTACATCGCGTTTGCCGAGAACGAGGCCGGCGGCCATACCGACCTCAAGGTGATAGCGTACCACCGGCCCGGCTACCTCGGCGACTACAGCAACGCCGTGACCATACAGCCGGGCAACCCTTACGTCGTGCAGCCGTTCTGGTCGCCGGACGGTCACTATCTGGGCTACCTGGCCAGTAACGGCGTCAGCGGCGATTTCGAGATGTACGTCCGCCCCGTGATCTACCCCAAACGCCGGGGCGATCCCCTGGCGCTCGGCCCGCCTACCCGCCTCTTCCAGGCCGGGACGGTCAGCGCCGACTACCGGCCCACCTGGGGTGCGCGGTAGGCAGTGGGCAGTGGGCAGTGGGCAGTGGGCAGTGGGCAGTGGGCAGTGGGCAGTGGGCAGTGGGCAGTGGGCAGTGGGCAGTGGGCAGTGGGCAGTG
>JAABUX010005990.1_pt1 | contig 14703 bp, 11 predicted proteins | sample 5561851 | NCBI WGS metagenome assembly JAABUX01 (sample SAMN10711883, study PRJNA513361) | rock metagenome | isolation source: Antarctica rocks | place: Antarctica: Victoria Land, Richard Nunatak red sandstone | collected 2016-01-03 | reverse complement strand
TGCGCGCGCTGCGGTTGTCAGGCCGGCGGTGGGCGCCATGGCGACCCAACGCGCGAGGCCAGTGGGAGGACGCGGCGCTGGGCGTGTCGTTCGAGTTCGACGGGTTATATCTGCGCGTGCGCGACGCCGCGGGCGAGCTTATGCCCTTGCCGCACGAGGCCTACGCCCTTCTGACAACCAAGGACGCTCAACTTGCCTTCCAGGCAGCCCGCCTGGCCGAGCGCGACGCCCGCCTGGCCGAGCGCGACGCCCGCCTGGCCGAGCGCGACGCCCGCCTGGCCACAATAGAAGCACGCGCTCAGGCTCAAGCCGCCGCGCTGGAGCAGGCGCGCATCCTCGCGGCGACCGGTGATGTGGCCGCGCTCCAGGCCTTTCTCACTGCTCAGGCGCCATCGGCCGAAGAACAGTAAGGTAAAGTGGCTATGGCTCACGGTCCGCGCGATATATCAGGCGGCGTGAGTGAAGCGGGGCGGCCGGTGACGTGGTACTCGTAGCGGTCGGCGCGAGAGACGACGGTCGCCGCGCCCAGCGGTTGGTCATCATGCGCATCGACGCGTAGATAGGTGATGCGCGCCACGTGAAGCACCGCCGCGCCGGCCGTGACGCCCAGCAAGCCGGCCTCGAACAAACTCGCTTCGCGGGCCGACACCGTGTCCTCCACGCAGGCTAACCGCAGGCCATAGCCCCGCTCCAGGGTCTCATAGAGCGACTCGCCGTCGAGACCCCGCTCCGCCAGGTCCGGCACGTGGCGCGGGCGCAGGTAATCGACCATCAAGCAAAGCGGCCCGTCGCCGGCGTACCGCAGGCGTTGCACGCGCCAGACGGTTTCAGCCTCCTCTAGATCGAGCGCGGCGGCGACCCATGCCGGGGGTTCCACGCGTACGATTGTGCACTCGACCGTGCGCGGCTCCAGGCCAAGCGCGCGCATACTCTCGGTCCAGGAGTGCAGTACGCCCAGGCGTTCCGCGACGCGCGGTCCGGCCACGAACGTGCCGCTACCCTGCCGGCGCACCACCAGGCCGGACTGGGCCAACACGTCGAGGGCGCGGCGCACGGTGATGCGGCTGACCCGGAAGCGCGCTCCCAGTGCGGCTTCGCTCGGCAGCGCCGCCCCGATGGGGAGGGCGGCTAGCTCGGCGCGGAGCGCCTCGGCCACCCGCCGGTACAGCGGCCGCGCCTCCTCATCCACGGTTGTGCGTCGCGGCATCGTCTGCCTATCAGCTATTAGCCGTCGCTCGTCACGTTATCACAGGTAGCAGGGCAGGTGAATTCTTGTCGATACACCAACTTACTGGGAGCGCGGGCGGCCCGCCCGCCTGGTGCGGCCTCCACGATGGCTGGGGGCGCCGACCCATACGGTTGCGACGACCGCGGGCGGGCCTCCCGCGCTCCCAGTATAACGCCATGTCGTTGACAGGCGATGTAATGAGGGTCGTAGTTGACGTCCTTACGATACTTGTTATAACATGTTGGGCAGGGGCACTGGAAAAACGTTGGGGAAAGGAGGACACCGTGGGCGACGTGCTGTGCTTCGGCAACCTCCAGCTCGACGTGCTGTGCCGCCCGGCGCCAACGCTGCAGGAGCCGGGCAGCCTGCATCGCGTCGACGATATCAGCTTTGCGCTCAGCGGCAACGGGGCCAACGTGGCGGCCGCGTTGGGCCGCCTGGGCATTCCCGTCGATCTGGCCGGGTACGGCGGGGCCGACCTGGTGGGCGAGCAACTGCGCGCGACGCTGGCCGCGCTGGGGGTCGGAACCGACACGCTACTACGCCACCCCTCCGCGGGGACCGGTACCTCGGTCATTACCCTGGCGCCGGACGGCGAGCGCAGCGTCCTCTACGTCAACGGCGCCAACGCGCTGTTCGACCTCGCCGCGGTCCCCGACGACTGGCTGCGCGGGCGGCGCGTCGTCTCCGTCGGGACCGTCTTCGTGCTGCCCCAATTTAGCGGCGCCGCCGTCGGCCAACTGTTCTCCCGCGCCCGCGCGCACGGCGCCACGACGGTGCTCAATGTGTGCTGGGACGACGAGGGGCGCGGCCTGCCCTTCCTCGCGCCTGCCCTCGCCGAGACCGATGTGTTCGTGCTGAGCCTGGACGAGGGGCGTCAGCTCACGGGGCGCGACGCGCCCGAGGACATGCTGCGTCTGCTGGAAGAGCACATGCGCGGCGCCGTGGTGCTGACGCTCGGAGCGCGCGGCTGCCTGCTGCGCGGAGAAGACGGCCTGGACTATATCCCGGCCGTCCCGGTCGACGCCGTCGATTGCACTGGCGCCGGCGACAGCTTCGTGGCCGGCTTCATCGCCGGTCTGGTCAACGGCCGCCCGTTCGACGGGTGCGCACGGCTGGGCTGTCGCGTCGCGGCGTACGCCGTGACCGGTCCCGGCGCCTACCCGCGCGTCCCACCGCTGGCGGAGATCGACGCGCAGAGTCCCGTGACATCCACCGTCCTATCGACGCGCGGCGGCGAGGTGTGATAAGGGTAGTGTCTTTTCAGAGGGGTCGGTTTGCAACGGTGGGGCCTGCGACTGCGGTGCGCATGGCAAACCACGACCGACCGCGGTCGGGTGTGGATGCGCACCGCAAAGTAAGCTGCCTGATTTTGCACTGGCGGGGCGTCGATGTGGCCTACACGATGGGAAACTTGACTTGGCACGGCAGAACTGGGACGACTGGAAGCGCCCGTGCTCCCAGGGCGGTCCGTGTAGGAGCTTATCGGGGAGGGACCGTATGACCATAGCGGACACGACAGAGGATCAACGAACGGATATAGACGCTGACATGGACCTCAAGGCAGGCTACCGCTACGCCGGGCTGGAGCGCGTGCGCGCGGCGGGGCTCTCGGTCGCAGAGGCCGTGGATCGCCAGCGGCGCTTCGCCTACGCCGAACTGCGTCTGATGCGCCTGCTGGCCTCGCGCATCGTGACAGTGCCCTCGCGCGATGTCAAAGCACTACTGGCGCGCCTGCAATACGAGGACGCGCTGCACGCCGACGACTGGCGCGCGCGCGTGCGCGAGATGCGCACCAACAAGAGCAAGCTAGAGGGCGCGCCCGACCCCGCCCTGGAGGTTCTGTTCGACGAGGCCGAGCACGTGCCCAGCGCCTACCCCTTCCTTGCCGTGGTGACACGGGTGCTCAAGCCGGCGCTGCGCGAGGCCTATCGGTCCTATCTCGGCGCCACCAATGGACTGGCCGACTATCCCAGCGCGCGCCTTACGCGCGCCGCTCTGGTCGACGAGGACGAGCACCTGCGCCTGCTTGCCCTTGCGCTGGGCGACACGAGTCCAACCAATGAGGACCTCCAGCTAGCGGACGAGTGGGAAGGGTCGCTGCGCGCCTACCTCGCCGCCGCGGGCGGCATCGACGGGGCTGAGTCCCATGGCCCCGCTATGGAGCGCGCCGCCTCGCGGCAGCCGTACCATGTCCCGACGGTGCTGACGCGCGACGACGCCGTGCCGCGGGTGTGGGACTACGTGGCCCCGCCGCTGGAGGACGTGCCCGCCCACCTCGACTATATGATGGGCCTGCGCCTCTCCGAGATCAACGTGGCCGAGGGACTGGCCGTGGTGCTGTGCGAGACGCCCGGCAAGCCCTGGAGCTTCTACCTGGACATTTCCCGCCACTGCTGGGACGAGATGCGTCACTCACTTTTCGGCGAGGCCGGCGTCGAGGAGACCTACGGCGACCGCGCGGCGCTGCCAATGCGCGACTACGAGGGCGTCTTTGCCATGGAAGCCCCGCCATTAGAGCAGTACGCCGTGCTCGGCCTGGAGGTCGAGGGCAAGAACATGAAGTATCCGCCCGGCAAGCGCCAGGAGTGGGAGTTTGCGCGCGACATGGCCCGCCACCCGCTGATGACGACCTTCCAGGACTATGACTGGGCCGACGAGGTGCTGCACGTCAACATCGCGCGCCGCCAGCTCGACGACTGGTTCGAGGGCGGCCTGCAAGCCATTGGCGACTTCGCCAAGGCGGGCAAGGAGCACCGCACGCGGATCAAGCGCATGCACCCGCCCACGCCCCTGCCCCACCCGGAACTCGTGGCCAAGGGCGACTGAAGCCGCGGCCTGCGACTGAAGTCGCATGGCAAACGACGGACACTGAAGTGTCTTCGGTGGGTCCTGCGCGTCATGGGGCGTGGGCAACCGTGACCCTGCTATAGATCGGCGAGATCGTTTGGTTGCGAGGGAGCATCCTTGAGACATGATTCAACCAGGGTCAGCTTGTCTTGACAGTTTCCCGCATATGGAGCGCCTGGAACTGTCACGGGCGATTGAACCGTGTCTAAGACACTTCAGTGTCCGTACTGTGCCATGCGACTTCAGTCGCAGGCCGTCGGTGTGGAGAAACCAGGAAAAGAGGGAAAGGAGTTCGCCTACATGGTGCGCATCGGTTTGCTCGGCTGCGGCTTTGTCGCCACGTTCTACATGCAGGGATTGTCCGAGGTTCCCGGCCAGGAGGTCGTCGCCGTCTATGGACGTGATGGGGACAAGGCCGCGTCGTTCGCCGCGCACTGGGGCATACGGGAATGGAGCGACGACATGGCCGCCGTCGCCGCTCGCGACGACGTCGACCTGCTGCTGATCGCCCTGCCCAACAAGGTGCACCTGGAAGCCGTGCACCTGGCCGCCGACCACAAGAAGCACGTCGTTTGCACAAAGCCCCTCGGTCGCAACGCCGACGAGGCGCGCCGGATGCTGGAGGCCGTGCGAGCGGCTGGCGTGCTGCACGGCTACGCCGAGACGGAGGTCTTCTCGCCGGCCGTCATGCGGGCCAAGAGCCTCATCGACGAGGGCGCGATCGGCCGGGTGCTGACGGTGCGCTCGCGCGAGGCGCATTCCGGCCCACACGCCGCCCACTTCTGGGACATCGAGGAGGCGGGCGGCGGCGCGCTGCTGGACATGGGCTGCCACACGGTCGAGGCGGCGCGCTACTTCATCGGCAAAGAGGTCAAGCCCGTGGAGGCGCTGGCCTGGGGCGATACGCTTGTCCACAGAGAGCGGACCGCCGCCGAGGACAACGCCGTGGTGCTGCTGCGCTTCGAGAACGGCGCGCTGGGTCAGAGCGAGCTGAGTTGGACGGCGCGCGGCTCACTCGACCTGCGCAACGAGGTCTTCGGCAGCGAGGGCAGTATCTTCACCGACGTCACGCGGGCCACGCCGATCAACGCGTTCGTGCGCGCCACGGGGGGCTACCTGCTGGAGAAGGCCGAGTCGGACAGCGGCTGGGTCTTCCCGCTGCCCGACGAGGCCCGCGTCTATGGCTACCATGAGGAGATGAAGCACTTCGTGGCCTGCGTGGCCCGCGGCGAGACCCCGCGCGAAACGTTCGAGGACGGGCTGGCGGTCAACGTCATCGTCGACGCCGCGTACCAGTCAATACGCGAGCACCGCTGGGTCCCCATCGAGCTCGGGGAACCGTGAGGTGTTAGCCGACGGGGTGGATGCGCATATCCGCCGCGAACCGCTCCAAATGCTCCCGCATCGCGGCCCAGGCGCGGTCGGCGTCGCCCGCGCGGATGGCCTGCACGATCAGATTGTGCCGGTCGATCACCCGCGGCGCGCGGCCGGACACGCCGAGGCTGATGCGGCGGCTATCGACGGACAACTGCCCGACGTACCCAAGCAAATCGCGATACAACTGGTTGCCGGCGTGGCCCGTGATAGCGTCGTGGAACGCGGTGTCCAACCGCACCAGCGCCGTCAGATCGTCCCGCACGGCGGCCTCCTCCATCGCGGCCATGATGGCCTCGAGCTCCACGATGAACGGGCCGTCGGCGTTCTCCGCCGCGAGGGCGGCCAGCTCCGGCTCGACCAGCAGCCGGAACGCAACCAACTCGCCGATAGAGTACCGATGTTCGGCGCTCCAGTTGGCGAAGGACGCGTCGCCGCCGTCGTCCGCGTCGCGCTCACGCACGAAGACGCCCTGGCCATGCCGCACGTCGACGAACCCCATCGCTTCCAGGCCGCGGATGGCCTCACGGAGCGAGGAGCGGCTCATGCCCAGTTGGTCACTCAACTGCCGTTCGGATGGCAAGCGATCCCCCGGTTTCCAGTGGCCGCGGATGATGCGCGCGCGCAGTTCATCGACCGCGAGGTTGGAGAGGCGCGCGCGGCCCAGCGCCGGCAAGTTAGAGACGGCCACCTAATTCTCCCGCCTTTCCGTAGCAGAACCTCACTGCGATCACCCAACGCGTCGGTGATGGGGCCTCCGATCAAGACGCGGGTATCGTACAATTCATGCGTCTGTTTGTCAAGGACTTGACGGCCGCCAGGCAACATGTTATTCTGCCTGCCATGGTCGGAGGTCGTACCAGTTGGTCACGGCACAAGAGCCCGCGACAGCGCGACGTTCGTCGCGCGCCCCACGGTCGCGGGCCGGGCCAGGAGGGCGTCAACCCCGCGGTGTCATCGGGCTGTTTGTCATCGGCGCGGCGACACGCTACCATAGGGACGGCATCCGCGCTAGCGCGGAGGAAGGAGGAGAGCAAGACGGTTGGGCACGGTTTCGGCGCGGATAAAAGAAAGACGCGCCGCCGAGTCGGTGTAGCACGGCGGTCACACGGTAATGTCCTACTCAGTCATGTATGACGGATCATACAGTACGTATCAAAGGAGATGCTCGTCATGGCTTTCGCCCGTTTCATCCAACGGCGCCGCGCGTCGTCCCGTCGCGGCCCCGGCGCCACCGCGCTACGGCTGGCCGCCCTCGCGACCGTCGCGTCGGTCGGTATCGCCCTCCCCAAAACGTCCGGCGCGGCCCACGCCGCGGCCAGCCCCGCGTCCAAGGGTCCCTTCGTCGTCGGCGTCAGCAATAATCTCGTCGGCAACGGCTGGCGCGAGGAGATGATCTGCTCGGCCAAGGCCGAGGCCAACGCCAGCCACGGGCTGGTCAAGAAGGTCCTGGTCAGCGACATCAACGGCAGCGCCGCGGCGCAGATCGCCGGCATCCGCACCCTCATCTCGTCCGGCGTCAACGCGCTGGTGATCGATCCCCCCGACGCGACGAGCCTCAACGGCGTGATCCGCGAGGCCACGCAGCGCGGCATCGTGGTGGTCATCGTCGACCAGTTCGTCAGCTCCTCGCTGGCCTACCAGACGGCCAACGACCAGGTCGCCTACGGCCGCCTGGGCATGGAGTGGCTGGCCAAGAAACTGCACGGCAAGGGCAACGTCGTGCTGCTGCAGGGCATCGCCGGCGCGCCGGCCGACACGGACCGCTACACGGGCATCCAGCAGGCGCTGGCCGAGTACCCCGGCATTAAGGTCATCGCCAAGCCCTATACCGGCTGGCAGTTCGCCCCCGGCGGCAAAGCCATGCTCGACCTGCTCAACGCGCACAACAACATCGACGGCGTGTGGACATCGGGCATCGACTACACGGCGGTCAGCGCCTTCCAGACGGCGCACAAGAAGTATGTGCCCGTGGTGGGCGCGGACAACAACGGCTTCGTCAAGCAGATCCTGCAGCTGCACGGCCAGGGCTTTGACGGCGCGGCCGTCACCAACCCCGCCAACATCGGCGGCGTCGGCATGTCCATCGCGCTGAAGGTGCTTCAGGGCCAGTCGGTGGCCAAGAAAGTCTCGCTGACGCCGCAGGTCTGGGACTACTCCTCGTCGCTCTCGACGCTGCAGTCGCACTACCTGCCGCGGGAGGGGCCGACCTACAGCGTGCAGTACACCATCCCCCCCTACACGAATTACACCCAGAAGCAACTGGTCGCCGCCTGCCAGTAGTGGCGGACGGGGACGGACGGGTGGTCAGGGCGCGGCGTGAGCCGCGCCCTGACCACCCGTCGGATGTCGGATAGAGAGCACAACCGTGTGATTCTCAATCACCCAGACGGTTTCTGGGGGTAGGGGCGTATTGCATACGCCCGGTCACGCCAGCATCCGGGCGTATGCAATACGCCCCTACCCCGCTCCGAACGTCCTGCCCCGAGAATTCAATGACCCTGGATACTTTGGATGGAGAGAAAGGACGCGGATGAGCCTGTTGACGGTGCGCGACGCGTCGAAGCGCTACGGCGCGGTGGTGGCGCTGCGCTCGGGCAACCTCACGGTCGAGCCGGGCGAAGTGCACGCCCTGATGGGGGCCAACGGCGCCGGTAAGAGCACCCTCGTCAAGATGCTGACCGGCGTGATCCACCCCGATAGCGGCACGATCAGCGTGCGCGACCGCCCCGTGCGCATCACCTCGCCCGCCGCGGCGCGGCGCGTAGGACTCGCCGCCGTGTTCCAGGACCCGGCGCTCGTGCCCGACCTGACGGCGCTGCAGAACCTGCGCCTCACCGGGACCGACGTGCCGGCAGTGCGCCGCTGGCTGGGGACCATGGACCTTGGCGGCATCGACCTTGGCGAACTCGTCGGCGACCTGCCCCTGCCCAGCTTGCGCATGATCGACCTCGCCCGCGCCCTGGCGCGCGACCCGCAGCTGTTGCTGCTGGATGAGATCACCGCGGCGCTGCCCTCCGACCTGGCCGAGCGCGTCTTCCTGGTGATGCGCCGCTGGCGCGAGGCCGGCCGCGCCGTTCTGTTCATCTCGCACCGCCTGGCCGAGGTGCGCGCCCTGTGCGACCGCGCCACCGTCCTGCGCGATGGCGCCGACGTGGGCACGCTCGTCGTCTCCGAGAGCGTCGAGGAGCGCATCGTCGAGCTGATGCTCGGGCCCGGTACCCCTCACCCCCCGGCCTCCTCTCCCGCGCAGCGGGAGAGGCTAACTAGCCCGTCGCACCCTAGCCGCGGGTCCGAGGGGCTAGTACAGCTTGGCGTAAATAACTTGGCAGCGACGCCTGCGACTTCAGTCGCATGGCAAACCACGGACACTGAAGTGCCGCGGGTCGATGAGTCCGCGCCATCGCAAAGGAATTTTAGCCAACGTGTACCAGTTAGCCATGGGTCGGGGGGTGAGGGTCTCCCAATTCTCAGCGTGTGCGGGTTGCGCGCGGGCACGGCTCTGGCCGAGGTCTCGCTGGCGGTGCGGCCGGGCGAGGTTGTCGGCGTGGCCGCGCTGGAGGGACAGGGCCAGGACGTGTTGTTCGACATCCTCGCCGGGCGTCGGCGGGCCGATGGCGGCGAGATCGCGGTGGGTGGGCGCCCCTTGCGCGCGCGCACGCCCTACGACGCGATCCGCGCGGGCGTGGTGCTGGTCCCGGCCGACCGCCTGCAGGGGTTGCTCCCGCAGCGCTCGATCCAGGAGAACATCGCCGCGCCGCTCTACAACCGCGTCGCGCGCTGGGGCCCGATCAACGGATGGAGCGAGGGACGGCGCGTGCGGGAAGCCGTCGAGCGCCTCTCTATCGACACCCGCGCGCAGCGTCAGGCGCGGCGCCTCAGCGGCGGCAACCAGCAGAAAGTGACCATCGCGCGCTGGCTGGCCGCAGGCTTCCGCGTGATGCTCCTGTTCGACCCCACGCGCGGCATCGACGTGGGCGCCAAGCGCCAGATCTACGCCCTGCTGCGCGAACTGGCCGCTGGCGGCGCGGGCATCCTGCTCTTCACCAGCGAACTACCGGAGATCGCGCTGGTCTGCGACCGCGCGCTCGTGCTCTACGAGGGGCGCATCGTGCGCGAGTTGCCGGCGGCCGAGGCCGACGAGGGGACGCTGCTGCGCGCGGCCCACGGGCTGACGCGCGAGGAGGCGGCGGTGCTATGAGCGCGCCATCCCCATCCCTGTCCCTGACCGTGAACAGGCCGGCCAGCCGCGGCCGCTGGGTGCGACGCAACGCCTGGCCCCTGGGGGTCTATGCCCTGCTGCTCATCCTGCTCGGCGTGGAGCGCATCGTGCATCCCAACCTCAACAACTACGACATCCAATCGCTCGTCGGCGGCGCGCTGCCCCTGGCGCTGGCCGCCGCGTCCCAGGCCGTGGTGGTCATCGCTGGCGGCATCGACCTGTCCGTTGGCGCGCTGATGAGCCTGGTCAACGTGACCTCGGCCCTCTATATGGTCAACGCCGACCTCAAGGGCGCCTTGCTGATCGCCCTGGCGATCATCGTGGCCACGGCGTTGGCCGGCGCGCTGACCGGAGCCGTGATCACGGCCACGCGGGTGCCCGACATCATCGTCACGCTGGCCACGAGCTTCCTGTGGTCGGGACTGGCCTTGCAGATCATGCCGACGCCCGGCGGCGGGGCGCCACAACAATTCGCCGACCTGCTGACCGGCGAGGTCGCCGGGGTCATCCCCTCCGGCGCCATCGTGCTGCTGCTACTCGCCGTGGTCGTGTGGCTGCCGCTGCGGCGCACCCGCCTGGTCCTCTCGCTCTACGCCATCGGCAGCAACCGTACAGCGGCCTACCTGGGCGGCGTGGGCGTGGGCCGCGCGCGCGTCGCCGCGTACGCGCTGGGCGGCGCCTTCGCCGCGCTGGCCGGCCTGGCCCTGACCGCGACCACCTCTAACGGGAACGCCATTTCGGGCACGGCGGGGGCGGGCTATACGCTGAACAGCGTCGCGGCAATCGTGGTCGGCGGGGTCAGTCTGACGGGCGGGCGCGGCGGCCTAATCGGCGCCATCGCCGGCGCGGTGATCCTGACGCAGATCACCACCATCCTGACCTTTATGGGGCTCGACCCTAACACGGGAACCGTGGTCCAGGGCGCCCTGGTGGTGGTGGTGGTGATGGTCGCCGGCTTGTTCTTGTTACGGAGGCGCGCATGACCGCTACCCCCCAACCGGGCGGCGCCGCTAGCTTCTGGCGGCGCGCGCGGCGCGCGGTGGCCGACTACCCCGCGCTGGTACTGATCGTGATCCTGATCCTGCTGATCATCGGGACGGACATCGCCAGCCCCGGCTTCGTTACGCCCTCGCAGCTCTCCACCACGCTACTCTACGCGGCCCCGCTCGGCGTACTGGCGGCGGGGCAGACCCTCGTGCTGCTGACCGGCGGCATCGACCTCTCCGTGGCGGGCACGGCGACGGCGGCCGCCTACCTCTTGGCCGGACTGGGCGGGCTAGGTACGGTTCCGGCGGTGCTTCTTGCGCTGCTGCTCGGCCTGGCGATCGGCCTCGTCAACGGCATCGGCGTCGGCGTCTTCGGGGTGCAGCCGCTGATCATGACGCTGGGCATGGCCGGGATCATCACCGGCTCCCTGGCCCTGGCCGCACTGGGCTTCACCAACGGTGTGCCCACTGTGCCCGACGCGATACACCAACTTGGCTCGGGCACGGTGCTGGGGCTCGTGCCGGTCAACCTGTTCGTGTGGGCGCCGATCGCGCTGCTGCTCACGGTCGGACTGCGCCGCAGCGGCTTCGGCCGCATGGTCTACGCCGTGGGCGATAACCCCCTGGCCTGCAGGCTGGCCGGCGTGCGCGTCTGGCAGGTGCTGCTGGCGACCTACACCCTGTGCGGCGTGCTCGGCGCCGTCGCCGGGCTGCTGTTCGTGGGCGCGACAAACGCCGCCGACCAGAACCTGGCCAACCCCTACCTGCTGCCGTCGGTCGCCGCCGCGGTGATCGGCGGCACGTCGATCCTGGGCGGCAGCGGCGGCTACGGCGGGACGATCCTGGGGGCCTTGATCCTGACGGTGCTGGACTCGCTGCTCAACATTCTGAGCATGCCCGAGGCCATCAAACAGATGCTCTACGGCCTGATCGTGCTGGCGCTGGCCGCCATCTACGTGCGCACGTCCGGCGGGGAATAACCCTCACCCCCAACCCATGGCTAACTAGTCCCTCGGACCCTAACCGCGGGTCCGACGGTCTGGCGCGCCTCTCTCGTGCGCGGGAGAGGGGGAGACGCCGCTTTAACTGGCGTGACATACATCCGAACAGCTTAGTAAGGAAAGGAGCGACGACAATGGCAACGGTGCGCGTGGGCCTGATCGGCGCGGGCTTTATCGCCGAGTTGCACGCCACGGCGCTGACGGGGGTGCGCAACGCCGAGTTGGTGGCCATCGCCAGCGGGCACGGAGAGCGGGCGCGCGAGCTGGCGGGGCGCTTCGGCATCCCACACGTGGAGCCGAACTGGGAGGCCCTGCTCGAGCGCGACGACATCGACGTGGTGACGCTTGCCGTCCCCAACGACCTCCACGCGGCCCTGTGCATCGCCGCGGCCGGGCGGGGCAAGCACGTCATCGTGGAGAAGCCGCTGTGCCGCACCCTGGACGAGGCCGACGCCATGATCGCCGCCTGCCGGGACGCCGGCGTGAAGCTGATGTACGGCGAGAATTTGGCCTTCACGCCCAAATACGAGCGCGCCCGGCAGCTCGTGGCGGAGGGCGCGTTGGGCGACATCTACCTGGTCAAGCAAGCGGAGAAACACTCGGGTCCGCACGCCTCCTGGTTCTGGGACGTCGACCGCGCGGGCGGCGGCGTCTTGATGGATATGGGCTGCCACGGCTTCGAGTGGTTCCGCCACGTTCTGGGCAAGCCGCCCGCCCGGACCGTGTCCGCCACGCTCAATACGTTCGTGCATGGCGAGCGCACGCGGGGCGACGACCACGCCATCGTGGTGGTCACGTTCGAGGGTGGGGCCATTGGCCTCAACGAGACCTCATGGATCCAGCAGGGCGGCATGCAGGATCGCGCCGAAATCTACGGAACCAGGGGCGTCACCTACGCCGACCTGCTGATGGGGTCGTCGCTGACGACCTACAGCGAGCCGGGCTACGGCTACGCGGTCGAGAAGGCGGCCGACACGCGGGGCTGGAGCTACACCATGTACGACGAGGTCTGGCACTACGGCTTCCCGGCCGAGCTACAGCACTTCGTGGACTGCGTGGCCCACGACCTCACCCCCCGCGAGACGGGCGAGGACGGCCGCGCGGTTCTAGAGATGATCTACGCGGCCTACGAGTCGGCGCGCACCGGCCGCGCCGTCGAGTTACCCTTCTACCGCCGCGTGGACAAGCCCATCGACCTATGGTTCGCGCCGGCCTCCGAGGAGAAAATGGACACGGCTAATGGCTAATGGCTACAAGGAGAGGACAAACACCGATGCAATTGGGCTTCGTCAGCGCCATCCTGCCCGACCTCACGCTGGAAGAGGTCCTGGACTTTGCCGCCGAGAGCGGCTTCGACTGCGTGGAGGTGATGTGCTGGCCGCGCGGCCGCGCCGAGCGCCGCTACGCCGGCGTCACGCACATCGACGTCACGGGCTTCAACGAGGCGGCCACCGCCAGGGTGCGCGCCCTGGTCGAGCGCAGCGGCGTCGCCATCTCGGCGCTGGGCTACTACCCCAACCCCCTGGCGCCGGACCCCGACGAGCGCCGCGTCTACGCCGAGCATCTGCGCGCGACGATTGACGCGGCGGCGCTGCTCGGGACCTCCCGCGTCAACACCTTCGTGGGTCGCGATCCAGCGCGCTCCATCGACGACAACTGGCCGCTCTTTCGGGAAGTCTGGCCGCCCCTGGTGCGCCACGCCGCCGAGCGCGATGTGCGTATCGGCATCGAGAACTGCCCCATGCTGTTCACGGCCGACGAGTGGCCGGGGGGCAAGAACCTTGCGATCAGCCCCGCTGTCTGGCGGCGCATGTTCGAGGACATCCCCGACCCGCACTTCGGCCTCAACTACGACCCCTCGCACCTGATCTGGCAGCAGATGGACGAGGTGCGCCCCATCGAGGAGTTCGCGGGGCGCTTCCACCACGTCCACGCCAAGGACGCGCGCATCGACCGGCGCACGCTCGACGAGGTGGGCATCCTGGCCGTGCCGCTGGCCTATCACACGCCCAAGCTGCCCGGCCTCGGCGACGTGCGCTGGGGCGCGTTCTTCGCCGCGCTGACCTCGGCCGGCTATACCGGCCCGGTCTGCATCGAGGTCGAGGACCGCGCCTACGAAGGCAGCCTGGACGACCGCAAGCGCGCGCTCCGCCAGTCCGCGCGCTACCTGCGGCAGTTCATGGGGTAGCCAGGAGGGCACGCCGAGCCTGAGCTTGCAACGCTTGGCGTGAAATCATCAAATCATCACTTTTCAGCACTAACCTTATTGAACGATATGTCTCCATATTGTCGTCCATGCAGTGTAGACAGCGAGCCCATTAAGCCCAAGGAATAGCACGGCGACGACGATACTTGAGGAACCGGTGACAGGGACGTGGACGCCGACGTTGAGAACAAGCAAGACTGGTATGTACCATAGTGCGACACTTGCACCAAGTACAATGAAAGCGAGGAGAAACCGTCGTACGCAAAGCATGGCGATAGCGCCCAGGAAGCCACTACTAACGACGAAGAGCGGCCAGATATACAGCAGCCCGCCTCCGGCAGATGAGTAGCCCGGGCTGTCGTAGTTGACGCCGTACTCAAAGCCCAGGAGCCACCCTCCGACGATTAGTGATCCAGTCGCGAGTAACAGTATAGCAACGACGCCGGAGAGGGCGGCGACAGCCCGTCCCAGTCCAGGCACCAATGTCGCTCCTCGTTTCGCCGGATAACGCGGGGAGATAGAACGCGTATCTTTCCTCAAGTGGACGACCAACAATAAGTTGAGGGCCACGCCGACAGAGATGACCAGCGCGCTAGCGACGAAGAGGAAAAGGACATTCACTGCTGTGTTCATTTGGCCCCATGTCCACGGAAATCGGGTTGCAGGAGGTACTCAGCTACCTCACCACCTGAAGCGAAACACACCCGCTTGCTTTGGCGCAAGGGTACTACGCACGATCGGGTGTACCCCAAAAAAGTGACATGTGGCCGAAACGGGCCTGAAACGGGCCTGCGACGGCGGTCGCAGGGCAAACCGACGCCGACGGCGGTCGGGTG
>JAABUX010005987.1_pt1 | contig 14707 bp, 26 predicted proteins | sample 5561851 | NCBI WGS metagenome assembly JAABUX01 (sample SAMN10711883, study PRJNA513361) | rock metagenome | isolation source: Antarctica rocks | place: Antarctica: Victoria Land, Richard Nunatak red sandstone | collected 2016-01-03 | reverse complement strand
GCGATCGAACCGGAAAGGCGTATTCTCGCGCCGCTGCATGGTGGAACCGATTCTTCCCATCACACAAAGCTCGGAAGAGCCACACCAAACCGGGTCAACTCCAGTAGTGCGCGCCAATCCCAGGGGAGCATCTGCGATAGGTCGCACCGAAGGGTTTTGAAACGTGACGGCGCATGCGCGGATCTTGGCCTCAGGTGCCGTCAGGGGACGACCACAAGTGCCATGCCATCGATCCGGTTCCAGCCACGCAGGAACGTCGCCCATGCGACGTGGTATTTCTTCCCAACCCCTGGGTCCATCACCCAGATGCCCGTGTCGTCGTAGCCGTACGCCGTCACTGCATGCTCATAGGGGATCAGGGAATATGAAGCGCCGGTCGTGTCCACTTTCGTGTAGCGCGACACGCCGCCCCAGGTGCCGCTGATCCAGGTGACGACTGGATGGCCCGCCGCGATCTCCGCTTTCAAGGTAGTCGCCCCGCCATAGAAGACATACGAGTGACCAAAGCCCTGCTGCCGCAGCACGGTGACGATCGGTTCGGCGTAGACGCCATAGTTCGTTGTGCCGCCCCACTTTGCCATAATACTGCCCCGGAACCCCTTGTGCGGATTCTCGTCGTAGCCGATCGCTTTGAGAAAGGTTCGTTGGCTGATCGTGTTGCCATAGTACGCCGTGGCAGCAGCGGTTGCTGCGTACTCACAGGAAAGCGCCCAGGCCTGGTTGACGACGGGAAAGCCCGCAATGATCGTCCCCGATGCACCAGCGGTGGTGTCACTTAGGGAAGGGGGGGCTGCACTGACGATAAGGGGCGTGCAGAGAAAGAAAAGGAGGAGTGTGACGCTTCGATAGCTGAAACGACGTCCGAGTGCGGTACCCATCGTTTACCTCGTGTGTGCGGTCGCGTCGCCGAATACAGAGTCATGATGGCTAATCCTGCCACAGACGTACGTACAACTGCAAGAGCGTGCCACGTGCGGGGAGCACAGCGACGACAGACGCTGATCCTCATCCTCGCTCATGAGCGCCCTGCTCACTGAGGGGCAGTGCGTGCCAATCGCGGTGTCTGCGCGGTCTTCGTGCGCCGCTCCCTCCCGCCCCGCTTGCCATTCCCCCTGCTCTCACTCGCCAGTCTTCGGCTGGCATCTTCTCCGCGGGATGCATCGTCACTTGTCCTTCTTGCGTGGCCTGCCTTTGCCGTATAGCGGGTGCGACGGATGCGCAACGCCGCGCTTGCCGAGGTGCTCCTGCCAATAGTGCTCAATTTCGCCGCGTTCGATCAGCAGAAAGCCGGCCCGCTGGCCACCGCCTTTCCGAATCGCCGTCAGCCGACCGCGCGCGATCGCATCGCGGATCGCTCTGGTTGGATGCCCAACGCGTCTGCCGCCTCGGTCACGTTCATGAATGGCCACTCCATGCGTGCATCATAACATGCCTGACATCCGTGCATAACTCAGCCGGTAACCGGGCGACCGAGGACGGCGGCAATGCGGGGCGGTAGCGCCCCATACTCCTAGATGTGCGCCGCCAGGATCGCTTCCGTCGCGAACACATCCAATAACCGGCGTAACCCGCGCGTCAGCACGATCTTCCCCGGCGGTCGGTCGGCCCGCTCTTCTCCGCCCCCCAGTCGGCGCAAGAGCCGGACCTCCTCCCATTCCAACGTCACCTCCAGCTCATAGAGGAATCCCGCCGCCACCCAACCCAAGGCCACGAGCAGCCGCACCGCGTCGAAGTCCAGTACCTGCACGTCCTCCCAGCCGAGGCACTGCTTGCCCACCTTGAACGCGTCCTCGATCGCCCACCGCTGTCGGTACATCCGGAAGATTTCGAGTGCCGCATCGGCATCGGTCACGGGGCAATCCGTGAGCAGCCACCACGGCTCGGTGGTCACGCCGTCCAAGCGCACTTCCACGAGTCAGAGTGCGCGCTCCCGCCACTCCCGCGGTGCTGCCATCCGTGCGGCGTGCTGGTAGCGCAGCACCAGCGGCACTGCGGCGACCACCGCCGTCACCGCTTGCAACTTCTCGCGCGGCTGCCCCACCTTGCGCACCACCATCTCCGTCTCCGCGTGCGCCAGTGGGCGTAACCCCCGCGCGCATTCGTGTAAATGACACGCCGGAGCAGTCGCGGCGGCATGGACGAGCCGGGTGTGATCACGCACCCGCACGACGACATGTGCCTCCTGCATCCAAATCGTGTCCCAGACCGCGATGTCGTCGAACCCCGCGTCGAGGATGTACGTCACGTCCGTGTCCAGCGGGGCGAGCGCGGCTCCCGTTGCCGTCAGCGCGGCCTGCGTCTCGACGGACTCGCTGACGAAGTCGTCCGCCGTGCTGCTGAACAGATGGTGATACAACAGGCCGCGCCGCTCCATCCCCACGCCAATCGCGTTCATCGTCCGGTAGCCCGGGACGGTGCCGCCGCCCGCCAACCGCTTGACCCGCTGCAACCCTTCCATCTCCCGCGCGTGCGGCTTGCGTAGATCCGAGCCGTCGAGGATCACCCAGATCGCGCGCTCGTCGCGCAATTGTGCGACGCCCCGCTCCCGCAATCGTGCGAGGAGATGGTCGGCGTCAAGGGAGGGAGAGCGGCGTGTCGTCTCACCGTGGATCATGCGGCGAACCCGTTGCTCCGCGTGCGGTGTGGCGGCGAGTGCAGGGGGAAAAGGCGGCGATGCGGGAGCAACACAGGGATTCGCGGCCGATGATGCCGCGCACCGTTTCACCAAACAGGCGCGCGGGGCGCTGGTCACCGGCCAATGCGGTGAACGGGGCGAGATACTGCTGAAACACGTCGATTTCCGGTGCGCGAAGCTCCATCGCGATCCCTCCGTTGTCGCCGCTGCCCACCCCCGATTGTACGACCGCGTTATGCACGGATGTCAGTGTCATGCCTTGACACTGCACGTACACTCGGTATATGAGGTACACGGGTGGAATGGGTGGAATCTACCACACGGGAGGAATGATGTGACACGCACGATTGCCGTTATCAATCAGAAGGGCGGCGTGGGGAAGACGACGCTCACGATCAATCTCGGGGCAGCCTTCGCCAAAGCGGGGCACAAGGTGCTCCTCATTGACCTCGACCCACAGGGACATCTCACGACAGGTGTTGGCAAGAGTGAGCTCTACGACCGGCGAGGCGGCCCAACGCTCTTTGAAGCGCTACGCGGCAAGGATCGTCAGACAATCAATTGGGTAATCGAGAAACACGCGATCGAGGGATTCGACTTCATTCCCTCGAATGCCGACCTCGCCTTGGCCGAGATCGAGATGAATCACATGCGTAACCGCGAGAACAAACTCTATAACTTGATCAACGCTCTCGAAGGGAATTACGACTGGGTACTGATCGACTGCCCACCATGGCTGGGTACCCTCACCGATAACGCAATCAACGCGGCGCGAAACGTGCTCATCCCGATCCAGGCGGAGGCGACGAGCCTGTGGGCGTTGCAGCTCCTCCTCGACCAGATCACGCGCATCGAGGAAGAACTAGAGATCAGCGTAAAGATCCTCGGCATCGTCCCCAATCTCGTGACGAACTCAAACATGGGAAGGCAGATTCTCGGGGACTTGCGCGACTCCGCACCGTCCATCGCCCCCTTCGATCTTCCCAAACGTGTCATCCTCGGTGAGGCATGGCGGGCGGGGCATTCGATCTTCACCTACGCCCCGACGACTGCGGAAAAGCGACACGAACAGGATTCGGTGACAGAGATGTATCTCAAGCTCGCGGAATATGTCCTCGGTCAGGTGCAGGAGGTCGCGAATGTCGGCGTCTGAGCGCAAGGACATCACCGAGCGGTTGCGCTTGCGGAGCGAAGCCAAATCCGCGCCCCCGCCCCCCGTCACGGACGTGAAACGGATGAAGACCTCAGTCTTCGTCGATCCCGATGTGATGGAAGCACTGGACGCGGCGTTCGATACCTACAACTACGAGAACCGAGACGCCCGCGTGAAGAAAGCGATCTTCTTCGAGGAAGTGCTGAAGATCGGCATGCAGCATGCCGATGAAGTGGTAGGAGTGTGCAGGACAATCGGGAAGCGGGGTGGGCGCGGGATGCGGGGCTGAGATACCGAAGGGGTTGAATATACCGCGCATACTCCATACACCGAATCTACCGACGCTGATGAAGGGGTGCCTTTCGGGATTTACAGGCGTGTTACGGTAGAACAAAGAAAAAGCCTCCCCGATGCTTGCCGGCTGGGAGGAGGCTGTGGACTCCGTTACTGCTAGGAGATTGCAATGACGTTAACAGAATCTGCCCAAAAACACAACCTTCCGGAGAGCGAATCTTTCCGATTCGCCGGTTTCTCCTCCCCGAATACGACCGCCGTCCCCGACGAGTTCTTCGACCTCATCGCGCCGAATCTCTCCGAGGCGGAACTCCGCGTTATCCTGTACATCTTCCGCCGGACTTTCGGCTTCAAGAAGCGGTCGGATGACATCTCCCTCAAGCAGCTTGTCAAGGGTATCCAGACGAAGGATGGTCGGATTCTGGACCGTGGTGCTGGCGTAGCGAAATCAACGGCTTGGCGAGGGGTCAAGGGACTCGTCACGAAGGGAATCATCGAGTCCACACGCAATGCCTCAGCGCAACGGGGTGACGAGGCAACGACGTATGCTTTGCGATTTCTTGACTCCGTGTTTCGTAGCGAAACACCCCCCGTTTCACCTCGAAACACCCCCCGTGTTTCGCTACGAAACACACAAGAAACAGGAGAGACAACAGACAGTATGATAAGCGCTTCGAATATTTCGAAACCATCCACCTGTGGAAAATTTGTGGATAACTCTGTGGACACCCCTTCCATCGCCATCGTCATACATGATCAGCGCCTCGTGCATCTCATCGGTGACTTCTCCCGCGAGATGGGAGACACTGCGCACATTGCGAGCAACGTTACCCAAGCACACCGAATCATGGGAGAGGCGGATATCGACATCGAGGCGTTCTTCGACCAGCTCTACGAGGCGCGCAACCGAACACGTAAGGCGGCCGGGGTCGAGCGGCGGATGGCGTATTTCTTCACCGTGTTGCGCGACCAACTGGCGTTGAGTAGCGCCTCGGACAAGGAGAGCGGAGAGTAATGAGTGCAGGGCGTCAGATCATCGTACATCGTGTGCGCATTCTCATCGTCGGTTTCTCGGCGATGACATGGTATCTTGCTCCGACCGTCGCTCCTAGAAGCATACAGCGGTGTCAGGCAGATAGATCGGTGGCAACGGGAATCATTGAGGAGCAGATGGTGCGATGCCTAGCAGGAGGAGCAGCCGCTCCTTGGCCAGCCTTCCGCGTCAATCTTGTCGGCACTATACCTGACGGTCGAGGAGGTACTTGACGCGGCGTATGGCCCAAGCGAACGTGGATAAGAGAGTTTCACTGACCTCACCTACGAGGGGCACAAGGCGGTCGGGATGGAGCGGGATGGCCTTTTGCTTCACCTCGGCTGAGGATCAACAGCAACGTGCCCTCGCTGTACGTTCGCCCTGTACGCAGCACCTCTGACCCTCTAAATTAGCAATCTGCAGAGGCGGAAAATGGTAATGTAAGATAAGGGCCCGTTATGATGCCTTGATGACCGGAGGTTCTCGCGATGAATAGCTTCGATATGTGCATCTTTATGTTAGACTGGAGTGGAGACGAAGGCACGGTCGTTGGCCTTGCCAAGTCGACCGGTCTTCGTCGTTTCCTCCACTCGTGCCGATGTTGGTAGAGGCCGTTGTCGATGGATAAGGTCGAACAACCGATTGCGCGTCGCCAACATACCGCCCCCAAGCGCGTCTGGCTGACACACGAGACACGCGATGCCGTTCAGGAGTGGGCGGACGTGCAAGGCGTGAGCTTTTCCAGCGCACTCGACACGCTGGCGCGGATCGGACTCGGCCAAGCACCCGGCCAAGCCGTCGCGCCGATGGTCGTGTCTGCGGTGCGGACGGAGATGCAACGGCAGACTCATCGACTGGCGGCACTCCTCGCGGCCACCGCGTTGGAGTCAGGGGTGACGGCACGCCTCGCGGGCGCGACGTTGCGGACGCTCCGTCCCGACCAATACGAGGCGATCAAGCGGGCGGCGCGACTGGATGCGGTACAGGCGTTGCGGCGGCGGGAGGGACTGGCGGAGGTGATCGACGGTGGCGATCGTGAAGGCGAACTTCCGCACGAGTAGCCAGGCGACAAAGGCGGGCGGCATCGCGCGCTCGGTGGCGTACTACACCTTCCGGGGGCGACCGGAGCAGGCGCGCACCTGGGAGACCGACGATGGCCGGGAACTGCGGTACAACGCGACGCGGCGCGAGGTGATGGCGCAGGCCCGTGAGGCGACCTACACCTACCGCATCGTGCTGAGCACCCGGGATGCGCCCCTCGATCAGGGGGATTATCGCGACGCCCTCGGGTCGCGCTTTGATCATTGGTATATGACGCAGCACCACGAGGGAGAGCACCCGCACGCCCATGTGATCGCCTTCACGAACCAGCGGCTGGGTGTCGCCGATCTCCGGGGGATGCGGCAGGAGTTGCTCGTGCGGGAACGGGAACGTGAACAGGAACGCGCGCGGGGACGCGAGCGCGAACGGGAGCACGATCTCGCTTGGTAGGGGGGGCGCATAGATGCAGCCATCGCCGATGTTCCTCGCTTCCTCTGTCGAAACCGCCCTGAGTCCGCTGATCGTGGCGCTCGTCTCGCTGGCAATCCTCGCCGTGCCCGTCGGAGTGATCGTCCTCCTTGTCCGCGCGGCGCAGCACTTCCATCCCGCGCGCCCCTTGCAGGCGCAGGCCCGCCAGCATGAGCGCGGGCAGGGCCGCGTGGCAGACCGGGAGATTCTGCACGCGCTCAGCCTGCCTGCGCCGGTGTTGCAGGGCGGGATTCCTATCGCCCACGGACTTCCCCTTGCCTATCTTCACGGCGTGCCGCTCGGCCTCCCGTGGCAGGGTGACGCCGGTCACGCCGCCGTAATCGGCCCGACGCGTTCGGGCAAGTCGTTCCACCTCACTGACACGCTACTGCGCTGGCCGGGGCCGGCCGTCTGTATCGATCCGAAGGGGGAGCAGTGGGAGCGGACCGCCGGGTTCCGGCAGCAGCACTATGGCCCGGTCTATCGCATCCCGCCACAGGGCCTCGACCTGGCGAATTTCTACGACCTCGACCAAGACCTCGACCGGCGGGAGTTGCACGAGATCCTCCTGCAACCGTGGCGGGATGGCACCCACCGCATCTTCGCCGACAAGGCGCTGGCGATTCTGGAAGCGGCGGTGGCATACGGCAAGGCGCGGGGAGAACATCCGCTGCGCGCGGCGGCGCGCTGGGCGCGGACGTCGCCAGTGATTGCGTTGCAGGAGGTGAAGGGGGTGGCTCCCGATCCCGTGCTGACCTTCACCGATGGCGCATCCCCGGACAAGATTGGTGACAACCGTTTCGCCCTCTCGGCGTGGGGGACGTTCAGCACCCGCTTCGCGCCGTTCGCGGCGCACATTGACACGGTGACCACGGCGGCGGTGCCCCCCGAATGGGCGCGCGACAACGCGACGATCTACGTGACCTACCCGCTGCAATCGCAGGTGGCCGTCGGCCCGCTCGCCGCAGCGCTGGTGGCGGGCCTGACGCGCCATCTCCTCGCCCATCCGCCGGGGATGCGAACGCTCGTCGCGATTGATGAGATGCCGACGGTGGCGCTGCCGCACCTGACCAGTTCGCTCGCCACTGTGGGCGGGGCGGGGATCACGATGGTGCTCTATGCCCAGTCCTTCCCGCAGATTGAGGCGACCTACGGCCACGAAGAGGCGTTGAGTGTCCTCTCGAACTGCACGAGCCAGGTCTACTTTCCGCCGCGTGACCCGCGCACGGCGGAACTCGTCAGCCAGGCATTCGGGACGCGGCTGGAGATCGCCGAGCAGCGCGGGTGGAACATGCAGGCGAACCTCCCCTTCCCGCTGCCGCAGAGCAGCTACAGCACCCGCTATCACCCGGCGTTGGATGTGGGTGAGGTGCTGGCGCTGCCGACAGGCGTCGTCGCGGTATTCAGCCGCAGCCTGCGGCATCTTGCCTGGGGGAGCCAGGCGGTTGTGGGTGCATGGCTGTCACAGTTGCCACCGGCACCAGTGACAGCTGCCCCGCCGCCGCCTGTACCACCGGTTGCCGCGCCGAGCCCGACACCGGCACGGTCACAACCCTACTGGTGAAGCTATCACTCGGTCTTCCGTTGTCGCAGCGCGAGCCCGATCGCGTAGAGGAGCATGAGGACGACCGCGACGAAGAACACGGTGCCGGGAACGCGCGTGTACGGGCTCCAAACGAACACCGTCACGATGAGCGTGCCCCCCACCGTCCCGGCCATCCAGACACAATCATCGGGATTCGCGTCGTCGCGGCGCTGCACCCTCCATAGGACCCCGAGGAGGATAAAGAGGAGTGGGGGGGCCGAACTGACCAAGCGCGGTGTGCATCATCGTTGCCTAGCCGATCTGATGTGCGTGTTCGATGATTTCCGCTATCGCCTCCCGGACCTTTGGGGAAAGGTCAGCGACAAGGAGAACCATTCTTTCCACGCCGGGGTCGCCATAGACTGGGAGCGCGGCGAGTTGGGTATACATACGGGCCGCAGATTCGTCCCCGTCGAGGAAGTAGGTCACCGGCACGCCGAAGAAATCAGCGATCGCCTCGAGCTGCTTGATGCGCGGGTTGTCCTTTTTGCCGATGCGCAGGTCGCACAGGTAGGTGTCCGAGGTCTTGGCGATGCCGCGCGCATTTATCCCCGCGACGATCTCGCCATAGGTGTACTCGTCCCCGTCGGAGGAGCGGACCGTCTGGAAGAGGCGGGTGAGCTTCTCCGCCAGCGTGGCATGCTCGATTGCCGCATCTGCCACCGTCAGAACTGCTTTTCTTCGTACCATCCGAGTTCCTGCGCATTCCATTGCCGCCACAGCGGACATATAAACCATCTATAGGGATGATTGTATCATAATCTCTATATAGAAATCACCTCTGCTGCTCTGCGGAATGATGTATTCCGGGATCAATGGAGAAGCGCCAGTATGCGCGTGAAAGCGATCCCGCTGACCACCGCACCAATCATCGTCCCTGCGATGACTTGTGGCGACGTGTGATCGCCTACCATCACCCGTGACCAGCCGATCACTGGGATAAGCGGCACGAACACGAGCACTTGTATCCCGAACAGCACTGCGAAGACCGTGGTGAGACCCGCAACGACGCTGCTGTGCATCGAGATCTTCCATATGGATGTGATCGCCCCCATCACGACGAGAGCGGCCACACCGGTGCCGATGAGCGCGACCAGTTCGCGCGGTGCGCCGAGCCGCATGAGGACCAGCAGCGCGACGAGCCAGGAAACGAGAAAGACCGCGAAGACCGGCAGTCGCTGCTCCCGCTGGCGGAAGTGGTAATCCGTCACCTTCCCGTACCGCATCTGCCAGAGAAGGTAGGTGAGGGGCAGGAGCGACACGAGCAGCGTGCTTCCCTCCCACTTGAGGGCATCACCGATGGATGACGAGGAGTGGAAGGCGACGACAGTCAGGGCGACGCTCCCTAGGGGGAAGGGAGCAAAGAGCTCGGTGATCACCCGCGCAATGCGTCTCATTTCTCGCCGTGTGGTGCGTGAGGTCGTCATTGATTTCCCACCTACGTACTCCGGCGATCACCCATCCTGCGTTGTCGCTGTCTCCGCTCCCCGCTGCAGGTGCGGAGGCAGCAGGGGTACGTCTGCGCTCACCGGCGGAGCCGGGTTCTTGCCAGCATCATCGGCAAGCCGGTCAGTCTGCACACGATGCCGCCGCTGAAATTCGGCGAGCGCGACGCGGAGATCGTTCGGGCGGAAATCGGGCCACAGGGTCGGCGTGAAGTGAAGGTCGGCATATGCGCCTTGCCACAGGAGGAAGTTGGAGAGGCGCTGCTCACCCGACGGACGGATGATCAGATCGGGATCGGGCATCCCGGCCGTGTAGAGGTACCGCGCTACCACTGCCTCATCAACCGTGGCCGGATCGAGGCCATCGCGCAAGATCTCCCGGATCGCGTGGACGAGTTCCATGCGTCCGCCGTAGTTGATCGCGAACGTCAAGGTCATTCGGCGATTGTTGCGGGTTCGGTCAATCGCCGCTTGGATCGCGTGCGCCACTGGCGGGGTGAGGTTGGCACGATTGCCGATGTGCTTGATACGCACGCCGGCGCGATGCAACGCCTCCGTCTCGCGTGCGAGGCGCTCGATGAGGATGCAGTAAATTCCTCTCACCTCATCTTGCGGGCGACGCCAGTTCTCTGTCGAGAAGACATAAAATGTGACGTACTCGATGCCCAGTTCCAAACACGCGGCGACGATAGCGCGGATGTTCTCCGTCCCCGCCTCATGCCCCTTGGTGCGCGACAACCCCCGGCGCTGCGCCCAGCGACCGTTCCCATCGAGAACGATCGCGATATGGCGTGGCAGCGTTCGGTTACAGTTGTCTGCGTTTGCATCGGGGTGATGCTCGTGCATCTCGGCAGAGCGAGTTGGCATCATATGCTACCTCAAGGCATTGGGTCCATCCGATTGGTGCCGTCGTTCAAGCTCCTCGGTGAGTGCGACGCACTTCGCGATATTCGGCAGCGCATCGGCGAAGTCGCGCATGCCATCCGGTGTGGAGAGGTCCGGTCGCGGACGGATATCCATGATCTTCACTGGGAGCATGTCGGCCACGCGCCGGTTATACGCCTCGACCGCCCGCGACAGTTCCAATCGCGCGGTTGCCCAATCGATGGCGTCAATCTCCGCAGGGGTAATGTCCTGTATCGCGGCGAAGTCCGCATGATGGACCGCCGCAACGCGATCCGCCGTCGTCGGATACCCCTCGGCACATGCCAGTGCCGCGATCTGCCCATGGCTGAATCCATCGGGATCGATATAGTCGAGGATATTCCGGAGACGAGCTACCTGCTGCAGGCAGTGCAGTCGCGGTGCTGCGGCATCGGTCCGGCGACGTTTCGAAAGGCGAAAGATTGGCATGGCGAACCCCCTGCGTTACCCTCATTATTGTAAAGTATAGGATGATCTTTGCAACGCCGTCCAGCGATGGATGCATGGATCAATTCGCCGGTCGCCCCATTCGATGATGGCTCCTGCGGATCGTACAGGGAGGATATCGATCATGACGCCGATAATCGTGGCGGTGTGTCTCGCCAGCATCGTTTACACGCTGTTGCTCACACGGGGATTCGCTTTATCGCCGCTGCGGGGAATCTTTCCCCGGCCCTTGATAGTCGGTATCGGGCTGCTCATGGGCGGATTGATTGCGTTGCTCTTGCACGGCTTCAGGCATGACTATCCATCCATCTCAGCGGTGACAATCAATCTGTTTTGGGGGGCGATGTTCGGACTCGCGATCGCAGACTTCTGGGGCTTGCTCGCCCCCTGCGTGGAAGGGCGAGCGCGCATCTTGGAACGGTTCCCGCCCGACCCTCATCGCTCGCTGTACGGTGATATGCGGGCGATCATGGAGCCGGTCACCTCGATTGGGGCCTGCGGCCTCGTCGCTGGTTTGCTGATAGGCATCATTGCTACAGTGCTGCGGGTATGAACCCAATCAGGCAGACCGTGTCCATCCCATTGCCGGATGCCAGCGGTGGAAAGTATCGGGAAGCGGCAACTGCATATCAGCGAGCAGATCGCGCATCAGTGCGGCGTACTCCTCCGGTGTCTTTCCTCGCGCTCGCCCCAGCACGATGATCCCGGCGTGCGACCGCGCTACTCTCCAGTCGCGTGCCCAGATTAGCCACGCCTCATGCAGCCGCGCGAAGTCTTTTCGGTTGTGGGTCACCAGCGTCAGGCCGCCGTTGGCGGCGAACAGCAGTTGCTCCGGGTCGGGTCTGCCGAGGCGGTGTTCGTCCCGGGTTGTGGTGACGGTGTGGCCGTCCACGCGGAGCAGATCAGCGAGTGCAAGGGGGATATCCTCATCGAGGTAAAACGCCGCCATTACGGGGTGTTATTAACGGCGAGGTGCGCATCGATTGCCGCCCGGTGGCGTTGATAGTAAACCCAGGCAGCGTCAACGGCGAGGTGGCTCACGCGATAGTCGCGGGCGACCGCCTCGCGATTGCTGCCGTCTTCGGTGAGCGCCCCGATGATCGCCCACACCGGCACGCCCCCTGCCGCGACCTTCAGGCGTGCTTCGGCAGGGTCAGCACGACCGGGGTAGGGTTCGATGTAGCGCGCGATCAGCGTCTCCATCTCCCGCTCCGACGGTTGTCTCTGCTTTCTGCTCAACGTGTGTGCCATCGATTTCCTCCTGGCGCGCTCCGTTTCGTGCCGCGTCATCCCCCTTCCGTGGCGGCCGCAGGCCGTGGTAGGGATGGTTGGGAGAAGCGAAGCCGCGTTTTCCCTGCCGGGTCTCGGTATAGATCCGCAGATCGTCGCCGGTGACGACCCACTGATTGCCGAGCCGTATCGCCGGTAACGCCCCTTTGCGAATCTGCTGCTGGAGTGTGATCGGGCTGACGCCGATGCGGGCGGCGGCCTCTTTGAGGGTGAGCAGTTCCGTCCCGTCGGTGATCTTCATAGCGACATGATAACACAGGGGTGTTACCACTTGACATGATAACGAAAAAATGTTATTATGATGGCGTCAAGGGGAACTGCCCCCGGACGCAGAAAAGCCCCCGCTGGTCTGGATCACCACCGAGGGCGATACACAGGAACGTCGGAGGTTCCCATGCAGGCACAGGATACCATCACCGTCACCGTCCCGCTGACGCTCACGCTTCCCCGCACCATCACGGACACCACCGACCCCCAGACGGTGGATTACGCGACGCGCGCCTACTACCGGGCGGCGCGATCATGGTCCGAATCCACGCTCGACGGTATCTTCCCCTTCGCGACGCTGCAAATGCTCGCCACGGCGCTGGTGGAACGGACGCCGGTGACGGTGCTCTACCAGCACGACGGGGAAACCACTGCCCGCACGCTCTTCATCCGCGCCATCGCGCTTACGAAAGATCACCGCATCACAGTCTGTGCCTACTGCACGCTCCGGCGCGAAATCCGCTCATTCCGCGTCGATCGTCTGTCCAGTGTCCATTCGGTGACGCACCCGAACGACGTGGTGGCTGCCTAAGGAAACGCGATGGGGCGGGCGTCACGTCCGCCCCATCCCCGCTGAGGAGATGCCCAATGTTCACGCCAGCCGCCATCCTTCGCCTCGCGATCTGCGCGGCGCACCACACCCTCACCGAAGAAGAAATCCTCGCCGTGGTGCGGGTCGCCCGCACCGCCGACCTTCGTAATCCGATCACGGTGGCGGCGATTGAGGCCGCAATGACCGTGATCGTCACACAGCGCACCGAGCAGCGCGTCGCGTAAAGACGAGCGGCGGGGGCAGCCGGGTTATGCGGCCCCCGCCGAAAGGAGCCCCGCCATGACGACCAGCAACGCCCGCTTCATGACGCCGACGATCACCGCGACACCCGCAGCCCTCGACACACTCGCCGGAGTGGGTCTATCACCGACAACAGTACTCGCGCGGCACTTCGCTGGGGAATGGGGCGACCAGCCAGACAACACGATCCGCAACGAGGAATATTTAGCATCCGGGGAGGGGATGCTGCTCAGTGTCTTCGCCGACGTCCCGGGCGGGCCGCTCTGGGTCATCTCGCCCATCGGCTGCGGCGACGACGAGTACACGACGATCCTCCTGCCCGCCGAGTATTGAAGACATCTCACGAGCCGCTTTCGACGTTCGACGATTCGACTTTTCGAGGATTCGCGATGGTCTCATCCCGCATGAACAACGACGAACGGTATCGACAGGCATCCCTCAACCGCATGGCTGGCCCCGAAGATGTAACGTCGGTGCGCGCAGTGTCTCCGCGCCGCCAACCATCACGGCCACGAAATCAGTTTCACACGCTCATACCATCGAACCGCCGCTTGCACGACGACCTTTGGCAGGAATACCGGCTGGAATGCGACGTCCGCGAGCGGGAGGGCCTGCCGTTCGTGAGCCTGCCGGAGTTCGAGGCGATGCGGGACTGGGCGGATCGGGTGAACGAGCCGCAAGATGTGGCGTAGCCCGCAGGTGCTGATGATGGCATCGAGGAGCAGCGTCACCGGCTGAGGTAAACTTGGCGAGCGATGGGCGTCGAATGCTCGAAGATTCGAAGGGTCGAATCCTGGCTTGGAGAGAGGCAATCCGATGGGTAACGACCGCAAGCGGCTGCGCGAATGGATACTTTCGCAAGAACCGCGATTCAACAAAGAGGACGCCTTCGGCCCCACCCTCTGGCGGCTAACGGGCGGCACCGTGGGCGGACGGACGACGCTTGATGCGCTCGCCGAGGCGAGCGGCCGGTCGCGGCAAGAAACGCGAACCCTCGTGCTCCTTTACACCCTTGAGGGCTACCTGAGCGGCCATGACGACGAGATCGAGATCACCGAACGCGGCGTGGTATGGCTCATCACGGGCGGGTAGCACGCGAGGCGAAAGCGGGACTGAATCGGACGTACTACGCGGGAATCGAGCGGGGGAGCGCAATCCGAGCGTGAAGCAGCTCGCGAAGATCGCCGCTGCGCTGGACGTGCCGATCGCGACGCTGTTCACCGAGGAGTCGGCAGGAGAATAGCAGACATAGGGAGACATATCCCTGATCTTTCTCCTGTAAATTCAACCAGCAGGGAATACATGCGCGCGGATCGCTGCCGCAAAGCGGGA
>JAABUX010005986.1_pt1 | contig 14708 bp, 30 predicted proteins | sample 5561851 | NCBI WGS metagenome assembly JAABUX01 (sample SAMN10711883, study PRJNA513361) | rock metagenome | isolation source: Antarctica rocks | place: Antarctica: Victoria Land, Richard Nunatak red sandstone | collected 2016-01-03 | reverse complement strand
CGTCCACTTGTGTTGGATGCACACGCTGCTCCACGGCGTCTGATAAGCCGATGCCTCCATGCAGATCCGTCTCTACGCGCCGTCCAGTGGCCAGGTCGAACTGCACACCGTCAAAATCACTTGGATCATGGCGCGGCACTGGTCTCCGATAAACAGTGTCCAGGCAGGTACATCGGTGACGTGTGCTCGGCATGCTGGGCTGCGGACAGGCAGCACCAGCCACTCATTCGACGTACGCACCCTGCGGCAGTGCCACGGGCACTTGATGCAGGTCATGCCGCCGAGCTCCTCTATCTCCCCGTCCTCGCCCAGCGGGCCTGAGATGTGCGAGCAGCGCCTGCAACCATGGGACGAAGCTAGGCTGCTCGGCTGTGTGTTTCGCGCTCTCAAATGCCATATGCGAGGCACACTTAAGAGAGGCAGACGTGCCTGTCGATGCATACCACCTTGCCGCCATGGCGTAGAAGCGTGACAGCGCGTCCGTTGATATCCTACACAATGCACGCAGCTGCTTACTGTCGACCGGGGGGAGGGGGACTTGGAGACAATCTCGACTGTAGCAGATGCATTTGGCGTGCAGAGTATGGCTTTGGAGGGAGCTGACTCACTGCATGGTGTCTTCGTCCCTCTAGCAAGTTTTCGTCCGGCATTAGGCGCACTGCGCCGTCCGCCTTCGACATGTTCGGGATCTGTAAGATCTCAGGCAATCTGCTGAGTTGACGTGCCGGACACCAGTTTCAAACCGCCCCAGGGGTTTTGGTGCCTCAGCCCCAACATCATCTGCGCGTCCCTCGGCCGAAGGCCTCCTGCTAGCCTGTGAAGCTCACAGATCCAACGTGCTTCACGTGTGCGTAGACGAGCACTCTGCTAGTGGACACCCTGGCAGCATTGCGCCGCGCGGCTAGCAACACGCAACTGTTACATCCAACTTCCTATCATACGTGACAAAACCACTGCGCTGCCTGATTGAAACATTATACTGGGCATAAAACACATATGGTACACACTTCATTATGAAGGTCCGTCAAACACCAGCACAACGTGTCAACTGCTGCAACGAAGAAATCTGCCGCGCTTCCAGGAGGTGACACGTCTGTCCCAGACTGCCGCTGAAGGCCGTGCGGAAGCCGCGACACTGCTCCTGCTGCTGGGTCCGCTACTGGCGGGGTAACGTACGCCGCACTGTCTCTTTCTGCGACTCGGAAAGCGAGCGCGGAAAGTCGATTTTGAACCGAACTTTGAGGTCGCCGTGGTCGCTCGGCCGTTTGCTGATGGGCATGCCCTGCCCGCGAACGACCTTCACGCTGTCTGGACCGACAACCTGCGCAGACATCAATGTGCCATCATGTCCATGCCCTCCCTAATCGATGCAAGGCAATGAAGCCACATCAGGGAATGCCTTGCAACACCAGCCGTCCTCGCACGCACATGCTGCTCCAAGGCCTCAGCTCGTGATCTTGGCTGCTGCTGCTGACCTGGATGCTGAGCTCACCTCCTGGACTGGGACTGAGACCGGGCGACCGTCCAGATGCATGAAATTGACGGTCGTGCCGCTGAGGGCGTCTGCCAGCGGCAGCCGCGCTGTGTACACGAGGTCGTTACCCTCGCGCTTGAACACCGGGTGGGGCGACTCCGCGATCGTGAACACGATGTCCGCTGGGATGCGGCCCGGACGCTCATCACCTGCCGGCACCCCACAACATCAGCGACGTGCTCATCAGCTGCGGACTCTTGGGTTTGCGAGGAACTGATGCCTGCACTTAGGAACGTTGGCTCTGCCGCACCACGCGCAGTCATCACTTCGCTGAGCTTTAGAAAGCTGTACAGATCCAGAGTGCGCGATTGGAACCGGAAAGGAGCTTACCTTTCTCTGGGAAGGTGATCTTCGTGCCGCTCTTCCAGCCAGGCTTCACGTCCACGGTGAGCACCTCGCTGACCCGCATGCTCTGACCACTGGCGTCCTGGATGGTGCGCTGGATCTTCATCTTCCGCGTGCTGCCCTTGTACAGCTCCTCCAGCGAGCACGCCAGCCGGTGCTCGATCGGCGGATCCTTGCGCGGACCTGCGGAAATCAGCCACCTCATGTGGTGCCACGTTTCCAGAGTCACATTTTACACCCACGGTGCTCCATCGGCACATCACAGAGCCACAAGAGCGCGGGCATTGCCCTGCAATGCCAGAGGGTTCATGCCGCTGTACCCCAGGCCTTACGGTGTTGCGTGGAGGGCCATCAGGCATTGCCAACGCACCGAAGCTGGCCCCACCAAAGTCGCTGCCGGGCATGCCGCCCATACCACCAAACATGCCGCCCATCCCGCCAGGCATGCCGCCCATGCCGCCCCGTGTGCTGCCGAATGGCATGCCGCCGCCACCGCCACCCTGCAAGCAACAAAATGAGAACCATCAACTCCTGTGAACTATGCCTGCATCAGTTGTCGGTAATGGCAAACAGAGCAGAAATGCCCTTCACAGCGTCAGCCTATGTAGCGATTTTCTGATGTGCTGCATGTCAGCAGTGCAATGCAGACAACATCAGTGAACGCTCACCATGCCACCGAAGATCTCCGCAAAGATGTCATCAGGGTTGCGGCTGCTGAAGCCGCCAAAGCCGCCACCCGGCATGCCACCCATGCCGCCCATGCCGCCGCCGCCCGGCGGCATGCCACCTTTCAAACCGTCTTCGCCGTATGCATCATATACTTCCCTCTTCTTTGAGTCTGATAGTACCTGCGCATAGCATGCTTGGCCAGCTTGTCAAGACCATGTGCAGCCATCTCGGCATGGTATCGACGTTCATGCGAGCAGGTCAGCGAACCATCTACTAGGCGGGAGCTCACATCGTATGCTTCTGATATCTGCTTGAATTTCTTCTCTGCTACCTCTCTGTTGTTTGGGTTTTTGTCCTGCAACACAGCCATGCGTGAGTTATACAAACATTTGCACTTCTTAATTGACACACGACAGCTATTATCGCATCTGTGACACAGATTTGTCGATGATCATGGCCATGGATCGCACTGGATGCCACTTCATCGCCAATTTGCGGTAAGCTGCGCACAGGAACAACACAGGGTATCAGCATTGAGCCATTTCAGTTGTAGGGTGCTTCATACCGAGCAAGGCATGCATCGAGCAGTCCCTAGCAAGTGCGTGCCACGATCCAGCCGTACCTATGTGCAAGGGCCGGAAGGGAGAGGTGGGCGAGAGCCGACTGCTCACCTTTCTTTAACTCGTCCTCGTTTGCTGACTTCTGGACCCCAAGTATAGCATAGTAGTCCGTCCCCATCGCTGCTCTCTTTCTCTTAGCCAGGCTTGCGCTCTATCCGCAGAATGAAGCACACCCGGCCGCAGAACCTCGTCAGACGTCAACCGCGGGCTGCGTTTTGATCATCGCGATTCGTGGCGAAGGTTCCAGTCTCTCCGGTCGGGCCCAGTCAGGCACATCCCAACCACCATGAAGGGCGCTGTTCAATCCACATTCTACAAAATCCGCGCTATCAATGCTATTCCAAACCCAGTCGGGCGCCTCGGGCATGGTGGACAATACACACGCGGTACCAGTTCTGTGCCAAACCAATGTTGGCGCCTTCAGTGCAGCAGATCAAACCGCTTGCCGGCCTATTTGCGAAGGACTACATACGCAGCAGCCAAGAGCGGAGCGAATATGACGGACGTTGCCAGCAAGCCTTCGGGAAGCATGGTCTTCTCCTCGGCGGCGGGCGCGAAATAAACATTGCTGTAGCGGGATTCTATCCTCCTGAAATACGACTCATAAGCACCTTTGCTCGGCGCATAGCTCATCGTGTGCGCCTTCAGGTTGTCCATTGCCTGCAACAAAGCGCCGCTAGCTGCAGTCTCGCATGCGACAGCACACGAGCTTCTGCAACCATGCGCAGCTAGCAGCCAATACGTTGCAGGTGGAGCAAATGCCATCCCAGCAGGCTTTGGGAGCGCACCTGGAAACCGAAGAGCAGCCGCCGTGCACGCTTCGCAAGGTCGCCGTGAGGGTGGCCCTTCAGTGCAGTGTACAGCTCCTTGGCTTCGCTGGACCTGCCGACGCTGTCCAACACGATCGCCTTCTGCAGCCGCGCGATGCCGCCAACACGACTCCTCAGGCCCACCATCCCTTCAGCGGCCTGCACGCAGGAGGTCCACATGGTAACGAAGAAGATAAGCAATGCGCGGCAAGATTCATGGCATGCCAAATGCACTTCCTTGCTCCGAGCGCCTGCGGTCCGCTACAGTGCCCACCTCGAACTTGAGGAGCGACGGCTGCAGCTGGCCGCGGTCGAAGAGGGCCATCCCCTCCTGAAACAGCGCCTCCGCGCGCTGCTCCACTTGCACGTCTATCTCCAAGCCTGCGTTTTTTTTGTAACTGGACAGCGCCTGCAGCAGCCCTGACTGTTCAGCAAGGCTCCCATCCAGAATGTCAGCTCTGGCATGCAACGTTCTGCATGCGCCATAGACCGCACCAAGGCCACCCGGCGCTTACGCTCCGCAGTCGCACTCTCATCCTCCAACGCGCCTCCAGGACGCAGGTTGCGGCCGCCGCCAAATGCCTTAGAGATGTTCGCCGGCCGCTCAAAGACGCCCCAAGTGGACACTTTCGGCCGATACTGACCGCTGCTCGGTGCGTAGTCCTGGAACGCAAGAGTCTTCGCATCAGCCATCCGACATGACTTCTTCGCTCCATCACGAGGGTGCAGTGGTTGATGGTCAGCCGCACCTTCTCAATGGTGATGATTTCGGCGGTCTGCTTCTGCTCCTCGAACTTCCGTGCCGTGAAGTCCTCTGCTCAAGCAGACAGCTCTGACAGACTGCAGGCATGAATCATGCAGCTGATACCTATACCAGCATACGCATTGTGACGCACCTGGCCGTTCATCTGGTGCGGCAGGCGCGGGTGGTGGTCGTGCCGACATCCCCGCAAGAAAACCAGCCGCCTTCGTGGCGCTGCCGCGATCCGACCTGAACTCGCCTGCACCGCTTGTGCTGACGCTGACCGCTGGCTGGGTGCCCGCTGCTGCGCTGTCTGAAGCACCAGCATTTCGCTTGCTCAGCCGCTCGATGGCCAGGTCTGCAAGCGAGGGCTCCGCGGCTGGAGGTGCAGACGCTGTGGAGCTCGTCGCCGCCTGGCTGGTCAGCTGCTCCCTGGCCGCGGTGTATTGTCTTTCCAGCTTTTCTGCCCATACATCGCCATAGTTGGCGACTGCGTCATGCAAGCGGCCCTCGCCTGCGTCATGCGGGCCTGGACGCCCTGCGGAGGCCGCCTGCACGTCGTCGGAGCTCTCGGTGGTTGCCGCAACCGCTCGACTCTGCAGCTCGGTAGCTTCACCGCCTGACGCTGCCTGCGGATCGACCCTGTCCCTGTACTGCCGCGCTGCAGCGATGCGGGCGCGCACATCCTGCTGTGCAGAGTCGGTGTCTGACGGTTTGCCGCTCGCGTCGCAGCAGATGAGGTGCGAGCGCCTGCTGCGCCTGTTGGCCGGCGTGTCCAGGCAGCCTGCATTGCTGCGCGCGATCGGTCGGCCTGTGACGACCGCCGACGGGCGAGGTAAGCAGTAGCCGTTCAACATCGGGACGGTGTTCGAACGCCCTTTGAATGACAGGTGGTGACGCAAGCCCAGGTTTGCCAGGCCTGGTCGCGTTTCGCCTCCGTGTCAAACATCGATTACCTTCTCGGCTTCCGGCGACCCAAGATTATTACACCTCGTGTGGTATCGTAGCGTGTTGTCGACACCCTCCCCCACTCCGCAACAGCTCTGCTCAAAACATTCACTTGCAGGTCAGCTTGCTGAGCTGTTCACGGATGCGCTGGGCAGACGGGCACCCTCATGCAAAATGTACGACGGTGTGTGCTCTGTATCATCGCCCTGGCCGTGATACAGACAGCGGCAGCAGCGAGGGAAGAGCCTCGCGATCGCACTGGGGCCTTCATCGGCGCGTCTTCCCTGTGATGTCTGTGTTTCTGTGTTACAGAAACTGGACGTCAAGTGAGTGAATGGCATGATGCACGGTCGAGCACTGAGGCTAGTGCCGCGGTGTGTTCAGGCTACTCTGAGAAGGATGCAAGCGCCGACGGTCCAGTGATAGCCCTGGAGACCGAGTATGGCGTGATACGGATCAAGCCGTACACGGCTGCAGCGCCGCGGTGCTCGGACCTCGTGCTGCAATTGGCAAAGACATCGACATGCGCCGGATGCAACTTCTACCGGCATGAGCATGTGCCCAGGGTAGGCACTGCTCCATGTCAGGTCATGTTGACGGTCACATCTGCAGTTCACGCTGTGGCTCATGCTGTCACTCTGGAAGAGTGCTTATCTTCAGGCTGTTGTTGCCGCAGAACTGGGGCTTGCAAGGGTTTTACGGGCCACCCTACGCCTTACTGCAGGGCAGCCTAGATGCCATTGGCGCTGATCCTCCGCACGAGAACGCCATACCAATCAGGTACATCACATCCGGTAGTCACATGAAGCTGCCAGTATGCCATAATGGCAACGACAACGTGCTGCCTGAGGCGCAGGCCAGGGCACGTCTGCTTCATCCCCAACTGCCGCGAGTTCTTCATTGCAACAGCAGCGCACACAGAATGGGGTGCGTATGAAGCGTATCAACCTCCCGGACGGATTTGTGATGTGAAGCACTGTAACTTCTCTGTAAGTACCGTGCACCTGCGCACTTGCGCATGATGACCACTTGTCCGCATTGCTGCACTCTGAGGCCGACTGCGTGGGTGCTCGCTGCAGGTGCGGCACATGCTGTCTGGGGAGAGGTGCGTCATAGTCACGGTCAATTTGATCACAGACACAGCAAGTGCTTTCTGTTTAGGCCTTTATAAGCGCCGTGCAGCGCGTGTATTGTCTGTTGCGCAGGTAGATCAGTCGAGCTTGGCTGCGATAGAGAACGTCCCCTTCGAGCCTTCCTTCACCAGGACAGACAACAGCCAGCCACCCATTATAACTACCTGGCTAAACAACTCCATACCGTTCTCAATCCGTGTTGAGTAGTGGTGCAGACGAACAAGAGCAGTCAATGTGCCCAGCCACTAAAGCTGCGCATTCGCCCAGCCCAGATGTCTCTGCGCAACGTCGGACATGTGACCTCCAAGGGCATCACTGCTGACGTGATGTTTTTCCTGATAGCTCGGCCATTGATGATCTGCTGATAGGTCTGATGACTTGCGGAATCTGCAATCCGTGCACGTGGATGCACGCGAGCACGTGCGCAGCACGCGAAATGGCAGCAACTTTACGCCCTCGTCGTGGTTCATTTCGGTCCAGTCTGCTATTGTACAGGAGGATCGCTCAAACAGTGTTATTTCGTAGTCATGAAGGTCCTCCAGTACTCCCTGCGCTGCTCACACCTTCCGGAGACGGCCAGGGTCAGCACATGCAACGGCATGCGAGTGGGCCTGCCATTGACTCATTCTGCACGGCGACTGCCCGCCGCCAGCACTACGGACGCTCCAACACAGTCGCAAGAGATTACCTTCGAGCCTTTCCAGGAGGTGCGTCATACAGATAGGTCGTGTCCCATGCCGAAGTTTTGACCCCGCGCCTGACTCCCCAACCAGGCCTCATTACGTGCTTGGGCCTCATGCCGTCTCGGCGCAGGCAGTTGGCTGTGCTTGCAAGCAGCAGTACTGTCGGTAGCTTCGTCCGCTCAGGTCCCAGAGTTCCTGCTCGCCCCAGGTGAAAGGCGAGCTGACAGGCGTGGCAGAGGCGTCTCCCAGCGAGTCCTATGCGCGGCTCGGCTACCACGAGGAGTGCGAGGCGGCTGTGAACCAGCAGATCAACGTGGAGTACAACATATCGTACATCTACCACTCCCTCTGGGCATTCTTTGCACGTGACAATGTCGGTGCGGCGCTGAGGTTGATAGGAGCTGCTCCCAGCTGATACCTTGCCTCTGCGAAGTTGGCATCATCCGCTGACGTCCGCCTGCAAAGTCGTCCCGTCTCGCACGCATGGGTGGCGCTGCGGTGACGAGGTTTGATGCGCATGTGCAGGGCTCCAGGGCTTTGCAAAGTATTTCAAGGATGCCAGCGCAGAGGAGCGGGACCATGCGGAGCTGCTGATAGAGTTCCAGGTGAGGTCTATTATCCGCAGGGGATGACAGGCCGCGACCACACGAGAGTGCTGGCACTGCGCTGATCAGCTGCAGGAAGTCCCAATGAACGTGCAATAACCATCTGAGCCTGCTGGTTGTGTTGTGAACCCAGCACTTGATCCATTCCTGCTGTGATGCAGAACAAGCGCGGCGGGCGGGTCAAGCTCCAGCCTCTCACAGCGCCGGAGTCAGAGTTTGAGCACGCTGAGAAGGGCGACGCGCTGTACGCCATGGAGCTCACCCTCAGCCTGGAGGTGCCCGCTTTCAGCTTACAGCATGGCGGCAGGGTGGCTGTATCCGATTGTTTACAGTGTCGTTCCTCCTGATTGCAGTGCTCACAAGGCACGACATCGTTCCGCTGTTGACATGCAGAAGCTGAACTTCCACAAGCTCAGGGCGCTGCATGACGTCGCCGACAAGCACGAAGATTCAGAGATGGCAGACTTCATTGGTGCGCATGCTGAGATGCTCACCGGCCCTGGTGGTATAACACCAACTCACGACTGCGCGCCTGGCGTTCCGTGCCACAGTAAGGGTTATAACGTTTGGGTGCCGTCTGCAGAGGGGGAGCTGCTGGAGGAGCAGGCGCAGGCCGTGAAGGATGCTGCCGACATGGTTGCGCAGCTGCGGCGCGTGGGCAAGGGCCTGGGCGTGTTCCAGTTCGACAGGGAGCTGCTGGAAGGAGGCGCTGCCGTATAGAGCTTACGCGTCTGTGATTCCTGGATTTCCAATGCACACTGCACATTTTTGGCGAATTCAATCCAGTATCGTCGTTGCAAACCCTATAGCAACCCTGTTACTGACGCCTGAACCTTCTCTAAACTCAGCTCGAGCGTCAACACAGTGGACTGCTGCCGTGAACAACACGCAAAGTGATGTAAGGAGTACTCAGCCGTCGGTGGTTTCAACAAGTCTGCGATGCGGAGGCACAAACGCTCCCTGCGGCCGCGTGCGAGGCGCAACTGTCTGCCACTCGTCATGGCTCGCAGCAGAAACACCATTGCTGCGGTGCTGCGCCCCAGCATCCACGATGCCTGCGAAACCGCTTTGCGAGCGAGCAGTATCAGCAGCGCTCGCTGGTGCTGCAGTGGCGGCTGGACGCTCGCGCAGGACACGGAACTTGCCCCGAATGCCGCCGCCCAGCTGCGCCAGGGCATCCTGACGAGCTGCTTCTGAGCTGAATCTGACCACCACTGCGTGCGGACATGCCTGATCAGCGATAAATTACCAGAATAAAGGCAAGACAGCTGCACAGCAATGTGCTCATGACACGCACACAAACCGTTGTCGCACCAGAATCGGCACCAGTCTTCTGGACTGCGGCGACGCTGTCACCCCAGCGGCTAAAGAAGCTGTGCACGTCGAGCCCCGGCTGCACGTCGGTCAGGTGGACGGGGTACCCAGCCGTCGCCGCCTCCATCGCTGCAACGTCGGCGTCAGTCAGCTGCGCCGCTGTCTCGGACAGGAGCCTGCGCGCGAGCGAGGGTGTCTGGGTCAAATTGCAGCTTGTGACAGCGATACGATATGGTGCACAGCTGTGAGCAGACGCTTAATCCACCAAACAGATGTCAGTGGCAAATGACTGGTACGCATAGCCACGCACCAGCCAAGTGACCCGCACGGCCGACTGACGGATAACGCGGTGTTGAACACGGCACACGCACAAAACTTCCAAGAACCCTCGTCAGTTCAGACGCCGAGTACGTGAACTCCTGCGCCACAGGGTCGCGGATGCACCTGCTGGGGCGCGCGGACTTGGCGTTTTTGAAGATCTCGACATAGCGGCCCGGCTCCGTCTTGGTGGACGCCGACGTGAAGCCCCACTGCTCCGCCAGCGCATGCGCGGTGGCCCGCTGCGCGCGCGGCATCGGCGGCAGCGCGGTGCGCCACTCGCTGTCCGCCAGAAACACCGCGAACGTGCGCTCGAGATGCGCCACAAAGCTCGGGTCGCGCTTCGCGGCAAGGAGCAGCTCCGATGAATATGCCGCCGTCCGCGTGCGCTCCTGCATGTGCCATAGCCGTCATCAGCAAAGCTGACACGCTCGACAGAGCTGCAGTGTTCACGCGCGAACCAACCAAGAACTACTTCCGCTCTCAAGACATGTCACCTGCCTCCGCAAAGATGATGTGGATTTGTTCTAGCCGTGTAGGCGGAGAGTGCAGACAGACAGCAAACCTGCATCGCAAGCCACAGCACTGCGCATTGCGTCCGTGTGCTGCGGACCTGGACAGGAACGTAGTGCTCCGGGTCCGGGACTCCAAAAGCGTCGGCCAGGCGCGCGCGGCGCTTGTGCCGCTCGCACTCGGCGGTGCACGGCAGCGGCAGCGGCTCCTGCCCCTCCGCCAGGACGACGGTGCTGCTGCGCCGGCCGCACGGGCACCGCACTGTGCGGCGGACGAGCGCCGGCATGGCGCTGCTGCGCACAGCACGCGAACAATGCTTAGCATGTTCATCCCGCGGTTGCTGGAGCTGTGCGCAAGATATGCTTACGCGCAAAAGCAGTCTCAAAACAATGATGATCTATGACAGCTCATCACCCAAAATTCCTTTCTGCTTTCCAAAGTTGGCTACTACGCAATACCATCTCAGGGCGAGACACCGAAGGGATGTACTCTGCATCAGCCGCTAACCAGACATCACCTGGCCTGCTGGGGTGCGGGTAGGTTGCCATTCGCCTGACCCTCGCCCGTGCCCTCGTCCGCCTCATCTTCCGAAGAGAACTCGTCAGGGAATAGCAGGCGCGCCGCGCGCTCGGTCTCAGACAGCTGCCGCGGCGCCCTGGCTTGCCGAGTTGCGGGGTCCGGCGGCGGTTGCGGCGCAGCAGCTGCCCGGTACCTGCACACATCACGCAGTTTGGCAGTGTGGTATTGACCCAGGCGCATGCTCGGTCATCACATCTGAGGATCTGAGGTGATCTGAGGAAGCCAATCCAAGCGCCGCTTCACTCGGTTGGGCTCAGCAAGCCAAAAGCGGAGCATGTCTCGATGCATTCCTGTCCTCCTGAAGGCTCACCCGCGCGCTGCACTCGACTGCGATGTCGAGCTATTGCCTGGAGCTCCGCCGAGGGCGGGAAACGCGGCCTCCTCCCTGGCCACGCGGGATGCCGCCAGCCGCGCAGCGTACGGGGCAGGGCCTGCCGCCGTGCCGCCGGGTGCGCCGATGGCGGGGAACTGCTCCTCCGCAGCAGCAGCAGGCGCAACCATGCCGAGGTCGTCGTCGATCATCCTCATGCCTGCACAGGACCAGATCCAATTTCTGTTCCTATAATAGAATTCCAACGCCACAAGTGGTGTGTAAGAGCCGCTGCACGACGACGTTGCTTGTGTCAGATGGCCGCACCGTCATGATGGCGGGTGGCGGCGCCCTGATGCCGCTGCCGGGATGACTGCTGCTGGTCAATGCCCGCAACCGAGCCCAGCTGCGCACCAGCAGCGAGACAGTGTCAGGCTGAGTCCCATCCATGTGCGGGCATGGTAGAGCAACGACAGGCATAGTACGGTGTGCAAGAGGGGCTGCAGCATGAAATTACATGCCTGCATTGGGAAAAGTTGCCGGCAACAAGCCGGTGGTTTGGCGCACCTGCAGCTGTCTGGTGGGAGCGCGGGGGTCCCAGCGCGGCATGCGCTGCGAGTGGCGCTCCCTGCGGTGCTGCTCCAGCTCGTCCGGCGTCGCGAAGGCCGTGAAGCAGCCCTCGCACTCCGGCTCCTCGCACAGGAAGTGCTCCGACCTAGCATCCGAATCGCCTCACAATGGTCAGTTCGGACTGACTTCTCATGTCCAGGGTGTCTGTGCCATTTACTGAGTGCCATGCTGTCTCAGGCCCTTTAAGCAAGACAAACGGAGGAATGGCTGATGTCAGTGCATACCAAGAGGACTGCTCAGTGCATATACGAATGACACGGGCTCCAGACGCTGACCTCAGATGGCTGATGAGCGGCTGTGCGTAGGGGAAGTAGTTGAAGTCGCCGCGCCTCCGCAAGCACACGTGGCAGCTGAAGTGCTCCCGCTGCATGTGCTGGAACAGCTCGTCGGAGCTGTAAAACCGCAGGGGCTGGCTGCCGTGGCCGCGGTGGTGACAGAACTCACACGCCGGATGGCTCGCGACGTGCGCAGGCAGCTCGGCCGGCGTCCACGCCTGAAGCTCCAAGGGAAATGTCCGATGCTCCTGCACATTTGCAGAAAGCGGCCTGACGAAGACGCGAAGACGGCAGATTGACGGTGAGCAAAACTGGCTGCACCACGCCGCATCAGGCAGGGAGGTTGCTTTCCCAGCCCGATGTGCATGCTGCGTGCGGCATGGCATGGCATCAAGGCATGACCGCACGGGGGTACTCCCTGACGTCCACCTGCAGGCAGATGGTGCAGATGCGACGCTGATGCGCGGACACCACGTGCGCGAGCAGCTCCTTGTTGCTCGGGAACGGAGCTGCTCGGCCGTGGCTCTGGCACACGCTGCAGCTCCTGCTGGTCATCTGCAGGCGAGCAGACGGCATGCAGCTCAACACGCTGTGCTGTCTCGTCGTCCATTCAAGACCACAACGCACACAACACAGGGCTCGTGCGCATCAGCAGCAAAGCGGCTAGCATGTGCTCACTCGCACCGACGCTGTGGCACAAAGCAGAGGGAGTCAGGACATGACTGGGAGAGAGCTGCGCTGAGGCAAGCGCGCACGTGCTGCATCTTCACATGCAGCGGCAGGCCACCCTTGGCAGCGCGATCGTCCACCAGGACGCCGCGGGCCCAGGCCGGCCGCTGCCACAGCTCAGAGCGGCGCTGCTCGAAGTCGGCGTAGCTCGGCAGCTCCGGCTGCCACGACGTGATCACGACCTGATGACACGCCATCAGGTTCAGTGGCTCATCAACTACTGCAGGTGCAGGCTTCGGTATCATAAGGTCTTCATATGGAGCAGATGATAGAATAAGCTTGATACAGCACGCAGCTGACCTCCTTCAGATCGGTGTTGCACAGCGGACATCGGTTGTTGTTGTAGCATAGCCGCTGCCGCAGCGAGCACCGCCCGCAGATCTCATGGTTGCACTGGCCGACAGCCACCTCCTGCCATCGCGCAACCGGCCTTGAGACCCAGCATGATGCAGTCACGCACGCACACGTCGCCGGACCTCTTTGCTTTTCGGCAGGCAAAAGCAGGGGTTTCAACATCTCATAGCCAATGGGCCGTACCTCAAGACGCTCTGTGCAGATGGGGCAGCTGTTCTCATCTGCCTCATCATCAGAAGTGTGCGCAGCGCTGTCGGACCCCTCTGCGAGCGGCGCTGACTCTGGCTGAGCCTCGCCTGCTGCCTGGCTGCGCGTGCCGCCGCTGCTGCTGCCGCCTCTGCCGGGCCGCTGCCTGCGCCGCCGCGATCGACCTGCCACGCCAAGGGCGCGCTGTGCTGACGCCTGTGCGTCTGACAGCGCCGCATCAGGAGGACCATTCACACCAGGATGCTGTCCGTCCTGACGTTGTAGCCGTGCCTGACCGGCCCGCTGTGTGCCGCGCCCTGCCTGGTGCTGACTAGAAGCATCCACGGCTTCCGGGACGAATGGCGCCGCGGACGCTTGAAGGCCGGGTGCAGGCCGAGGCGGGCGCCGCGCCTGCCGCCCCGAGCCTCCACCTCGCGCTCTGTCCGCCGCTGGCAGCCGCAGGTCGGCAAGCGCGCGCTCGGCAGCAGCTGCCGCTGTGTCTGCCGCTGGCCGCTGCCCTCTGCCTGGCCCGCGGCGGCCTCTGCCGGATACACGCCCGTTGGCTGCATTTGAGGCGGCCACTGGGCCTTCTGCAGCTCCTGGAGGCGCGGCACGATGGGCCGGGACTCGCGGCGCTGGGGCGGACCCGTCCTGCCCTTGATGAGGCAGTTGGTGCTGGACCGGGCCGGCGATATCACTCATGCAACAGGCTTGTTTGTCCACGATAGTGACAGCTTGCAAGGTATACCGGGCCGACGTCCAGCCCAAAACTATAGCCTTTGCCGTTAGTTAATAATCACGATGGCGTCGATGATCCAACAACAGCATCGCGGTGTTCATGTTACATGCATGGCATCCCAAGGCAGCCAATCGCGACCTGTGCTTCGTCGCCGAGAAGTGCTGTCGGTTGGGCTTGCTACCTTGCTGGCGACGTCCGACAGAAGTGAATGATCAGCCCCCAACCCCCTTCCTCGTGCGCCATGATCGGTGACCACTGTCACAGACGTGACGTCGGCATCCAACTTTTCCAAGCGGACGCAGGTGCCCACGCTTCCGGCTTGGAGTCTATTGAGCTACCAGCGCTGCCCCAGACACCAGAGGCCTTCAAAGCCTTGACGAACCGCGCACGGCAGAGTGCTGCAGCGGCTGAGGACGCATTCCTCTCGTCGGACTTCTTGCGAGACTTGAAGGACAAGAGTGACCTGAACCGAGACCAGTGCGTCGACTGAGCAGTGCTTGCCCGACAGATGCACATTCATACAGAGCTGCAGCTGCAGCAAAGTGAAAGTGACAACGCCGTCGAGGGCGTAATTTGGAAGGCGCCCTGAGCCAGGTTGTGCAAAGCAGGAGACGGAAAGACTTGGTCGAGAAATACTGTAGGCGCCAAGCGGAAGACGGGGTTGGTGAGCCTC
>JAABUX010005984.1_pt1 | contig 14713 bp, 15 predicted proteins | sample 5561851 | NCBI WGS metagenome assembly JAABUX01 (sample SAMN10711883, study PRJNA513361) | rock metagenome | isolation source: Antarctica rocks | place: Antarctica: Victoria Land, Richard Nunatak red sandstone | collected 2016-01-03 | reverse complement strand
GGTGTTACTAGATCATAATATTTGTTTACTAAATGGAGAGCATAGCGTATTTGGTATTCTGATGCCAAGACCTTGCTCGGCAGCTAGTACTAGCGCGGCCATTCCGGTGACAAGGAAAGGGATAAGATAAATCCCGTATTCAATAATGTTGGTGGTTGTTGCCAAGAAATCACGAGTGCCAAATTCGCCAGGATATGGGATAGAATAGGCGAAGTCGTTGGACGATCCTCGATTCTTCCATTCAACTCCTCCGAGATGGGAAGCTGATGACCCAATCTAAAGGCAAACGTATCTTAGCGATTGATTCGTCTTCCTGCATACTTTACCTAGGTAACGAGTTACGAGGCGCTTCTATTCATTGTAGATCCGACAGAAAGTTCGAACCAAGATTTCGACCTTTGTGAACCACGAACGCATCTTCTGGTCCAGCTTTGAAACACGATGAGTCCGTTCATTGTCCGAAAGTCTAAGATGGGGCTACAGGATATGGCGCACTACATCTTTAGGCCGCCTTCTCGGTGTTCGCATCTACTACGGAGTGCGCGCAGGAGACATTGACCGCGGTGCGAACAGGTCGCTGCTCGTGTACTTAAATGCGGTTATATCCTCGCCTCGGTCCTCGCCATTCGCCGTTCGCCATCGCGAACACACCTGAATCACAGCATTGAGAGCCCACTTTCCGAAATGACGACAGCAATAACCAACGTCCGCCTCTTCGATGGCCACGATTTCCACCCCACTCCCAAAACCGTAGTAATCACCGATACCACTATCGCCGGTATTTATGACAACAACAACCAAACTCCAAAAGACGCCACCATCGTTGATGGCAAAGGTCACACTCTCCTTCCCGGCCTCATCGACGCCCACACCCACACCAAAATCCCCCAACTTGAAATCGCTCTCAAATTCGGCGTGACCACCGAGCTAGAAATGATGGGCCACTGGACGCCCGCTCAACGCGAAGAAGTTGCCAGCAGAGACGACATCGCGGACCTTCGCACCGCTGAGTTCGGCCTCACCATGCCCGGCGGTCACCCAAGCGAGCTGCACAAACATGTCCGTGGTCCTGGCAGCGGTCGACCACCTCCAGGAACCACAGCAGCAGGTGGTCCCCCACCCCTCGGCGCTCATTCACACGGCCCTCCACCTGGCTTTGGCAGAGCACCCACTGCCAGCACCCCGGCCGAAGCTACTCAATTCGTTGCAGACCGAGTCGCCGACGGCGCCGACTACGTCAAAATAATGATCGAAGAAGGCAGCGTACTCGAGGCACCCGGCCTCCCCACGATGACTCGTGAAACCATGGAAGCCGCCGTCAAGGCTGCCCATGAGCACAAGAAGATAGCTATCGCGCACGCTCTCACCCGTGACGCAACCCGGCAGGCCCTAGCTATCGGCGTCGACGGCCTCGCCCACTTATACATCGACACAACCACCGAGGAAGGACCAGATACGGCTTTAATCGCTGCAATAGCGAAATCAGGCGCATTCGTCACACCTTGCCTATGCTTGAATGCTTCGATCATGGGCCAATCCCCAACATTTTTGGTCGACAATCCGCTTATATCGTCCAAGCTGGACAAGCCCTGGCTTGACACCCTGGCGGGCAAATTCAATACCTACCCCACTGGCTCTGTTCCTGTTATGCTTGAAACGGTGAAGAAGCTTCACGATGCGGGAGTTGCCGTATTGGTAGGGACGGATGCGAGTATGCCAGTACCGGCGTTAGGTGGGGTCGCGCATGGGGTTAGTGTGCATCATGAATTGCAGCTGCTTATGGAAGCGGGTTTCACGGTGGAGGAAAGTTTGAGGGCGGCGACGAGCGTACCTGCTAAATGTTTCAGTCTAGGAGATAGGGGCGTTATCGAGGCTGGGAAGAGAGCTGATCTGTTGCTTGTTGGCGGAGATGTGGCAAAAGATGTCAGCGCGACGCTTGATGTCAAAGGGGTTTGGAGGAGGGGCACAAGGTTGGCCATGTAGGGTAACATGACTGATGGTGTCGGACCGTTCCTTCTGATCTTTTCAAATCTTGACAGCATTGAAGCCCTTGATTGGTGCAGGTAGCGTAATATGAGCTCTCGAGCTTTTAGCAAACTCGGAGCGCCGGCCGGTCATCTTAGATAGAAGAAGACGGACCAAGTAACTTCTTCCTGCAGAGGAGGCAGAACAAAGCCCGTCACAGCCAGAGTCACATTATGTCCGTCATCTTCTGCGATTCTAGATCCTTGTTCAACTACTCAAGCTCTCAAAATAGCTCTTTCTGTGGAGCGCTTCTGCGCACACATTCCGTCCATCGAGTGTAGCTGATCTGTACTGGGTGGTGACATCGATTCGCCATGAGTCAAATCTGGTAGATCCTGCAAGTTATCCTCAGTAGCGGCCTGAGTGATGGAGACTTCGGACGACCCTGGTGAAGGTGTGGCCTGAGCACTGTCGGGAGACCTGTGGAGGATGTTTATGACTGTTCCAACGATTCTTTTCACAGATTTCTGTCGCCTTCCCATGCCAAGCCACAACCCTAGCAGCCACAGCAACCATACTGTGATCTAACAGCATTTCCTTGATGCAACATCCGACCTGAGCATTTCCCGACTCTATCATGGCTCCTAGCCCTGATAACCTGGGCTGGTTCAATAGAGGGAAGATGGAGCAAGTGATGGGTGTACCAGAGTCTCTCGATTACAAGATCGTATACGCCCTATTAGTCGCCTGCACCGTGACCGGCTTCTTCGCTATAGCTTTGTATATCGTTCAATTCATAAGGCTCATGCTGAGTCTGTTCGTTCTGCCCGGTAAATCCGTACGCTAGCTCTTGATGAATTTTCAGCATGTCAAGTGCTAATATACATCCCAGCTTCGTACGTTCGGTCAGCCCTCCAAGACATGGGCCCTCGTGACAGGAGCCTCCGATGGCATTGGGAAGGAATATGCACTTCAGCTCTCCCGCGCCGGCTACTCCACTCTCCTTGTCTCCCGCACCGCATCAAAGCTTGATGCCCTTGCTGCCGAGATCAAATCGAAATTTAATACTCAAACGAAGACCCTGGCTATGGACTTTGGCGCCAACAATGATGAGGATTATGTCCAATTGAAGGCATTGGTCGATGGGCTGGATATTGCCATCTTAATCAACAACGTTGGACGGAGTCATAGTATCCCTGTACCATTCACGCAAACATCACAGGAAGAGATGGAAAGCATAATCATGATCAATTGCCTAGCTACGTTACGTGTGACGCAGCTGGTCGCGGTGGGGATGACCCAGCGAAGACGCGGTCTGATCCTCACAATGGCCTCCTTCGGTGGAGTCTTCCCCACACCCCTACTAGCCACCTACAGCGGCAGCAAAGCCTTCCTCCAACAGTGGTCGACGGCGCTTGGCAGCGAGTTGGCTCCTTACAACATCAGCGTGGAAGTCGTCCAGTCTTACCTCGTCACATCTGCCATGTCCAAGATCAGAAGATCCTCGATGCTCGTGCCGACCCCCAGAGCCTTCGTGAGGAGCGTACTCGGTAAACTTGGGAGGACGGGTGGAGCTCAGGGATGGGCTTATACAAGCACGCCGTATTGGAGTCATGCGGTGATGCAGTGGGCTGTGGCAGCCTTTGTGAGTCCGGGAAACAGATTGCTGTTGGGGTACAACAAGTGGGCGCATAATGATATCCGAAGGAGAGCATTGGCGAAGCAGCAGAGGAACAGTGGAAAGAAAGGCATTTGAGCCAGAGGCCACACGTGTGATTCAATAATCTCATTCTCATCGCCTGTCTGATTCCTCCGAGTCAGGGCAGCTGTTGAGAAGCTGATACAGCTCATCAGGTTATCAGGAGAACGACAAACAACCTCTCTATCATACCAGTAAAGCGCGTCAGGAAGAGACAACCCATTTGGGCAACCCCTAACAATGCCGGGTCCATTCCATAAGCCGATCGACGACATTTTGCCCTCGTGCTCAATACACACTTTTGTCAAAGCTCGCAAGGTTTAGATCGAAGGCATGGCACATGAGTTCCGAGATCCGATGTACCTTACTATACAGTAGTCTCAACAGCCATTGCCACGTTAGTGATGTGGCGATGCGAGTAGAACGTCTATTACTCGACATCGATGGTCCGGAGACTTCTCCTATATCGGTAAAACTTTGTTCCGACGATTGTCCCCTGGTTATGGCGCCACGGCGCAACAGGCGCTGACGATCTTGAGTCGAGATTCGGCCACGCGAATTCCGTGCTTACAGCCATTCCAACCCGTTCCGCTTTAAGCAAAGCCCTTTCGTGCGGCGATCAGCATGATCAGTAGCATGCCCTCTCCCTGTCCTTCAACTGGCCCCACTATTTCACAGAGGGGAGTTTGTTGACTGTTGAGGACCGGATGATAATTAAACGTAATGGCGGGCGGGTGGCCATCCTGGAGTGGGAGATCAGGGTCCTTTGCCTTCTGAGCCTTCAGGGGATGCAAGCCTGGTGCGTACCTAGGCACGCTAGGTGGTCATAAGGGCGATCAGGAGGGAATTCCGTGGCTGTCCGGCTCCTTAGACCTCTAAGGTAGTTCAATTCGCAAGCATCCCTAAATTAGGGAGAGTGGGAAGGACGCCGTGCCCTGAGTTGTAAACGCTGAGTGGCGGAACTGGAGTCCAGGTTTGCGATCCTGCAAGATGTTCTCTGCACGATCGCTTGGTTGAAGGAGCCTTCCATACAGCGTTGCATGGAGAGAATCGTCGTCCATTGGCCCAGGCACCATCTCTCCAGCAAGAACATGCCGGCTCCACAAGGTTCCTACCGGTCGTTAGTGTCTGCGGCAAGAATTAGTGCATCGGACATCGACAGAAATAAGTAGAAGGGGAAAAGTGGCAAGTCTTGCCTGCAGGAAGCGTTCTCTAGCGACGGCTATCTCAGGTGCGGCATGGCAGTAGTGCCCTCTCTTTCTCCAATCAACACACAATCCTCCTTTAATCCCCCGCTCCCTCCCCTCACACGCTTAATCAATCTTCGGCTATTTGGACGACGGAGACTCCAAACGAGAGTAAAGAGATGCCCCACCAAGCCTAAAACATGCTTCTCATCGTTCTTCATGAGACACTTGGAAGTGTACGCGTGATGCTAAAACCAAATGAAGCAAGATCCATCCCGCGCGGCCTGGTACCTGGCTTGTGCCTGCAAGCTGAACCTGGCACTGTTCATCGTTGCCGCAAAATGTTGAGAGCTGTTCAATCTCCTTTTCGTTGTCACCGGTGTCGTTCATCTCCCCCAGAGTAAGTGCTATTCGCAACTAATCGACAGCATATCGATGCCTGCGAGCTCCCAGACCATTGCAGTAGCGAGAAGGACTCATGCTTCGTCACGAATATATTAGAGATTTCCACTATCATTACTTCGCCGTCATTCACTTTCACTACTAGCGAGTCCCGCTAGCAGTAGTCCTTACAAGCATCTGAAAAACTCTAGATTCACCTCTGATCTACTTGTCTCTTCTTTTCTTGTGCCCTTCTCTACCACTGTCAGCTCGATACGCAAGCATACAGCCTCAATTCCCAGAGTCTGGCTTGCGTCAGTGCAACTCTTCGCCTATGTGTTCACGCCTGCGATTGCAGTCTTGACCTCCATCAACACGTCCAGTGGTGTGCGTTTTCGCTCTGGCGACGGACGCGATAGATCCACCAAGATGGTCCGCTACCTCAATCCAGGCGGTTTCAACTTCGGCCCGGAGAACCTCGATGGCTACGGCATATCCAACATCGTCGTCGGCGTCATCTATTCCATTGTCTTCTACGCCGCATGTATCTTCCTCTGGCTGTACCGGCGCCATCCCGTCGTCAAGATGAGGAATGTCCCGCTCCTGCTACTGTCCCTCCTCATTCTACATGTCTTCGCCTTCATGGCCATGGTCGTTTACACCCTCAATGGCGCGTTCCCCTGTCAGGTGGAGTTCTGGTGCATGAATCTTTACCTGCCCATCGGCATAGGCCTGTTCCAAGCTCAGAACCAACAGCTTCTTATTGTCAGTCGTCAGCAGGCTCAGCTCACTGTCAACACCGAGCACTACAGGCCTCTACTCCCCAAGTCTGGACGCGGAATAGGTGGTCCTAGATATTGGTTGTGGCGCCTCAAGCTTTGGTGGAGGAGCAACAGTGAGGAGGGAAAATATCAGGGATACATCCTGGTTGCCATTATCGTCCAGGTAAGCATTAGGACCTTGACTGCTGTATCTGAGGCGCTAATGTCTTGGAATGTAGTTCACCGTCTCTTTCATTATTTATAATATCTCACGAAAGTTTAATCATTACGGGGTGGTGTCGCAGCACAAGTCCCCCGCTCTATGTCGACGTGGATGGGAATGGTAGGTTTTATTGCCTATGTAATGGTTGTGGTACTATATGCTGACGTCCTACTAGGGCACCGTCTGTGATTTGGCAATTTTCATATAATTGGATCTTCGCCCCGTACCTCATCTTCAAAATCCGCATGATTCGAGACATTTACCACTGGCGACTTCAGACCATTCTTGCCATTGTTGCTGGGTAGAGCCCTTTTCCATCAGCTCATTAGTAGCCGCTGATTTTAATAGGCTTCCCGGCACACCAATATGGCTCGCAGCGGTATACACGGATAGCTTCCATGTCGTCAACAAATACTGGCTCCCAGGCATGTGGTAAGCGATGTCTCACTCTTTGACACCTCAATCAGGACTAAATCTCCGTTTTCGAGGTTCGTGCCAGGTATCTACACTATGGAAGTAGTTGGTCTCGGATTTCCCATATACCAGATATGGAAGCACAAGCGCGCCGCTCGCGAAACCACCCGTGCTCTCGCTGATTTCGACGCAAAACGCCTGAATTCCCACGATGACTCTACGGCCTCTGGATCAATGAAGACTCGGTCCACCACTTCGAAACGAGGCAGAATGTATCCAATGGAATCCCTGGACGAATGCTTAGCTGGAAACTATGACGGCCTGCAACTTTATGCTTCCTGCATGGAATTGAATGGCGAAAACATCATTTTTCTCACCAAGGTCCTTGCTTTTAACACAGCTTGCCAGAAGGTCTTTCATGAGACTTGCAAATCTACGTCGGACTTCCGCCGCGCTCGCACTGAAATGTTCCGCGTCGGTTTGAGCATCTTCGTTAGCCTCATCCATTCGGCCACAGCTCCCTACCCCATCAACATCGAATTCTCAATCTACAAACGCTTGGACGCCATATTCGGCCCCGCAACCACATTGGTGGCCAGACCAAACTTTATTCGGAGCGATAGTATCACCACCGCGACTTCATCCAGTATCACGCCTTGGGATGAGCCTCTGGACCACGACGGAGCCGTCTCATCCAGCGACGAGAACCCCTTTGCGGAAAACTCCTTCCCGATGCATTCCATGAGCAGTGGCGGTCTCTCCACCCCTTCATCAGCAAAAGTCAAGGGCAACGAAAGCAGCGAGCATATCGTCTCCGTCAGGCCCGGCGAAGCCGACGGAGCCGCGGAAGGTGTCGCTATCGATCCGCTGCAGGGCGTCAGAGTCCCCGGAGATTTCGACGAGCGAGTATTCGACGCGGCCTTCAAGAGCGTACGATACATGGTCTGGACGGAGACCTGGCAGCGATACCAGGTGTGGAAACGGGGCCCGAGGAACTCGAGCCTTGAGAGAGGTCTCGATCGCTGAATTTTTTTGGATACCTAACGCTACGTACGAATGGATAGATGCGCAGTACATGTATGAACTACGAGGGCAATCGGATTACGGCGAATATGGCATGCTTCTTATGGCTGAGGCCGGGATGGGAGATTATATGTACAACTGAATGGATACCGGGGTGGGGAGCTCAAGAATAGATTTGCTTCTGTACATATTACACAGGGGGCTGAACCTCATGGCTGGCGATGGGGGGATTAGGGTACATACCTTACCATTACATAACTCGCAGGAAAAGGCTATCGTCAATCATGGAAGCGACTCCTTATCATTGCTCAAGGTCAATATCAACCATGCAGCACCTCGCATACCGTGCCACCGTGCGTGCCGCTAGAGGGATACTAAAAGGACTATTCTACTAGAAGGGTACCTTAGCTGCAGCGGCTTTGCGGCTTGCCTTTTTGACAGGTGACAATGACCTAGCTGTCATAAGGTACATAACCTCAGCAAGAGATAGGTATCTACAGCCCGTGCCCCCACCCGTGTATCGGCAAGGTACGCTTGTCTAATTAGAATAGCGCCGGTTTATGGTATGATACCATAGAGTAGAGTAGAGTAGTGGACTAACTCGAGGATTGTTCGCGGTATCTTCCGGAACACTATTCACTTACTCACAAGCGAGGAATGCCTGATCTCTATCACTCAAACCCTGCGATTGAGAGGTTGTGGTGTTGCTGGATACTGAAGTCGTATGAATGATCTCATGGTAATTAGAGTAGGGGGGGGTTTATTGAGAAGGCAGCGCGCTTCTTGTTGGCGAAGGACTCTTTTGGAGATGTGTATGGGGATTGGGAGATGTTGTGGAGAGAGGGGTAGGGGGTTGGTCTGGTCTAGATTTAGTATTTGATGAAGCTATTGTACGGAAAAGGGGGGATGATTATGTTGGGTGGGTGTTTTGCTGGCTTTGATTGTGTTGGTGGTTTGGAGAAGAACGATCTCTGTTCTTGTCTTAGAATAGTGGAATGGACTGTATGTAGGCAACTATGGTAAAACCGAGTTCGTCCAAATCACAAGTTCTCACCCAGCAGAGGGATCCATTCTGCCGAATGCCACAGTGTGTCGTAAGAGGCTGCTTCTATGGTCCCTGACGTCCACTCCTGCAAGGATAGAGTCGCGACATTCGTGGAAAGTATTGATGTCCCTCAACGCAAAGCTTGGAAGTGAGACCGTGGTTCTGAGGCGACATTGGCCGTCCTTGAAGGCTGCAAATGGGAATGGCTGATCCAGGAAGGGATGGTGGGTGGGGTCGATGTCACGACGTAACAGTGACGGGGTTACATGATCCAGAAAATTGAAGCAAGGCTTAGATATTTTGGAGTACTGCTACCTTGGCTCTGTAAAGCAATGGGTCGAAAACTATTAGACGCTTCGGATTGACATCATAGCGCATATGTCTCTGCAACGATTTCGCCTGGCCAGGTAGCTGTAGCTAAGGATGTCGAATCTGAGCCTGGTCTTCTGACTGAATCAGATTCGTAAGGCTCAGAGGCTGTGGGTGTCAGCAACGACTGGCTGGAGCCTGGCCCGTAGTCCTGGTTATTGGTCGAGAGGTCAATGGCCGTGTCTTTGAATGCCGTTGGATGTCAATATATGACAGCGACGATCCAAGCCAAAGGGGGGCAAAGCACTGGTCCGGAGTGGAGTGGAGCCAGACGGAAGATCGCCATGATTGCCAAATCGGTGGCCGCCGACCTCCTTCGGCCATGTGCAGATACGACTTCGTGACTCGGTTGACCCGGTTCTGGTCGGGACCTATCGTATTAGGCTTTTATAACTGCCAACGTAACCGCCATATGCACAGCACAGATCTATTCCAGCCACTGTAAGGTGGTCGACCTGTTAAGTCAAATGCATCTGGGTTTTCCACATGGAGTACAGGGAAGACGAATGCATCGAATCAAGAGTCCTCAGGGGGGCCAGAAATCCAGCCCACTCAGCTCGATGCAACGCAGACTCAGGTTGTCTACCACAAGTCCATCCATTGCGGGTCGGACAGGAATTTGCCCCTATCACAAACAATTGCCCGACTCTGACCATGCTGCTACACGGAATTGGACAATGCCATTCAGGGGAATCCAGATAAGATAAAAAGCCGTGGCGCTAGAGCCAAGCGCGAGCCATGAGCCCTGATGACGGAAACGGCTGTTCTAGTGAATACCTTGATACCTAGAATACAACATATCTCCAAAATAGATCTGCAAGCCATGACCAGACTAATGGGAACAGATCACGAGGATGTCGGTTGCGATTGCTCACGGAAGCAACCTCGTATGTTTCCCAGCAGCGATGTGGAGGCCAAACATCAATACTTATCTAAGCCTGCTCCAATCAAGGGCATTCGTGTGGTTCATGTACTGTATGCCGCTTTCGAGAGACTGTGACTGGTGGGGCTGATGGCCGAAAGGTCGAACAACACTGTCCATGGGGAAAGGGATCATCGTTCATGGACGCAGGGTCACCGTTACGACTCAGTCCCTTGAGTGGTAAAGGCCAGTAGCGTCTGCGGCAAAAATAGGGGAAGCACAGGGTGGTAGCGACCTGAATAGTCTGATCAGTGATCACGATCATTCTGGCCAATGGCCGTTACCTGCCTTGATCAGTGCAGCTTTGTAAGGTTCGACACAACGCCCTCAACTTCACCACCACCACAACAGTAGAACAGCGCAGCTTGAGGAAAAGCTTTGGCCAATTGGCCATGGCATCTGTTGGCGCAATCCTCCCGTGCTGGACCTAAACTCTACTTCTATCCACCCTATTCGGCCGTCTCATGGCCCTTTGACTCGGACAACAACTCTAATTCCCCATCCTTACCATCTCCACAGGAGCTTCTCTTATTACGCACCACCTCACATCACAGCACAATGACTCCTTCCTGCAGGCAACACTTCTCAGCTCCCCCTCCGCAGGTCATCGCACGTCGCTCACATCCTTATCCGCCCTACTCCCCCACTGTCATTTGGCAAGGCTAGACGAAGGGAGCCTGCAGCAGCCCCCAATGTGCAACGGCTACCTCGAAATACTTCGGTGCAGATTTGGCCCACCTGCTAGCATTCTTGGGCCTCGATGATAATCGATTGTCCGTCCTATAAGAGCGCGGGGCCTCCAGAGTGCGTGCAGTTCCCACAACCTGCTCTGCACGAGACGCAGACCTTGAGTCTGTCTGAGCCCCGGAGAGTATTATAGAGATACCGAAAGCAGAGACGCCTTCGAGCACCGACGCAGAGATTGAGGCTGATCGACAATGCCCGAGGCAGGTGGGCCGGCGCAACATGGACAGCTGCAAGGCAAGGCCAAAGGACCGCGAGAGCAGGCCAGTGGGGGCATCGAACCCTCCTCGTCCGACACCCAACCGTCCATCAAAGATCCAGCCAGAACGTCTGAGGTGAAAGCCCGGAAACGAACCAAGACTGGATGCCTCAGTAAGTCCACTCGACCGTTCTGCTCCAGGTCCTCGGATTCTGACGTATTATAGCATGTCGAAAACGACGGATAAAGTGTGGCGAGGAGCGCCCTACCTGCAGAAACTGCGTCAAGTCAAAGCGCGATTGCGAAGGCTATATTCCTCGAGTGATATTTAAAGACCCTCTCGGGGCCTTTCGTCCCGGTCAGCATGGCATCGCTGTCCGCACTCCGCAGGGTTCTGATCACAATGGGGCTTCGGGTATCTACGGAAACATGCCATCTACTCCTGCGGATACCCCAATTGCGCCGCGTCTTCCACTGTATACAGGGCAAGCTGGTTATGGCCCAATACCAACTGGCAGTGGGCAAGTCGGGCCCGATGCTTATTACAGCGTCCCTGGCTATGTGTACGCCCCTGTGAATAATGGCAACCATACGCAACAATACTCGCCACAGGGTGCTTTACCTCATGTACCATTCCAAGAAGCTTTCAATGGCGGAAGCTTTGCGGGAGCGCAGGTTAACCATACCCCATATCGAAGTCTTACGCGACAAACCACTGGAGAAAGTGACAGCGGCATTGACATGGGCTATCCTGATGTCCCCACTGGATGGTCGAATAGTTCAGAATCGTCCACTGCCCAGTCAGCCGAGTTTCCACTCATATACGCTGAGGATCCCACCTTGATGTTGTTGGGGCAAACTTCTCCCGCTTCTTACTGGACAGAAGCATCGCAAAACCAATATTCGGAAGGCAAGCCATTGGTATCCCCGCATACAGTCTCAGGCAATCCTACTTTCACTAGAAACCGGATTACAGATGCCTTCGGTCCCCAGGTCGACAAACATTATCAGCCCTATGAGGTGCACAAAACACCCTGGGTTGAGGAGCCAGAGGACGAATACTACGACGTGGATTCAGAAGACGATATGTACGATCTAAAGCTTCCATTCGGAGGGACTTCATCCTATAATCTAGGGCCGTTAATAGCCATGTCGGCGAACCACAGTAACGGAGGCAGCAGATCAATGACGAATTTTTTGAACGAAGCCAATGTACTTGCGAGCTACCATCCGTCATACGCAGCTTCTCCTCTCATGGATGTCCACACTGCAAGGATTTTTTGCCATTTCATAACCGCCACTGCGCCAAGTCTAGTTGTCTGCGAACGGCGTTCGTCCGACCCTGCGGTAATCTTTTCAGGTGTCCCAGTCCCCAAGTCGCAACGCTCACTATGGACGTATACTCTACCAATGCTAGCTTTGAAGCATCAAGGGCTCCTTCATGCAATGTTAGCTCTGGGAAGTCTACACATAGCCAAACTTCAGCAAACCTCCCCTACGCCGTCTTTGAAGCACTATCACTACGCATTGAGGAGAGTAGCTAAGGCGCTGAGCAATTCGAAGAAAAAGAAAGAGCCTGCGACCCTTGCTGCGACGCTGTTGCTCGGCTTCTACGAAATTACGACAGCCGAACACAACAAGTGGAACAGCCATCTTTCCGGTGCCCGGGAGCTCATTATGGAAATAGATTTCGCTGGAACGGCCAAAAAGATAGAACAACACAGGTGCCGGCGAGAGGAAACAGAAGCCAAGAGAAGATATCAGATGCAAAATGGCCATACCAACTATCAATCTTATGCTTATGGAGAGCCGGACGACTTCCCAACGAAGGAGGACCGACAGTTGGATGAAATATTCATTGATACGCTCATGGGCTGGAAGACAAAGTATGATCACCATGGCCGAGTGATTGACGATAGCGATTCTGGTATCATATCCAACGAACCCTTAACCTCTCAAGACGTCGAAAATTTCGAGATACAAAGCGATCTTTTTTGGTGGTATGCGAAACAGGACATGTATCAGAGTATCGTGAGTGGCAACCGCCTATTGTGAGTTTAATATCTCTTCACGTAAACTTCGACTGACCGAACTCCAGATTGTCCTATGATCGCTGGAGCCAATGTCCACCCCGAGCGCCGATGGGAAGGCTAGACACGGTATATGGCAGCTGGGATCATATGGTCTTGCTTATGGGTCGGATGGCGGATTTTGCAAGTAAAGATTTGCCCAGGAAGCTTAGAAGACAGAGGGAGGCAGAGAAGAAGGCTCATACGCAGTCTCAACGCCGCGACGATCAGACGGCTCAGGTCTCACCTCAGCAAGAATCATCTACCATGCCAAACGGTATGCAGACTCGCCCGATGTACGGCATGATGCCGGATCCCGGCCCTGTCCGCCTCCCTCCTGGCTTCAATCAGGCTCAGCATGATGCAATATACGCCGCTCCCATACCCAGTGAAGATAAAAGCTTGGAGACCGCTACATATGAAGCTGAAGCTGAATGGGCCTCAATCTGGAACGCTTTCGACGTGTATTTTGCAGCTCTCGGACCGGCCTATGCTCCCCTCGAAGCCGAGCATATGACGCCCATGGCCACCCCGTTCGGTCCAGCCATCCATTACCGGTCGTACTCCATAGCGTGTGTTCTCACCATGTATTATTGTGGGCGAATCATCTGTATGCGGGTAAACCCTAACATGCCACCGGCCGCTATGGCAGCTGCCGGCGTCGCCGCTCGATCAACGGCACACTACGCCAACACAATTGGCCGCATATGCGCCGGCATCCAACCCGTTGACAGCACCATTTCGATCAATCCCCACCATGGCGCCGCTTTGATGGATTGCTGCATGCCTCTGTTCCAGGCAGGTGTTCAGTACACGGATCCCGCTCAACGCGGCTGGACCATTACAAAACTGCGTGACATCGCCCGTTTGACCGGTTGGCAGACCTCCTCTTTAATCGCCAGCGGCTGCGAAAGAGCATGGATGCGAGCGGCGGAGATGGGCAGAGGGCCGCCGTACAACCGGACGATGAACGAGAACGCCAAGGACGATCGAGTGGCTGGCAGAGGGAGAGATCCGAAGATGATGGAGGTTCCGGCGAAGGACAACAACGATCGCAGGTTCATCACTGTGAATGCGGGGACCAGGGTATATTGGGCACTGGGTATCCTGGGCGTGGAAGAGGATATGAAGGGCATGAAGCTGGATTGAGCGCACAATGTTTGAACTTCACACAATTGGATGAGGAAGAAGTAATCGTCAACGCACAATCGATATGGATTCGCTCGGAAAAGTTTGACTGGATCGTCTGGACAAGGTGGATAGGGAGTCGCATATATGTACTGGGTTATCATGGGCGGATTATACCTAGGGGGGGGTTCTGGAGGATTATGATGGGCGACACGTATACATGGTTTTTTTTTCGGCTGGATTCTTCGATGGGTTTTTATAAGGTATACCCTGCTTGGTGGCTGGCGGGTTTGGAGAACTAAGGGTAGCGACGACGATGATTGTACGAATATTCATGAGGTATGGTAGATAAAACACGTATGAAAGATAATTCTGCTTTGAGGAATTCGGTACATGTCGTTTCATGGATGGATGGATGGATGGATCTTCTAGACCCCGGTTAAAGGGATAACAGCGGACCTTGTCAAAACGCCCACCCTCCTCCCTTCCAATCGCGCTGCATCCGCCGTCATCACCAAAACCCCTTCATCCATCCATCCCCCATCCCCCATCCCCACCCCACCCCACCCCCCCTCAAACCTCCC
>JAABUX010005983.1_pt1 | contig 14713 bp, 16 predicted proteins | sample 5561851 | NCBI WGS metagenome assembly JAABUX01 (sample SAMN10711883, study PRJNA513361) | rock metagenome | isolation source: Antarctica rocks | place: Antarctica: Victoria Land, Richard Nunatak red sandstone | collected 2016-01-03 | reverse complement strand
GCTCAGAAGACCGAGGCCCGGGCCGCGTGCTCGGTGCTGAACCGGATGACCAGGCTCGGCATGCCGGTGTCGCAGCGCATCGCCTGAATGCACTTCTGGCTGGCGGGCTCACGTCCACCGCCCGATTTACACACCAACGCCCCGTCGCGCCGCTTAACGAGGGGGCAGTCATCAGCGCCACATGGTAGCGCGGGAGATTTCCCGCCATTTATCTCTGAAGGTTACAGGCGGCCTGCTTCGTGGCCGCCAGACTACCGAGGGCGCGACCGCATTCACCGGAAAACCCGGGTTAGCGGCGGGTTGAGCGGTCATTCCGGGGCTGTGCACTAAACCTCCCTGATCTTGGGCTTGCTGGACCCAGTGTTTCCGGGCTGTTTTCGAAACCGTCGTGACTGTGACTGTGGCGCAAGAAGGCCATCTGCTGAATGGCCACGAGCACCTTAGCCAGGATCGAATTTTCAAGAGCGGCGGTCATTGCACAGCCTCATCATCACGGTTCACGGAACCGTGAGCAAGCCAGAACGGTGGTCTCCCGATCCGGCCTTTCGCATTCGACGCGGCTTGCCTGTGGATCAGCGTCGTCAGGGACCCTTGACCGACGCTGGGGTCGTGAGATGAATAGCCGGTTTGTCAGAGACTTGCCGGCGGGACCCTGGTGCCGATGAGGGTTCCTGCCGCGAGCCGATCAGCATGCAAACAGTGTACGGCGCCGCGTCGCGGTACAAGCTTTGCAAAAGGTCTGCTACTACGAAGGCTACGGGACTATGCACCGCTATCACGAGACCTCGGGGTGACTGGTGTCGGAAGGATCAAGAGCCTGGGTTCGTGCGCTAAGCGCTGTTGCAGGCCTGACCGAAACAGGGCGCACATTACCCCAGCGCCTGCCGGAGCTGGCGGAGCGCTTCGGGCCGCGGCCGGCACTTGGGTCAGAGGCGGGGTCGTTTACATATGCAGGCTTGGCGGCCCGGGCAAACCAGTACGGGCACTGGGCGCTGCAGCAGGGGCTCCGCCCTGGCGAGGTAGTTTGCCTGATGATGGCGAACTGCGCCGAGTACACGGCAATCTGGCTTGGCATCAGCGGGGTTGGCGGCGTGGTCGCATTCCTGAACACCGGGTTGCGGCAGGGCGCTCTGACCCATGCCATCGACATTGTTGCACCCCGGCACGTGCTGGCCGACGTAGCTCTGGCCGACGCGGTGGAGGCTGTGCGTCCATGTCTGTCGCCCGGGATCGGCTACTGGGCACATGGGGCTGATCGCGCGGGATGGTGCCGCATCGACGTTACCGCGCTGCCGGGCGATGCGGTCTGGGCGGCGCGGCTGCCGGCGCTGGCCGACCGGGCGCTGCACATCTATACCTCGGGCACCACGGGACGACCAAAAGCGGTCAACGTCAGCCATGCTCGGGTGCTGGAGTGGAGCTTGTGGTTCGCCGGAATGATGGACATCGGGCCGGATGACCGGATGTATGACTGCCTTCCAATGTATCACAGCATTGGCGGCGTGGTAGCGGTCGGCGCGATGCTGGTGCAAGGCGGGTCTGTGCTGATCCGCCCGGGGTTCTCTGCGACCGGCTTCTGGGACGACGTCGTGGATGGCGGCTGCACGGTGTTCCAATACATCGGCGAGCTGTGCCGGTATCTGGTGAATAGCCCGCCGCACCCGCAGGAACGCGCGCACGCACTGCGGCTAGCCTGCGGCAACGGGATGCAGGCTGAGGTCTGGACCCGGTTCACGCGACGCTTCGGGGTGCCCCGAGTGCTGGAATACTACGCAGCCACCGAGGGCAGCGTATCGCTTTACAACACCGAGGGACGGCCCGGCGCGATCGGCCGCATCCCGCCCTATCTTGCCCACCGCTTCCCCGTGGCGCTGATCCGGTGTAGCCCAGAGACGGGCATGGTCTTGCGAGACGCCGAGGGCCGCTGCCAACGTTGCAATCCGGACGAGGCAGGGGAGGCGATCGGCCCGGTGCCGGCGCAGCACCTTTACACGGACCCCGGTGCCTCGTCGGCAAAGGTGCTGCGCGACGTGTTTGCCCCAGGCGACGCCTGGTTCCGCACCGGCGACCTCATGCGGCGCGACCAGGCGGGCTTCTTCACATTCGTCGACCGCATCGGCGACACCTTTCGCTGGAAGGGCGAGAACGTGGCGACAATGGAGGTGGCCGATGCCCTCGGCGCCTACCCTGGCATAGCAGCGGTGGTCGTCTACGGCGTACCCGTGCCGGGGACGGAGGGCCGGGCCGGGATGGCGGCCCTTGCGGTGGATGCGGCATTCCACATTGAAGGGCTGCACGTCCATGCGATGGAACGGCTGGCGGAGCATGCCCGGCCGGTGTTCCTCCGCCTGCGCGCCGCGCTGGACGCCACGGGGACGTTCAAACCGGTGAAGGCCGACCTGATGCGGGACGGCTTCGATCCCACGGGCATCGGTGACGCGTTGTATGTGCTTGACCGGAGGCGCGGGTATGTGCCGCTCGACGCGGTGCTGTTCGCCCGCATCCTGGGCGGTGACGTGCGGCTTTAGGCCGTGTTGCCAGCGTCCACGGTCAGCACGGTGCCGGTGACGTTGCGTGCACCGGAACTGAACAGATAATCCACCGCGGCGGCTATGTCCTCGACTTCCGGCATGCGCTTCAGGGCGCTGCGACGAGCGATCTGCGCGCGGTGCCCAGGCGTCAGGTCCTGGGTCATCTCGGTGTCGACGAAGCCCGGTGCGACCACGTTCACCGTGATGTCCAGTGCGCCCACCTCCCTGGCCAGCGAGCGGGCGAAGCCGAGCAACGAGGCTTTCGTCGCGCTGTAAACTGAGAGGCCGCTGAAGCCTGTGCTGCCGACGACGGAGGAAATCATCACGATCCGCCCGGCGCTCGCTGCCATCATGGGACGCACGGCGTATTTGGTGAGCATTATGGGCGAGACCACGTTCAGCCGGATCAGCCGCTCGATCGCCGCATCGGGCATGTTCGCCAGCACCCCACTTGTACCGAGGGCGGCGTTGTTCACCAAACCATAGATCGGCCCAAGATCTCGCCGCAGCCCGCGCATCAGGCTGGGAAGGTTGGCCAGCTCGGCGAGGTCGGCAGCCTGGAAGTGCAGCCGATCCCCCAACTCGGCACGGGCAGATGCAAGGGCGGTACCTTCCCGGCGCGCGATGGCAATGACGCGGAAGCCCGAACCGGCCAGACGCCGGGCGATGCCAAGACCCAGTCCACGGCTGCCGCCGGTGACGATGACGTTACGCAACGTGTCGCGCGAGCTTGCCGGACGGCAGCACGTCCAGCACCGGGACGATCCGCAACAGGGCGGGAACCTTGTACGGCGCAAGCCGCGCGCGACACGCCGCTAGGATCGTCCGGCGTAGCGCGTCGTCCTCCGGGTCGTCCACGACCACCTCTGCCGAAACTACAGCGCCAGTGATCGGGCTCGGCCGGGCGCGCACGCGCGCGGCGAGCACGCCCGGATGGGCGTTCAGCACGGCCTCGACCTCTTCTGGGTATACCTTTTGGCCGCCCACGTTGATGACGCCGCCAACCCGGCCGAGGAAGTGGTAGCGGTCGCCTCGCAACGCCACGATGTCACCGGTGTCGACGAAGCCGTCCGCGTCGGCCAGGGACGGGGCGGGGCCGAGATAACCGGTGGCGGTGCGGGCGGAGCGGATGCGCAATGTGTCCCCGGCCACGCGGAGTTCGGCCGGGCCAGGAGCGCCGACCCAAGCTGCGGGAAAGCCGGCCAGCCCGTCGGTCACGTCAAACGCAACACCAGCCTCGGTCGAGGCGAAGGCGTGGGCGACGCGGACAGCCGGATAGGTGGCGTGCAACCGGTCCAGCACTGTCTGGTCGGCAATCTCCCCAGATAGGCGCACATAGGCCGGAGTGATAAGAGCTGCCTGTCCGCTGATCAGTGCCCGACGCCAATGGGAGGGTGTCCCGGAGATGTGCGTGACCCCCTCGCGTCCGGCACGGGCCAGGAACGCCGCTGTCGATTCCGCCGCATCGGACAACACCATGGACCCACCGCCCAGCAATGCGCGCAGCAGGATCTGCAATCCGCCATAGCGCCGGACGTCATAGAACGTGCTCCACACCGCTCCGCCGGACACCGGCCCGATCGGGCCGGTAAGACCCGGCAAAGTGTGTGACACGAGCTTCGGGGCTCCCGTCGTCCCAGAGGTGAACAGCACCCATTCGGTGTCGCACTCCATAGCGTAGCGGGTGCGGCGTGGGACGAGGCCCGAGTTGCATCGTAGGACGCGCAGGCCGGTGCGTGGCGCCGGGTCGTCGGTGAGCAGTGTGTCGATCTCGGCTTGGCAAATGATCGCATCCAAGTGCTCCGGCGCGGCATCGGGCGGCGCCAGCACCAAGCGGCGAGCGACACCATCCAGTTCGAGTAGCGCCAGGGCCGCCGGCAGCTGTTGCACCGTCTGGATCAGCACGGACCGGCCTTGCAACGCCGTTGCGTCAACGCTGGTGCTGCTCTCCAGGTCCGCGATGGCCACGCGGCGCCCGAGCCCAGCCATCACGCGCTGCGTCGACAGCCCGCCCGCTATGGTCAACTCCCAAAGCGTGCTGCGGCCAATACCAGCCTTCTCAACGCTTCGCTCAACGAGCATTTCCAGACCGCCCTGACGTCGTCAAATATGGGCCAAGCCGCCGGCGGATGCGCGTTATCGTTTCCGAAAACGTGCTCGCCCTGTTACCGCGCTGGTACAGATTCGTCGGCCAGTCTTGGACCATCGTGGCCGATGGTCTCGGAGACTAGACGCACATCTCCGGGGCTGACCGATTCCGCAGGAGCGACCGCACCCTCATATAGCGCAATGACATCGCCGATGGTGACAGGAAACGGCGCATCGTTTGCCGTACTGAATGGATCAACACCAAGCTCCTCCTCAAGCCGCGCAACGATCACGGCGAGGCACAACGAATCCAGCCCGGAATCGAGCAGGGGCAAGTCATCGGTCAGCGGTGCCGTCCGCTTACCATGTTCGGCGGCAACCTGCGAGATTTGAGCAATCACACTGGACCGTATCGTCATGACCAGGTACTTTCCATCGCCAGAAAATTCTGAAGTTGCAGTACTCGCATCGATAATGCGACTGTAATACGAACGCAAGGATTATTGGACGTGGGTCAAGCCCCGCTGCGTTGTAGAGAAATAGTGAACAGCGATTGCCAGGATGTGATTGCTCTGTTGACGGAAGGGTTCGGCCGCGAGCGCGACCGAGGCTTTTGGGAGCAAGCAATGGAACGGTTGGCTCGGCATAACACGCCACCCGGCTTTCCGCGGTTTGGCTACATGCTGGACAACGCTGGCACGGCAGTCGGCGTGATTTTGCAAATCTTTTCGCAAGTGCCTGGGTCCGACGGGGTGCGGTGCAGCATGTCAAGCTGGTACGTGATGCCGGATTTTCGGATGTACGGGTCACTACTAATCTCGCGAGCGCTACGGCATGCGGCGACCTATACCAATGTAACCCCAGCGCCGGAAACCTGGCCGCTGTTGGAGGTTCAGGGTTTTGTCCGGTATTGCAGCGGGCGAGTAGTGGCACCGCTGTGGCTTGCTCGCGGCTCGGACGCGGCGCGTGTGCTGCCGTTCGCGGACGGGATGACGCCCGACGAGCACCTGACGGCCACTGACATTGCGCTGCTTCGGGACCACGCGGGTTATGGCTGCATCAGCCTGGTGTGCGACGCAGGCGAGCGGCGCTATCCCTTTGTGTTCGCGCCGAGGCGACGGCTGGGCGTCGGCAGAATCGCAGGGCTGATCTATTGCAGCGCTGCCGCGACGGTGCCCCGCTTCGCCGGGGCTCTCGGCCGGTACCTGGCACGGCACGGTTTCCCGTTCGTGGTGCTGGACGCCGACGGCCCACTGCCCGGCGTGCCGGGCCTGTATACCGACAACCGACCCAAATTCTTCAAGGGCCCAGACCGGCCACGGCTCGGCGACCATGCGTACTCAGAACGGGCCATGTTCGGCTCCTGACCGTGCCCAGCTTGCAGCCGCACCCGGCCGCCAATACCCACCTCAGCCCAATGGCAATGGCTTTGGTTGCCAAGGGCGCTAGCCGGCCGACCCGCTTGTCCGGCAAGCCGCTTGCATTGCGTCCGCGACCTCCACGATGTCCTCGCGAGTCGTCTCTCCGTGGGTCACGCAGGCGCGGACAACGTCGCGCCTTTCGAACCGAGCCGCTGACACCCAGGCACGGCCGGAGGCAAGGACTCGCCCAACCACGTCCCGGACCTCGCCAGAGCCGAGCGGGGGCTCGGCGCACAACACTGCCAGCGCCGGATCGTTCGCCATATGCCACCCCCTCGCCACCAGACAATCGCGAAGCAACGCGGCCAAGGCAATGGATTGCTCCACATGTGCCCCATAGCCCGCCCAGCCCCCCGACGCGAGTGACAGAAATAAGCGGAGGCCGAGAAAACGGCGCGACCACTGCACGGAGGTAACGTACGGATCGAGTGACACCGCGTTCGACGGCATGAAGCTGGTCGAGACCTGGAACACGGTTGACAGCACCGGCGAGTGTGCGGTGATGAACATGCCGCAGCCCATTGTCGTCGCGAACCATTTGTGGGCGTCGATCGTGACAGAGTCAGCTCGATCGATCCCGTTTAGGAGGCCGCGCAGCCGGTCGGATGCGATCAGCGCCCCACCCCACGCCGCATCGACGTGGTACCACAGGGCGAAGCGTCGGGCGATCTCGGCGCAGTCGAGCAGGGGGTCAATCATGCCCGCAGCCGTTGTCCCGGCCGTGGCAACGATCATGATGGGCACGCAGCCCTTGGCTAGATCAGCAGTTATCGCATCGAGCAGAGCGTCCAAACTCATGCGGCCGGTTCCGTCCGTGGCGACCAGGCGCAGGGCGGAGCGGCCGATGCCCGCTTGGTGAGCGATCTTGAGCCAGGCAAGATGGCAGTCGGTCGATGTATAGAATACCGGCGGCCCCGCAAAGGCGCGGGCGCCGTCTGTTGCATAGCCCGGCTCTGCCCGGGTGAGAGCGCAGAGGAGTGCCGTGTAGTTTGCCTCTGCCCCACCGCTCGTGAAGTGCCCGGCGGCCTCAACCGGCAAGCCAGCGCGTCGCGCGACGGATCGGATAACGTGGGCTTCGATTTCGACCGCGGCCGGCGATGTCGTGGCACTCGCGAGCTGAGGGTTGAACGCCGCCGCAATCCGGTCCGCACATTGCGCAGGAAACGTAGGCGCCGGGTTGAACAGCCCGAGATAGCGCGGATGCGTAGCCTGGGTTATGCCGTGTTCCATCTGCGCGATGACCCATGTGAGCAACGCGTCGAGCGGGCGAGAGGCGGCAAAATCGAAGCCGGCGAGCGTGTGCCTGAAAGCGTCCTGGTCAAGCCTTGGCGCGACGGCGCCCAGAATGACCCGTTCGTGGGCTTGAGCCAGCTGACGCGTTAGGACATCGTCCAAACGTGCACGCTCCTCGGCAGGCGGAAAAAGAGCCGAGATCTGCGGCTTATCAGGCAGATTTTCCACGCCCATCCTGTCTCCCTAGAAGCCCCCGGCCACACCACTGTGTATGCGTTCGTTGTCGCGGAGCGGCCCATCGCCTGCTTCTCTCTTCCGCTGCGTGAGGTAGAGCAGCCAATTCGCATAAAGCTGGACGGCGGGCTCGCGCCAGTCATGGGGTGGCGCCCACCCGTTCAAGGCGGCCGCTAGGCGCTGGAGTAGGGCAGGATCCCTTATCCGCAGCGCTTGCTCGCGAAAGAGGCTGAGCGCGGTCTCGGCGCGCTCGTCGAAGTAGTCGTGTATCGGGTCGGGGTAGGTGTCCCGCTCACCCGTAAGAAAGCGCGCGATGTCCCGGCGGTACTCGCGGAGCAGCGCCTCCGGATCGTATTCGGGATGACCTTGCAGGAACAGAAAGAGGCTTCGTCCTTCCTTGACGAACATGTCCGCGCCAGCGTCGGTCAGACGTGAAAGGACGCGATAGCCGCTCGATGTCAGCGCCCCCTCCGGTAGGTCGTTGTATCGAGTATGTGGGACCCGCCAGCAGGACGGCAGTCCTGCCATGAGGGCATGCTCCGCCGTCTTTGTGCAGGAGAACACGCCGGAAAGCTTCGAGGCGAACGGACGTCGTGCGATCCTGTCGGTGCGGAGGACGGCGGCTTGGGCGGCCAAGCACGACCAGATTGTAGAGTCGGTGTGCTCCTCCGCCCAATCGGTCAACTGCGCGAGGGCGGGCCAGTAAGGTTCGTCTTCCAGAGCGCGGGCACGAGGTTCCGAGCCGGTTACAATCAGGCCGTTGATATTCTCATCCCATAGCTGGTCGATACTCTCGTAGAATTGGGCAATATGCGCTCGACCAGCCGCTCCGCGAGGAATTTGCGGCAGACTAACAAACCGGAGGCGGACCGCGCGGGCGCCGGAGGCGGCCGAGAGCAGTGCCAGAAATTGCCGCTCCGTTGCGCGGAGCGCAGTGTCCGGCATGTTATTGACGAGGCAGAGAACGACCGGCTCGGCCTCGCCTTCGCGACGGCAATATTCATTTAAGCCAGGGGCGTGAATACTCACGCTACAAAGCCGCGGCAGTTGCACGGTGGCCCGGCCCCGCCGAGGTTCCAGCGCCTACCGCCGCATCGAGCGCTGTGTCCAGATCGGCGAGGATGTCGTCCACGTGCTCGATGCCGACGCTCAGCCGGATCATCTCTGGAGTAACGCCGGCGCTGCGCTGCACCTCAGGCGGCATCTGCCGATGCGTTGTTGAAGCGGGATGGCAGGCCAGAGACTTGGCATCTCCAAGGTTCACGAGCCGCTTGATCAGGCGCAGCGCGTCGTAGAACAGCGTTCCGCCCGCAAATCCGCCGCGGACGCCAAAGGTCATTAGCGAGCACGCACGTCCGCCTAAGTATTGCTGCACGAGCGCGTGGTAGGGATTGTCTGCGAACCCAGCGTAGTTGACCCACTCGACCCTGGCATCATCCCGCAAGAACTCGGCGACCCGCCGTGCATTCTCGACGTGGCGCTCCACGCGCACAAAAACGCTCTCGATCCCCTGTAGGAGCAGAAACGCGCTCAGCGGTGACAGGACAGCGCCGGTGGTGCGCAGATACACGCTGCGGAGCCGGGCGGCGTAGGCCGCTCGGCCGAACCGTTCCGTGTAGATCAGGCCGTGATAGGACGCGTCTGGCTCGTTGAACTGGGGATAGCGTTGGGCGTGCTCCTCCCAGGCGAAGCAGCCGCCGTCCACGATGATGCCGCCAAGGGTCGTCCCGTGGCCACCCATAAACTTCGTCAACGAATGCACGACGACGTCCGCGCCGTGCTCGAAAGGACGAAGCAGGACCGGCGTTGCAACGGTGTTATCGACGATCAGCGGCACCCCGTGCCGGTGAGCGACCTCGGCCAGCGATTGGAGGTCAGCGATGTTGCCCGCGGGGTTGCCGACGCTTTCGCAGAATACGGCGCGGGTGTCGTCGTCCATGGCTGCCTCGACGTCAGCAGGGCGGTCACCGGTGGCAAATCGGGCGCCAATCCCCCATCGCGGCAGCGTGTGGGCGAGCAATGTGTGGGTTGTGCCATAGAGCTGCGGGACGGAGACGATGTTTCGCCCTGCTTCCGCGACATTGAGCAATGCGTAGGTCAGGGCTGCCTGCCCAGAGCTGACGCTGAGCGCGTCCAGCCCGCCCTCTAGTTCCGTGACGCGGCGCTCGAGCACGGTGTTGGTCGGGTTGCTTATCCGGCTGTAGCGGTATCCCTCCGCTTCCAGATTGAAAAGCGCCGCCCCGTGCTCGGCGCTGTCAAACGCATATGCGACCGTCTGATAGATTGGGACGGCGACGGCCCGGGTTGTGGGATCGGGCTCATAGCCGCCATGGATCGCAATGGTCTCATGCCGCATTCTAATGCGCTCTGTCATAGGTCACGCCTGATCTGGTGTTCAAAGTAGCTGTGAAACCCGGGGCTACACGAACATACGGATCTACTCCCGTTGTGGAGATAGCGAGCCGCTCGGCGCGCTGCATGCCATCGTCGAGACAGGACAAACGGCGAGACCTCTAGCGTGCCCAGTATTCGACAATTACCACAAGAAGCGCACGTGACTGCAGGAATAAACAATGAGAGATCCCTCTTGCCTATTTCGGCACAAATCTTTTGGCCTACGCTCTAGATCAGAAGGCCCATCGAGCGTCAAAGGCGAACAATTTACATGGAAAGTATGGCTTTGCGGGTTGTAGCTTCTGTCTCTGCCGCGACTGAGTAGGACGGCCGGAGGACATCGGCATGGAAGTACTTGAAGCATGCAAGTATGAGAGTGTGGTAAACGAGGTCTGCAGTTTAGGGTGGCACGACTTAACCAAAGATGATCTTATTGCTGCAGCTTGGGCCTACTACTACTTCTCAGTTCAATTTCGTGAAAACCTGCAAGTTGCGCGTAGCTTGCACCCTGATGACCACATGCTGAAGCAACTTGAGCAGGAAGAATGCAACACGAGTAATCTTTCTCCGTGGCCGGGAGTCGCAGAAACTGGCGAGAAGATGAACCATGACGAATTTATGTTGAGGCTTCTGCGGCTGTCTTACATCGCGGATGGAAAACGGTCGGATCTCGAAAGGATCGGTCAGGCTTATCTTACGGCGGTTCGTCAGCTTACTCCTACGGCAAGGGCTCTCAGTATCGCCAGCTACGAAGATGGCGGACTCGAAAAAGTGTTCCGCGCGATATTGAAGTCCCGGCATTGGGAAGGTCCCTTGCTACAGGCCTTCAAACATTTCCTAACCGAACACATCAAGTTCGACAGTGATCCCGAACAAGGTCACGGTGCCCTGAGTCGGCATCTCACGCCGGACGACCAAATCCTTCCATTGTGGACCGCCTTCAAACAATTGTTCGTCGACGCTGTTCCGAGTTTAGCGACTGCCTCTGAACGCGAGTCGAATGGAGCTGGGTAGCCACGGGAGATGTGATGCAAACGGGGTGTCGAGGCCGAGTTGGATATACCGGTTCTCGATTGTGCTATCTCGCCGGCGACGGCCGCAGCTGTGGCTCGCATTGCCTCGCCTGAAATGCTCCCGATCGTTGACCCGTTGCCTCACCTAATTTGCTCCCCACCGGTGTTCGCCGGCGGGGGCGGGCATGAGGCGGATCAGCATGACAACACGCGACGAGTTGGTGGTGGCATTGGCCGGGCGTTACGCCCTGGGCAGCCGGGTGGAGCGGGGCCGGATGCTGGACGAGTTCGCGGCGCTGACGGGCCACCATCGCAAGCACGCGATGCGCCTGCTCCGCGCGGGGCTTGAGCGTGGCGGCTCTGGCCCGCGCCCGGAGCGTCGGATGTACGATGAGGCGACGCGTGCGGCGCTGATCGTGATCTGGGAGGCGTCGGACCGGATCTGCGGCAAACGGCTGTGCCCGCTGGTGCCGATCCTGGTCGCGGCGATGGAGCGGCATGGCCATCTCCAGCTCGCGCCGGAGGTGCGGGCGGGGTTGCTGGCCATGAGTGCTGCCACGATCGATCGCGCCCTGGGCGAGGCGCGGGGGCGAACGGGAGGGCGGCCACGCCGCCGTGCGCCACCCTCGGCGGCGATCCGGCGCAGCGTTGCGGTGCGGACCTTTGATGACTGGGACGACCCGCCGCCGGGCTTCATGGAAGCGGACCTGGTCGCGCATAGCGGCCCAACGGCTAAGGGCAGCTACGTGCAGACGCTGACGCTGACCGACATCGCCACCGGCTGGACGGAATGCGCGCCGGTGCTGGTGCGCGAGCAGAAGCTGCTGACGGAGGTGCTGAGCGAGATGCGCAAGCTACTACCGTTCCCGCTGCTCGGGTTCGACACAGACAACGACAGCGTGTTCATGAACGAAACGGTGCACGATTACTGCGCGGGAGCCGGGGTGGAGTTCACGCGCTCCCGCCCCTACCGCAAGAACGACCAGGCGTGGGTGGAACAAAAGAACGGCGCCGTGGTCCGGCACACGGTGGGCTACCGGCGCTATGAGTGGAGGCTGCGGCGGCGCTGGCCGAGCTGTATCGGTCGCTGCGGCTGTTCGTGAACTTCTTCCAGCCCTCGTTCAAGCTGGCCTCCAAGTCGCGCGACGGCGCGAAGGTCACGAAGCGCTATCACGCGCCGGCGACGCCCCACCAGCGTCTGCTGGCGGATCCACGCACGACGGAAGAGACCCGATGCCGGGTGGCGGCGATTTACGCCACGCTGGACCCGGTTCGGTTGCTGAGCGCGATCCGCGCGTTGCAACAGGAGTTGGTGACGATCGCCGACCGCCCTGCGGTGGGCGAGACGGCGGCCCCGACCGCGCCGACGCTGGAGCAGTTCCTGTCGGGCCTGCGCACGGCGTGGCGGGAGGGCGAGGTGCGCCCGACCAGCCGACCCAAGGAGAAGGCCAAGCGCGGCCGGCGCCGCCCGGACCCGTTCGTGGCGGTGACGGCGCGGATGCGCGAATGGTTTGAGGCCGAGCCGTGGCGGACGTCACGCGAGCTGTTTGAGCGGCTCCAGGGGGAGCAGCCGGGGACTTACCCAGCTGGGCAGCTGCGGACATTGCAGCGGCGCCTGAAGGGATGGCGCGGCGAGATGGCGCACAAGCTGGTGTTCGGGGCCACGGCTGCGGCTGCTGAGCCCGTTCAAGTTCCATTGCGCAGCGTTACGTAACAGGGGCCAGGACATGCCCCAGGATCGTAAGACCGATGGCGAAGGCGCGCTCAGCAATGCCGAGCGGCAGGCCCGTCACCGCGCCCGAATGGCCGAGCAAGCGCCCGTTGTTCGCTATCGCTGGCCGGCCGATCGACGTTCGCGTCCACAACGGTGGCGCGATGCCGTGTCCGATCTGCTTGCGCTGCAGACAGAGTATATCGCGTGGCTGGACGTGCTGCCCGACGGCCTGCATGGCAGCGCGACCGCCGAGGCGCTGCAAGCGATTGCTGATCTCAACCTGGACACACTCGCCGACATCGAACCATCACGCGGGTATGGACGTGATTAAGGCACACCAGAAGGCTGGTTATCCGACGACCTTCAAGCGTGATGATGGAGGAACGAAGCTATGATGCTATGGGAGCATTCCAGTGAGGCAATACCCGGCGGCTCGGGAGCATTCCTGCATGAGGCAATACGGCGCTCATCGTAATCGTCGCGCTACACCGATTCAGGCCAAAATCCGCGTTTTCCGCGTTGGGGGCGCTTTTGCATGCCCTCGCCTCCCCCACCAGGTTAACAAACGCTCGAAATGGCGATGATGCGCGACGATTTGGGGCGTTTTAGGCCAAATCCGGGCCGGAATCCGTGTGTTCCGCAGCGGGCGCATATACGCAGGCTCACGGAGGCGGCGGTGGGCGTGTCTCGGCAAGGCGCTCTGTTGCGCGCTGGATGGCGCTGATGATGGTCTCGCCGGCCCGCACGACCTTGGGGTCGGAGTGCGTGATCAGGCGATCGGAGATGAGCATCGCCGGGGAGAGTATGCTGCGCAGATCGTGGCGCAGTGACGAGGTGGCGGCCTCCAGGGCCGCGAGCCTGGCAAGTCGCTGCGCCACGTCCGGGTGCGCCTCGTTCGATGCTTCACGGTCCGCCATTGAGTTCGACGCCTTTATGGCTGGCAATTGCTCGCGCGGCTGAAGGTCGGGGTCGAGCAGCATCACGAAACAGTGTGGACGTTATAGATACGTTATGCTGAATAGCGCCTTCAGCGGTGAGGAGCTACCCCGTGCCCAACCAGCGCCCGCTTCTCGCCCGCTCCTGTGATGGCGTGGAATGGATTGGCATATCCCCACCGGGTGCATGGAGTGGAGAGTTCTGGGAAATCACCCCGGAGCCAAGCGCAGGCGGCTTTGTCGTCTTGGACCAGCAAGGCGAGCCTTGGGTGCAGTGTTCCGATATCCGAGGCGTCTTGCGCTTCGCAGCCCCTCTGCCACCCGGGGTGCCCGAGCCGCAGCCGACCCCTCGTGCGCGAGTTCCCGAGGTTGAGCCGAACGAAAGTCCGGCTTGGAAGCTCGCGGAATTAGAAGCGCCCATGCTGGCCTGGGCGGCGCTGACCGACGAACGGTAAGGCGCCCTCTGTCACTTTGGGGCATACCCCAGAGAGGCGCTCGTGCGAGACACCTAATCCCGTCTCATATGGGTTGTTTTCTGCATTCCAAGACGCTAGCCTGAGCAGGTCCAGACCCTAACGAGACGGATCGCCCCTCCCGAATGCCCCTTTACGGCTATGCTCGCGTCAGCACCCTCGACCAGGACCTCGCCATCCAGCGCGCGGCCCTCAAGGCGGCCGGCTGCGGCGTGATCCGCGCCGAGACGGCATCCGGCAGCCGCCGCGACGGCAGGACCGAGTTGCAGGCCCTGCTCGATTTCTTGCACGAGGGCGACACGCTGGTGGTGACGCGCATCGACCGGCTCGCCCGCTCGATGAAGGACCTGCAGGACCTCGTCCACGAGCTGAAGCAGAAGGGTGTGTCGCTCCGCGCGACTGAGCAGCCCGTGGACACCGGCACCGCGGCCGGCAAGGCATTCCTCGACATGCTCGGCGTGTTCGCCGAGTTCGAGACCAACCTGCGCCGCGAGCGCCAGCTCGAAGGCATCAAAGCGGCCAAGGTCCGCGGCATCTACAAGGGCCGCAAGCCCAGCATCGACGCGGCCGAACTGCGCTGCGGGAGTGTCAAAAACCTGGGGCAGGTGGCTTGCTCGTCTCGGTCTGATCGGTCTGGCTGATGCCTGACCATGAGGGCAGCAGGCGTGATGCAGTGG
>JAABUX010005982.1_pt1 | contig 14714 bp, 12 predicted proteins | sample 5561851 | NCBI WGS metagenome assembly JAABUX01 (sample SAMN10711883, study PRJNA513361) | rock metagenome | isolation source: Antarctica rocks | place: Antarctica: Victoria Land, Richard Nunatak red sandstone | collected 2016-01-03 | reverse complement strand
CAAAGAAGAGGGCGAAGAGGAGCAGCACCGCCACGCGGCTACCCCGAACGAGGGCCCGCAGGGCCGCGCCGCGGCGCGCCGCCAGCGGCAGCGGGCGCCGCGCGGGGGCGGAGAGGGCTTCTTTCATCGTGCTCCCATCCTTCCTACCTTCCTCCTTTGTGCCCATTTGTGCCCGCCTGTGTCCTGGGCTTGTACCGACCTTGGGATCAGCCTTTGACCCAAGTCGCATGGCAAAGAACGACGCCTAAAGTCGTGACGGCGCCGCGCGGCGAGACACTTCAGTGTCCGTGGTGTGCCATGCGACTTGGGTCAAAGGACCACGGTTGTCATACTAATCGATCCTGTAGAAGTCGGTTTTGAAGATGACGAGCAGCGCCCCGACGATGGCCACCAGCAACAGGCCGACCGAGACCGCGGCGGACTTGCCGAAGTTGCCGTCGGTGAAGGCGTAGACGTAGGCCAACTGGTTGACTGACCAGGTGGTGCCCACCGTGCCCGAGGTCAGCGCCGAGGCCAGAATCGTCGGCTCCACGAACAGCTGGATGCCCCCGGCGAAGCTCAGGATCAGCATAAAGACGACGTATTTCGCGACCAGCGGCAGCTTGATGCGCAGGGCCATCTGCGGCGCGTTGCACCCGTCGATGGTCGCGGCCTCCAGCACTTCGTGCGGGATGTTGGTCAGCGCGCCGTAGACGATCACGACCCAGCCGCCGATGCCAGTGGCCAGGGCCATGACCGCAAAGACGCCCGGAAACGTGGTGGGGTTGAGCGCATCGTCTTGGCTGTGGAAGCCGAGCAGGTTGAGCACCGGCCCGAAGGGGCTGAGCGGGGGATCGAACATGAAGATCCAGATCAGCACCAGGGCGGAACCGGCCACGGCCCCGGGCAGGTAGTAGATCAAGCGCATGACGGAGGCGAAGCGCCCCATGCGCGCGTGCAACAACAGGGACAGCAGCAGCACCAGGCCCACCAGCAGAGGCAGCCAGATGAGCATGAACAAGAGGACGTTGGCCACGGCCGGCCCCAGGCGGAAGTCCTGCAGCACGGTGGCGTAGTTGGCCAGGCCGTTGAACCCCCATACGTCCTGTGTAGTGTCGAAGAAGCTGATGCCCATGCCATACACGGCGGGTCCGACGCCGAACGCCAGCAGCAACAGGACATAAGGCAAGACGAACAGGTAGGCGTAGCCCTGGCCGCGCCGCCTTCGCGCGCGTGTCCCGGACCGCGTCCGCACCCCGACGGTCATTGCCATATCCGACCTCCTCTCTCCTCGTCTTGTTGCGCGCACCCGTCGCAAGCCACGCGGCTGGCCCATCCTCGGTTTCGACGCGAGGGCAGGTCGGCCGCGCGGCGCGCCCGGCCCCGTGACTATTGAGAGACGCTATAACCCGCGATCTGGGCCAGCTGGCTCAGGCGCGTCTGGAACGTGGGCAAGGCGGAGACGACCGTCTTCTTGGCCTTGACGGCGGTGACGACGACGGTCCCGAATGTGTTGGCGGCGTCGGTGTCGTAGCGCGTGAAGGACCAGTCCGGCTGGATCAGGCTTGCCGCCTGCCGCAGCGTCGGGTAGATATTGATGGCATAGAACGGGTCCTTGGAGTGGCCCTGCGCCCACGCGTCGGCCGCCGGCAGGTAGGCCGGGAAGGTCGGCGCGGTGGCCTGGTAGGCGTTGTTTGTCGCCATCCAGGTGACCACGTCGGCGGCGGCCTGCGGATTCTGGCTGTGGCTGGACACAAAGTACGCTCCTCCGCCCTCCGCGCCGCCCCAGTTGCTCCGCTCGCTCGACCAGCGCGGCGTCAGCGCCACCGATATCTCGCCCTTTGGCGTCTTGTACGACGGCTTGAAAACGTAGTCTCCGTACCACGACGCGGCGGGCAGCATCAGGATCTTGTCCTGCGTCCCCAGGGTGATGAATCCGGTCTCGAAGGGGCCGAAGCGCGACATGGACCCGGCCGTGAGCAGCGCGTCCGCCATGGCGGCCACCCGCGTACACTTGGGGTCGGACAGGTTGATGCGCGCGCTGTTGGCGCCTGTCAGCGTCTCCACGGGGCAGCCGCTGGGCCAGAAGTACATGTTAAGCGCCTGGGGGTCCCCGAACGAGCCGACGACGTAGCCGGGGTGCTCCTTGGCCACGCGCAGGCCCAACGCCTGATATTGTTCCCAGGTCGTGGGCGCCGTGTAGCCGAACCGCTTCATCAGCGTGGCGTTGTACCACAGCACCTCCTGCGCGATATCGTTGCGCAGGCAGTAGAGCTTACCGTTGATGCGGCACTGGTTGGTGGGAGCGACGGCGAACTTGGCGATCGTGGCCGCTGGGACGAGCCCGTCGAGTGCGGCGGTGTAGTGGTACTGCGGCGTGGCGAGGCGCGCCACCTCGGCGGGACCCGCGTCGAACATGAGGTCCGGCCAGCCCGAGCCGGCGCGGTTGAACAGCAGGATCTTGGAGGGGATATCGCCGCCGAACGTGACGATCCTGAGGTGGACGTTCGGGTGCGTCTTCTGGTACAGCTGGAAGCCGGGCAGGCGCGTGGCGTCCGTGTAGACCAGTAGGGTGGGGGCATCGGCCGCGCGCGTGGCGGCCGGGGCGAACGCCTGGCCGAGCAGGGACGCGCCGACGGCCGCGAGCGTGAGGGCGGCCACGCCAAGCCGGCGCACGAAGCGGCGCTGGAACGTGCTCATGACGAAAACCTCTTCCTTTCCCCCGATTCTCCGGGGCATCCCCACGGCTGCAACGCGCCGTTGCTGACCAAGTTATCATACCCATTCCCCCGCTGTCAAGAGGACCGCTCAGCATCCGTCGCCCTGTTGACAGCCAGCTATCGGGAGTGATACGCTCATACAAGTTGTAGAACGGCGGATAGGGGCCATCCACAGCTGAGGTGTCATGGTCTCTGGCTGACTATTGGCATGATGATGCTTATCTTGATTGGTGTAACCAATAGTGCGCGGCGAGAGGCTTCCCTGGCGGGAGCATAGCGGCCGCGTAGTAGGGAGCGGACAACGTATGGCGCTGGCCGGCAAGCAGTCGAGCGCGGGGACGACCGGGAACGGACGCCGGCCGGGGTATGAGACGGTCGCCGCCGCCATCGCCGCGCACATCTCCGCGTCGGGCTTGCAACCGGGCCAGCGGCTGCCCACCGAGCGCGCGCTTGGCGCGCAGCTGGGGGTCAGCCGCACGGTGGTGCGCGAGGCGGTCAAGATCCTGTCGGCGTCCGGGCTGGTGCGCGCGCGCCAGGGCAGCGGGCTGTACGTCGCGGAAGGGCAACAGCCGTTCGCCAGCGCGGCGATCGACCTCTCCATGCCCGTCGACCCCGAGCACATGAGCGGCCTGTTTGAGTTCCGCCTGACCCTGGAGACGCAGACGGCGCGGCTGGCGGCGGAGCGCGTCACGCCGCGCGAGCTCCAGGGGCTCGAAGAGATTCTGGCCGCCAACCGGCTCACGGCGCGGTCGGGCCAACCCGATCAGGGCCGGGACCACGACACGGCTTTCCACACGGGCATCGCCGCTGCAACGCATAACCCGTTTTTCACCTCGTCGGTCGCGACGGTCCACCAACTACAGGGCCGGGCAATTAGAATACTCATCGCCACCGTTCCCGGCTCCCTCCTGGTGGCGGCCGAGGAACACGCCGCCATTTATGAGGCTATTCGCGCCGGGCAGCCGGACGCCGCCGTTGCCGCTATGCAAACGCACATACACACCGTGATGGCGAGTTATCAGCAGGAAGTGCGGCGCCTGCTGAACACGCCCACGATGGGCGGCTGAGCGCCAGCCCGGCAGCGCGCCCGGCGCCGATCCGCAGATCTATAGACGCCAGGAGGAGTAAGGTTCAGATGCGCATCACCGATGTACAGGTCCAGCTTGTCGATCGTCCCGCCGGCCACCCGTTCCGCTGGCGCGCCGGCCTGCCCGGTTCCGATCCGGCCACGACCGGCGCGGCGCTGCGCATCGTGACCGATGCGGGCATCGACGGGCTCGCCCACACCCGGCGCGGCGTCATCGTGAAGGATCTGGTGGAGCGTCGCCTGCGCGACGAGCTGATTGGTCAGGACCCGCTGCAAAAGGAGTGGCTCTGGCAGCGCATCTGGGAACTGGATCGCATCGAGGAGTTTCCGCTCTATGCCCTCGGCCTGATTGACATCGCCCTGTGGGATATCACCGGGAAGGCCGCCGGCCTCCCCGTCTACCAACTGCTGGGCGGCTTTCGCGACCGCATCCCCGCCTATGCCAGCACCGTGACCTTCGCGAGCACTGCGGAGTATCTCGATGTCGCCGCTCAGTGTCTCGGCCTCGGCTACCCGGCGATCAAGCTGCACGCCTGGGGCGATGCCCGACGCGACGCCGCGCTCTGCCAGGCCCTGCGCGCGCACGTCGGACCGGACGCGCCCCTCATGTACGATGGCTCGGCCGGGTTTGACCTGCCGGATGCCATCTACCTGGGCCATGCCTTGGCCGAGGCCGGCTACCTGTGGTACGAGGAGCCGATGCGCGAGTTCAGCATCACCGCCTACAAGCAGCTTGCCGCCGCCGTCCGCGTGCCGCTGCTGGTAGCCGAGACCTCGGACGGCGCCCATATGAACACCGCCGACTTCATCGTCGCCGGGTGCGCCACGTTCGTCCGCACCAGCGCCGGACTCAAGGGAGGCCTGACCGGCGCCATGCGCATCGCCCACCTGGCCGACGCCTTCCGTCTGCGAGCCGAGGTGCACGGCGGCGGCATCGTCAATACGCATCTCTGCATGGCCATCTCCAACACCACCTACTACGAGTCGCTCGTCTACAGTAACCCGGTGGTGCGCGAGCCTGCCGTCGACGATCAGGGTCTGGTGCACGCGCCAACGGCGCCCGGCATCGGCTACGAGTCGCGGTGGGAGACGGCGTGAACGGCGCTTGACGGACGACGAGGGTCACATCTCACGGGGCGCGCCGGGAACAGGGGCGCGGGAAAGGACATAACGGTTTATGAGCGCGTATCAGGATTGGGGGCGTACGAGCCTCCCCGAGGTGACGGCGGCCGGGCGCCGGGAGCCGCCGGCATGGGCCCTGGCGCAGGGGCGGCTGATGGAGACGCTGAACGGGGCCGCCGTGGAGTTCGTCGCGCGCTACGCGCGCCCCGACGGCACGCTCGTCTGGCGCGACCGCTGGCCCGGCATGGACGGCTCGGACGATCCCTACGAAGGCTTCCATGGCCTGGCCCTGCTCTACGCGCTCGGCGGCGACGATGGACTGCTGCCCCTCGCCCGCGCGATGTGGGACGCCATTACCTGGCAGTGGACGGAGTACGGGCAGGTCCACCGTGAGTTCGACGGCTACTACGACTGGATGCACCACGGCGAGGGCTACCTCTACCTCTACTTCCTGGCCCTGGCCGACCCGACCGGCCTCAAGGAGCGCCAGCGCGCCCTGCGCTTCGCGGGCTTCTACACGGGCGACGACCCCGCGGCGCCCAACTACGACCCCCTGCGGCGCCTGATGCGCTCCCCCATCAACGGCAGTCGCGGCCCCCGCTTCGAGATGACCGCCGAGGACTGGTCGACGCACCGCGAGGTGCTGGACGGCTACCCGCCCCCCTTCGAGGACCTGCCCGGCGTGGCCGGCCCCACCTGCCCCTGGACCGACGACGCGGTGTTCGCCGACATCCTGGAGCGCATCAACGCCCGCATGGCCCGCGGCGACGTGCCGCTCAACCTCACGGCCACCAGCCTGGTGGCGCACGCCTACCTCTACACGGGCGAGGATCGCTACCGGCGCTGGATCGCGGACTACCTCGCCGCCTGGCGCGAGCGCACCGCCCGCAACGGTGGCATCACGCCCGACAACGTCGGCCCCTCGGACGTCATCGGCGAATATAACGACGGCAAGTGGTGGGGCGGCTACTACGGCTGGCGCTGGCCGCACGGCGCCTTCACCATCCTGGAGCCGCTGCTGATCGCCGGCGCCAACAGCCTGCTCGCCAACCGCGACGGCGGGGGCCTGGATCTGGTGCGCTCGCAGCTGGACATGCTGTGGGCGCGCGGGCGCGAGGAGGGCGGCGCGTGGGTCGTCCCGCACAGGCGCCGCGACGAGGGCTGGACCGACTATCGGCCCATGGACCCGTCGCACCCCATCCACCTCTGGGCGCTCTCCATGGACGAGGAGGACCTGGCGCGCGTCACCCGGCTGGGGCAACAGGCGTCGTGGGGCGAGGCCAGGACGGCGGCCTCTAAGGGGTTCATCGACAACGCGGGTCCCTGGTTCGAGTACGTCCAGGGACGCAACCCCGCCTACCCGGAGCAGATCCTGGCCGTGACGCGGGCGTTGGTCGAGGGGCAGTTGGAGCGGATGCGCGGCGCGCAGGGCGACCCCGCGTCGTGGGACGTGCATCACTGGCAGATCATGACCCCGCTAGTGCTGGAAGGGCTGGTGCAACTCACGCTGGGGGCGCCCATGCACGTGTATCACGGGGGGCTGCTGCACGCGCGCGTGCGCTACTACGACGGACAGCGGCGGCGCGCGGGCCTGCCCCCGGGGGTGGCGGCCCTGGTGGAGGGATTAACGGCCGGCGCGGTCACGCTGAGCCTGGTCAACCTGGACCGGGACGAGGAGCGCCAGGTCGTCGTCCAGGCTGGAGCGTTCGGTGAGCACCGCTTCCACAGCGCGACGCGGCTGGACGACGCGGGCCAAAACGAGGGTCAGGACGAGGACGGGGAGGGCGCGACGATCCCGGTCGAGGGCCGCTGGCTGTCCGTGCGCCTCGCGCCCGGCGCCGCCGCGCGGCTGCGCCTGACCATGAGCCGCCACGCCAACGATCCGTCCTACGACACCCCCTGGACCGCGCGCGACGACTATCCCCTGCTGCCGCAAGGGCGCGCGCGACGCGACGAGGATAGCGTGACTGCAAGGGCGAGGATAGCGCGTGGACGAGAGAGGAGGGGATAGACGATGAATGTACGGCCGTCCAAGTCTTGGGGAGGAGTTGTGCTGCACATAGTTAGCTGGTTCTATACAAGGTCGGTGCAAGTCTAGGCTGACCTTGGGCTGACCTGGCGTGCATCCTCGACCATGCCTACCAGGCCCCCACCGTCTGGCGCTGGCGGTCGTTGGCCCACTGGGCGTAGACGCGCGCGGTATCGAGCTGGGCGTGGCCGAGCAGTTCGGCCACTTCCCGCAGGTCGTGGGTCTCGGCCATCATGCGCGTGCCGGCCGCGTGGCGCAGGCGGTGCAGGCCGTGTCGCCTGATGCCCATGCGGGCCGTCAGGTTGCGCAGGCGCACCCACGCGCTGTGCCGCGAGCGGTAGGGAAGCACATGTTCGCCGCGCATCCCCTGCGGGACTTCCCCCAGGTGTGCAGTATCACATTATTTGTCACTGATATCACATTCATGACGCAAATCACGGATTGTTGACCATGGTTAGAAAATCTGCGAACACGACTATCCGCACACCACGACGTAAGCGGCAAGCGGCTTGGGCGTCAGATTTGACGACCGTCGCCCCTCGCATATCCATGCATGAACGATTGTCGACGCGACGATCTTGTGGGAGAAGCAAGTGTCGCACTGGAACGACTCTCAATCCCTCGTGCGCAATGGTCGCTGCGCCTGGGCATGCGCGAAGATCTCGTGGATCGGCGTCTTTCACACTCCTATCCGCCCGCGATTGTCGTTGCGACGCGCGTCGTCGCGCCACGATAGGCCGGGGCTGCAGGCTTTCAATCCCCATCCGCCCGCAATTGTCGTTGCGACCAGCGCCTCCGGGCTAGACGCGCCGTCGAGAAAAGACTTTCAATCCCCATCCTGTGCTGGTCATTTGGGACATCCGGCCTGTCAAAGCACCGTGTCTGAGCGTCATCGGACCAGTTGAGGATGGGGTATGCTACCGTTGTCACGCGTCGGTCGCCCGGGGACGGCGACGGCGGAGGCATAGTAGGGGTAACGGGAGGGCAAGAGGCGATGATCGGTCGTTTGTTCACGGGCGTCACACAAGGCATCGGCATCCATCTCGACGCGCTCAACCGGCGCTTCATTCGTTGGACCACGCTCTCGACGGGCCGACTCGCCGTCGCGGCCTCAGCCGATTTAGCGCGAAGTAAGCCTGCCCTCATCGCTGAGAACGCATTCCTGCGGCAGCAACTCATCGTCCTCAACCGCCACGCCGCCCGCCCGCGGCTGACACCGCTCGACCGCTCCCTCCTCGTCGTCCTCGCCAGCAGGGCGCGCTTCTGGCGCTCGGCCCTGCTGATCGTTCAGCCCGACACTGTGTTGCGCTGGCATCGGAAGGGGTTCCGCTTATTGTGGAAGGTGCGCTCGCGCACCGCATCGCGGAAGCCACGCGTGCCGGCGGAGACGGTCGCCCTGATCGTGGAGATGGCCAGGGACAACCGCCTGTGGGGTGCCGAGCGCATCCGGGGTGAGTTGCTGAAACTTGGCATCCGCGTGAGCAAGGGCACCATTCAGAAACACATGCGCCGCAGCCGACCACCTCGGCGAAGCGGCCAGACCTGGGCCACCTTCTTGCGCAACCATGCCGCCGACGTATGGGCGTGCGACTTCCTGCAGGTCACCGACCTGTGCTTCCGCGCGCTCTTCGCGTTCGTCATCGTCGAGCACGCCTCGCGGCGGGTCGTCCACGTCGGTGTCACGCGGCACCCGACCGATGCCTGGGTCGCCCAGCAGTTACGCGAGGCGACGCCCTTTGGCACGGGGCCGCGCTTCCTGATCCGCGACAATAACCACAAGTACGGGGCGCAGTTTGCCCGCGTCGCGGCAGGGAGTCGCATCGAGGTGCTGCAGACGCCTGTGCGGGCACCGCGCGCGAATGCCCTGTGCGAACGGTTCATCGGGAGCGTGCGCCGTGAGTGCCTCGACCACCTGCTCATCCTACACGAACGGCACCTGGGACGGGTCCTACGAGAATATGCCGCCTACTTCAACACGGACCGGCCGCACCAAGGGATTGGGCAGGCGATCCCGGGGCGAGTCGCACATGGTCAGGAGGCACCCTACAGTCCCGGCAACGTGGCGGTGACTCCTATCCTGGGTGGCCTGCATCACTCCTATCGCCACGCTGCCTAATCCCCATCGTGCGCCCCGCCTAGAGCGGATGAGTGAAATGACCAGGACAGGTGGCGCACGGCGCGGCCAGGACCGGGGGCCCGCTCGATAAGGACTGGTCGCTCTGGAACGTCAGCCGGGCCAAGTCGTGCAGCGAGGTGCCGGGGTTCTGGTCGAGGTGGCGCAGGGCGTCCCACTGCACGAGGCTGATCCCCAGCGCCGCTAATTCGGCGTTGAGCGCGCGGTGATGGCGCATCTGCAGCCGCTTCACAGACAGTCCGATGTCTTGCAATGGTCTCGTCACGCCCTCATCCCCGCCAATCCTCAACTCCACGGACAGCCCGCTGTCCGGCCGTGTTCTCGTCGCACCCCCATTCTAGCAGATCATGACCTTGTTTATTTAAGCATGTTGATGTAAGCTAGTTGATATGAGCGCATCGCGTGTGACAGACAGAGCGGCGGCGTGGTCGCACCCCACCCCGACGTGGGCAGCGGCTAGGCCCTCGCCACGCTCGGCGCCGTGCCGCCGGTTAGCCGGCACGGACGACGACATCCCGGCCCTATCGACCAATCTGCCCGCCGACCCCATCAAGGGGACACCAAAGGAGACATCATGACCACCACCACGCACATCGTGACCGTCGCCGGCATCGGCCCGGTCGACGTCTCGATCGACGACCGTGGCGCGGGCAGCCCGTACCTGCTGCTGCACGGCGGCGGCGGGCCACAGACCGTCGCTGGGTTCGCCGCGCTGCTCGCCGGCGCCCACGCCGCGCGAGTGATCACACCGACCCACCCCGGCTTTGCCGGCACCGTCCGACCCGAGCGATTGAGCAGTATCGGCGGCTTGGCCGCGCTCTATGTCGCACTTCTCGACGAACTCGACGTCACCGGCGTCACGGTGGTGGGTAACTCCATCGGTGGGTGGATCACCGCCGAGATGGCCCTGCTGCACTCACCGCGTGTCAGCCACGTCATCCTTATCGACGCCGTCGGCATCGATGTCGCCGACCATCCGGTCGCCGACTTTTTCTCGCTCACCCTGGATCAGCTGTCTGAGTTGAGCTTCCACGACCCGGACAAATTCCGCATCGATCCGTCCAAGCTGCCGCCGGCCGCACAGGCCGCGCTGCCCGGTAACCGCGCGAGCCTGGCGGTCTATGCGGGGACAACGATGAACGACCCGGCCCTGGCCGCCAGACTTGCCGCCGTCACGGCGCCTGTCTTGGTGCTCTGGGGCGAGGCGGACCGCGTGGCAGACGTCGACTACGGGCGCGCCTATGCCGCGGCACTGCCGACGGCCCGGTTTCAGCTCCTCACCGGGACGGGCCACCTACCTCAGGTCGAGACGCCGCGGCAGGTCCTCGACGCCATCTCTACCTTCACAGGCGCCGACGTGCCCTCGTCCGTCCGGTCCTGATCCCCGAATCGGGTACGCCCGAGTAATCCGCTGTGCAGCCTCCAGCCGCTGCGTACGTTCAACCCACGCCAACCGCTTTCGTCAACCTCGTCAACCTTGACAGGAGAAAAACATGTGGCAGACCGCATACACCATCGACACCGATCTCGCACCCGACGCCATCTGGGGGGCGCTGTGCGCCCTGCAGACCGGAGCGGTTCAGCTGAGCAGTGGCGACCGGCGCGCACTGAACGGCCCGTTCGAGGTGCACGGCACTATCTCCGTGACGCCGGTGGACTTGGACACCCTGCAATCAACCATCACCGAACTCGTCGCCAACCAGGTCTTAGCCGAACAGACGAGCTTTAACGGCCTCGTCCTGCTCCTTCGGCACACCCTGCACCCGTTGAGCGGCGGCGGAACCCACATCACCCGGCAACTCGAGATCAGGGGCGACAATGCCGACCACGAGGGACCCATCGTCGGACCTCGGATCAGCGAAGACTATCCCAAGGCTCTGGACGAATTGGTCGCCTCTGCTCGAACGCGTGACTGATGTGCTCGGTCAGTGTCGCGATAGCGCTTGGCCTGCGCCAGCAGCGAGGTGAGTCGCTCGGCGTCCGCCGGCCGCGGATGCTCGACGGACCCGTCGGCGCTGTAGGCGTCCGCCGTGGTGTCGCGCTGGTAGCGCCATCCCTCGCTGAGCGGCCCGACGTCGTAGGCGTTGTAACCGATCGCGTCGAGGAATGCGGCCGCCGTCTTCGCGGCCTCGATGACGTTGGTGTGGTGGGCAACTCACTGGCCCGGCTCGCTGCTCGAGACCAGCAGCAATCGGTCCACGCCGGCCAGCGCCGCGCCCAGGGCCTGTGGGCGGGAGTAGTCCGCCGCGCGCACGGGCACGCCGCGCTCGGCGAGGTCGGCGGCTTTAGCCGCGGGTGCGCACGACGAGGTGGCCCGCGGCTCCGGTGACGGCGTAGGTGGGCATGGTCATCCTCCTGACGTAGTTGTCTAACGGGGTCTGATGGAGCTCGGCAAGCGGTCGTCACGTCGTGGCCGGCGGCGTCACGTCCGCTGTGCTGCTTAGGCGGGGAGCGGGGAGCACGACGGTCTCGTCGGTATCCGGCCCGGAAGAACCTCAGGAGAACGCGGCCGCGTGGTCGGTGGCGAACCGCTCGAACGTTCGGGCCGGCCTGCCGAGGATCGCCGGCACGTCCTCAGACAGCTAGGCCGCGTCGCCCTCGGCGATCAGGCTGACCGCGTGGGCGTTCATCGCGGCTATCGGCTCCGGCACGCCGACGCTCATCATCGCCTGCTTGTCCTCCTCAATCGTACGCTCACTGAACACGATCGGCCGTCCGAGCACCTTTGAGAGCACCGCCGCCACGTCGGCGTAGGAGAGCAGCTCCGGCCCGGTGAGCGCGTATGTCTTTCCAACGTGCGCGGCGGGTGACGCAGCGATCTCCGCGGCCACGGCCGCGACGTCGTGGGTATCGATGGGACCAACGTGCCCGGCGCCGGCGGAGGAGCCGAAGCTGTTTGTCTTTGCGATCGCGGGCGCCAGCATGAGGAAGTTCTGCATGTAGAAGTTGTTGCGCAGGAGGGTGTAGCCCAACCCCAAGGCAATCAGCCCGGCTTCAATCCGGGCCTGTCCGCGTTGTCGAGCGATCGGTGAGTCCGCCGAGGCCTTGCTCGTGATCTTCACGACGTGCCCAACGCCCGCACGGGCGGCGCTGTCGATCACGTTCAGCTCTTGGGCTGGAATCGCCGGGCTGACGAGCACCACGCTCGTGACGTCCTGCATCGCCGCGTCGATGGTCGCCGGAGCGTCAAGATCGCCTTCGACGACGTCCACTCCACCCTGCCTCAGCGCGGTCGCCTTCTCCGGATCACGGGCCAGCACCCGCACGGACGCGCCTCGTTGCGCGAGTAGGCGCGCCGCTTCGGAGCCCACCTTCCCGGCTGTGGTTATCAAGATCATTATCGGCCCCTCCTCTTCATCCGGTTGCGGGTGCTTCTTACACCCTTAGTCGGTTAGCTGACTCCCGTTACTCCCCATGAGATAGTGGGTTGAGTCCCAGCGGGCGCCGCTACATCTACTATAGGGTGTAGGCGCGGGAGGCACAAGTACGCAGTATCTTGTGCTATACTTACAAAAAAGTAACCGTAGGCGATGGGCGTTGCGGCGGGGGCGTGAATGGACGACAGGGCGACGGGGACGGGCGACGGGTGCCCGATGGAGGCGCTCATGGAGGCGATCGGCGGCCGCTGGAAGCCAGTCATCCTGTATCACCTGATGGGCGGAACCCGCCGCTTCAGCGAGTTCCGCCGCCTGGCGCCGGGGGTCAGCCAGCGGATGCTGACCCAGCACTTGCGTGAACTGGAGCGCGACGGGCTCGTCCATCGCAAGGTGTACCGGGAGGTGCCGCCGAAGGTGGAGTATTCCCTGACCGCGCGGGGGCGGACCATGGAGCCGCTGCTCCGTCAGATGAACGAGTGGGCCGCGGCGCACCTGGTCGAGGCGTCAAAAGGAGGAATGTCAAAGCAACCGCGCCAAGCATCATCCTGGACGATCACGGCGAGGTTTCCAAAGTCTGACAGGTTCATCGTGCCCCCATCTCCCCCTACGATCTCTCGTGTTGTCGGAGCGTGATGGCGGCGTAAAACCGACGACAGGAGCGTCACATGAGGCGATCGGTGGGCACGCTGCACCTCTCCCTGCTCGGCGTGCCGGTGCTGCGCCGCGACGGAGTGGAGCACACCCTGCCCCTGCGCAAGGCGCTGGCGCTGCTGGCCTATCTCGCGGTCGCGGACGGCCCCGTCTCCCGTGCGCGCCTCGTCGCCCTGCTCTGGCCCGCGCGGGACGAGCGCGCCGGGCGGGCCGCGCTGCGCAGCACCCTCTCTGCCTTACGCCGCGCCTTGGGCGAACCGGCCGATACTGATGCTGGCGGGGCTGCCACGACCGTGGGCGGCGTCCTGCGCGCGGAACCGACGGTGCTGGGGGTGGACGCGGGTCGGCTGGCCCTGGACGTGGCGACGCTAGCGGTCGCCGACGCGCTGGCGCGGGACGCGTCCGCGCCTCCGGGCCTCCAGGCGCAACTGGAGCGGGCGGTGGCCCTCTACCGCGGTCCCTTCCTTGACGGGCTCGACCTCCCCGACGCACCCGACTTTGAGGCCTGGGCACTGGCCCACCGTGCGCGTTGCCTCCAACACCTTGTCCAGGTGCTGAGCCGGCTAGCGGCGCTGGGCGAGGCGGCAGGGAACCTACCGGGGATGATCGACGTGCTGGAGCGGCTGGTGGCGAGCGCGCCGGACGAGGAGGGGGCGTGGCGACGCCTGATCGTGGCGCAGCGGGCACGGGGGGGCTGGGCGGCGGCGCGGGACGCCTACGCGCGCTGTCGCATGGCCCTAGCCGCGCTGGGTATGGAACCGGACTCGGCGACGGTCGCCCTGGGCGAGGAACCCGCCGTCGCGCCGTATCACGGAAGGGGATGGTCCGCGGACGCAGGAGAAGCTCCAGTACTGGGACCGCCAGGGACGTTCGAGCCGCCGCTGGTGGGACGGGCGCCCGCATTCGCCGCGCTGCGCGCCGCTTTCGCGGCTGTGGTGCGGGGAGCGGGACCGCGCGTGGCGGTCATCGCGGGGGAGGCCGGCATCGGCAAGACGCGCCTGGCCGAGGCGTTCCTGGCCTGGGCCGTCACACAGGGGGTGGACGTGCTGGCCGCCCAGCCCGTGGAGTTGAGTGCGGCGCTGCCCTACGGGGCGCTGGTGGAGATGCTGCGGGGGCGGCTGGAGCGTGAGAACGCGCCCGACGACCTGCTCGACGATGCCCGGCTGGCCGAGTTGGCGCGCCTGTTCCCCGAGCTACGGGCGCGCTACCCCGACCTTCCGCCCGTGGCAGCGGGCGTGGGCGCGCGGGCGCGGCTGTTCGAGGCGGTGGCCCTACTGGTCGGGAGGCTGGCGGAACGCTGCCCGGTCGTGCTCCATGTGGACGACGCGCAGTGGGCCGACGTGGCCACGCGCGACGCGTTGCGCTACGCGCTTCACAGTTGGGCAGGGCAGCCCACGCGCGTGCTGGTCATGCTCTGCGCGCGCGTCGAGGAGGTGGACAGCCGCGCGGACCTGGCGCGCTGGCTGGCCGATCTGGGGCGCGACGCGTCGGCAGCGCGGCTGGAGTTGGGGCCGCTGACGGCGGCGGACACGGCACGCCTGGTCGCGGCGCTCGCCGCGCCCTCCGTCACCGTTGCCGACCCGGAGGACGGCGCGGACGGCGCGGCGGCACGCCG